>ERZ791908.1184-NODE-1184-length-18178-cov-56.271202_pt1 | contig 18178 bp, 14 predicted proteins | sample MGYA00510144_ERZ791908 | MGnify/ENA primary metagenome ERZ791908 (study PRJEB30046, sample SAMN00792105) | human gut metagenome | study: EMG produced TPA metagenomics assembly of the A metagenome-wide association study of gut microbiota in type 2...
GTCGCCGTCACGCAGGGCCGCAAGCATGGGCTCGGGCGAGGCTGGCAGGCTGGGCCTGGCGTCAAACGCGCGGTACGCCGCCGCGGTCGATACGCCCGCGCGCGGCCGCACCAGCACCACGGGCACGCCCGTGAGCTCGGGGAACGACTCACGCGGCACGTCGCCGGCGCCCACCAGGTACGTGGGCCGCGGGTCGAGGAAGAACGGGACGTCCGCCCCGATGGAGCGCGCGATCGCGGCAAGGCGTTCTTCTCCCCCAGGCTCTTTTGCGGGCACGCCGCAAAGCTTTGCGAGGGCGAGAAGGACGGACGCGGCGTCGCTGGAAGAGCCTCCCAGTCCGCTCTGGGGCGGGACGCGCTTGGTGACCTCCACCAGCACCGGCGCAGCTATGTGGAAGGCTTCGCGGAAACGCGCCGCCGCCTGCCACGCCGTGTTGTGCTGGGGATCGACGCCCACGTCCTCGCTCATACGCAGCAGCACGCCGCCCGGTGCCTGCGCAGCTTGGGTGGCCTCCGGCGCGTTGGGCGCGCAGAGCGCCACGCGCACGCTATCGCCCACCGCGAGGGCGATCATGACGGAATCCGCCCGGTGGTAGCCGCGCTCGTCGCGGCCGGGGTGGATGCCCAGGTGGAGGTTCACCTTGACGGGGGCGTCAAGCGTGACCTCCGCGCTAGAGCCGCTGCTGGTCCTCAAAGCCAAAGTCCAGAATGCGCTCGCCCGTGTCGGGATCGTAGATCTCGACCGCGGAGGTGAGCACGTCCACGTACTGGTAGGACTGGCGCGCCTTGCGGCCGCGGCGCTCCTCCACCTCGACCACGAACAGCGTGGGATAGACGCCCACGAGGGTGCCCGTGCGCTCGACCACGCGCGAGCGGCCCATGTTGGCGCGAACGCGAAGGCGCTTTCCCTTAAGAGCCGTGAGTTCGTCCCGGATTTGGTCTACCCTATTGGCGGGCGGAACCTCAACTTCCATCTGTACCTCCAAACGCAGCGTCTGGCATTTGGCTGTTGACTGCGACGCTGCCTTGTGCAATGCAATGTTCCAGTATATGGCATAAAGGGTACGTCCACGTAAAACACCGTATTTAGGAGCGGAAATGAGCACAAACAGGATCGAAAGGGTGCTGGACAACCTCCAAAGGCAGGGGCTCGACCAGATGCTGGTGTGCGACCCCATGTCCATCTGGTACCTGACGGGCTACTACACGGAGCCGTACGAGCGCTTCCTGGCGCTGCTGATTGCGCGCGAGGGCGACGGCGCCCGCACCGTGATGTTCTGCAACAGGCTGTTCCCGGACGCCACGGGCGCCGCGCAGAAGCTCGTGACGTTTGACGACACGCAGGACCCCGTGCCCCTGGTGGCGGCCGAGCTCGACCCCTCCAAGCGCCTGGGCGTGGACAAGAAGCTCGTGGCAAACTGGCTGCTCCCGCTGATGGACGCGCACGCGGCCGCCGGCTTTGAGCTTGCCTCCGGCGCGGTGGACGGCGCGCGCTCCATCAAGGATGCCGAGGAGCAGCGCCTGATGCGCCAGGCCAGCCACACCAACGACGAGGCCATGAACTGGCTCGCGGCGCAGGTGCGCGAGGGCGTGACGGAGCACGAGATCGCGGCGGGCCTGCTGGGCGAGTACCGCCGCCTGGGCGCGCAGGGCCACAGCTTTGCGCCGATCGTGAGCTTTGGCGCCAACGCGGCCGACCCGCACCACGAGCCTGACGGCACCGTGTTCCACAAGGGCGACATGGTCCTGTTTGACGTGGGCTGCAAGCAGGACTCCTACTGCTCCGACATGACGCGCACGTTCTTTACGGCCGAGCCCACGGCGCACCAGCTCGAGGTGTACGAGACGGTCCGCCACGCCAACGAGGCCGCCGAGGCCATCGTGCGCCCGGGCGTCACGTTTGCGGAAATCGACCTGACGGCGCGCCACATCATCGAGGACGCGGGCTACGGCGAGTACTTCACGCACCGCCTGGGCCACCAGATCGGCCTGGAGGACCACGAGCCGGGCGACGTATCCGCCACGCACGACGAGCCCGTGCAGGCCGGCCAGTGCTTTAGCATCGAGCCCGGCATCTACATCCCCGGCGACATTGGCGTGAGGATCGAGGACCTGGTGATCGTGACCGAGGACGGCTGCGAGGTGCTCAACCACTACAGCCACGAGGCCACGGTGCTGGAGGTGTAACGGCGCACGGCGCGGCTGGGCGAGAAGGACGTGCCGCCGCGCTTGCGGCAGACAACTGACAGGAAGAGGGCCGGGCGGTCGCCACGAGTGGGCGGCCGCCCGGCCTTTGCTTGCTGGTGCGCGGGTTGCGGCTACAGCTTGAGTGCGAGGTCTTGCAGGGCGTGGAAGCGATGGCTGATCGCGTTCTTCTCCCCCGGGGTGAGCTCCGCCATGGTCTTGCCCGGCGTGTCGTTGGGAAGGAAGAGCGGGTCGTAGCCAAAGCCGCCGTCGCCGCGCGGCTCAAAGCCCACGTAGCCCTCGCAGTCGCCGTCGCCGCGATAGACGCCCTCGCCGTCCTCGTCGCGCTCCACCATCACCACGCTGGAGTGGAAGCGCGCGGTGCGGCGCTCCTGCGGCACGTCCGCCATCAGGCGCATGAGCTTCTGGTTGTTTGCGGCATCGTTGCCGTGCTCCCCCGCCCAGCGTGCCGAGAAGATCCCCGGCGCGCCGTCGAGGGCGTCCACGCAGAGACCGGAGTCATCCGCGACCGCCATGGCGAGGCCCGTCTCGTCGAGCGCGGCCGCGGCCTTGATGTAGGCGTTGTCATAAAACGTCTTACCGTCCTCCACCGGGTCCGGGTAGTTGCCCAGCTCGCCCAGCGCCACAAAGCGCACGCCGGGCAGGCTCTTGCTCAGGATCGCCTCGATCTCCGTCACCTTGTGGGGGTTGCCCGTCGCGACCACGACGGTCTTCGCGGGGTCGAGCGCGCTGATGTCGATTGCCATGTTCTTCTCCTCTAGATGCCCTGCTAGATGGCCTAGCGGGTTTCTCATTTAACACATTAGGTTAATTGCATTTAACACAATATGTTAATTGGACTTAACACGATGTGCCGGGCGAGAAGGACGCGAGGCCTCCGCCGCGGCCTACTCCTGAAAGCCCGTCACCTTGTCTTGCAGCTGTATGAGCTTTGCGATGCCCGCCTGGCCCATGTCGAGCAGCGCGTTGAGCTCGTCGCGGTTGATGGTCGAGCGCTCGCCCGTGCCCTGCACCTCCACGATGCCGCCCTCGCCCGTGCACACAAGGTTGAGGTCGACCTCCGCGTGGCTGTCCTCCGGGTAGTCAAGGTCCAGCAGCAGCCGGCCGTCCACCTTGCCCATGCTGATGGCCGCGACCTGGCCCGTGAGCGGCATGTGCTTTATCTTGCCTGCCTCCACGGCCGCCTGCAGCGCGTCGTGCAGCGCCACCCACGCGCCCGTGATGGAGGCGGTGCGCGTGCCGCCGTCCGCCTGGATCACGTCGCAGTCGCAGGTCACGGTGTACTCGCCCAGCTTGTGCATGTCGCACACCGCACGCAGGCTTCTGCCAACAAGGCGCTCGATCTCCATCGAGCGGCCCTTGCGGCCCTTGTACTCGCGGCGCGAGCGCGTGTTGGTGGAGGCGGGCAGCATGGCGTACTCCGCCGTGACCCAGCCCGCGCGGGCGCCCTTGCGCCAACCCGGCACGCCCTCCTCGATGGTGGCGGTGCACATCACGCGCGTGTTGCCAAACTCCGCCAGGCACGATCCGTCCGCGTTCATCATCACGTCGCGCGTGAGCTTGACGGGGCGCATCTCGTCCGCCGCCCGACCATAGCTGCGCTCGCGAGCGCCCTCCTGCTGCTGGGCCATATTCTTCTCCCTACCTTTGGGTTGTCTTTACCACGTGATCGTCTGGATCAGTTGCGCCGTGCTCTTTGCTCTAGCAATAGTAAAGCCTTGTATCGAGCGCCATTAGCCATTTGCAACCGCTGTCGTATAGAAAAAGCGTCCAGCACAAATGCTGGACGCTCTACCTCGCTTCTTAACCGCTTCGCTTACTTTTTCACGTACAGGTCGGCCCTATACGTCTTTTCAGTGCCGTTGGGAGCCGAAGTGACAATTCCGCCGTCGGTCCAAGTCATACCACTTCCGCCCTCGCTACCGATGATGCGGTCAAACTCAGCTCCAACCGTGTTGGAATCCTCTGCCATTCCATAGTGAGCGGCTGCATCTATGACGCACTTACGCATGGTCGCGAAGTCCGCATTGGTGTTCCCGTACACCGAAACGATGGCCTTGTATTGGCCTGCGCTCGGCGTTGCGACTTCGACCCTGAGACCATATCCATTGGGATCAAATGTTGGCGTCTGAGTCTTCGCTGCGGTTTCGCTCTCCGTGCTCTTCTTACTCGACTTCCCGCTATTCTTCTCGGTTTTACTGCTCTTCTTTTTCGCAGTTGTCGTCTGTTGCTGTGTCTGCGCAGTGCTGCTCGACTTGCTCTGGCTTCCCATTCCAGAAACGATGCCGCACAGGGAGAGCGAAACAAGTGCGCACAGCACACCCGCAAGAACCTTGCGAGTTATTGGCGCAAGGCGCATACCCCGCTTCACGAGCTCTGAATCTGGCCTTTCCTTAACGTACTGGCGCCAAATGTATCGGATAAGGAACCACAAGCCTACGCCCGCCGCAATGGCCCCCACATAAGCAAGTACCATGATGGCTATGCCAACAACGAGTACCCAACCCAAAAGAACCAGGCACCCATGCATGCATCCCTGATTCCTGTGTTCGACAATAACTTTCTTGGCCATTCCCACTCCCCCCGAAATCTTGTTTGCACATGCTGCGTAATGGTCAAGCTCAGGCATATCAACCTGCCATAGAGCAGCTCGCCGAGCCATTAGAGCTTCCTTTAAACTCGCCTCACTAAGCTACTCTAAAATTCGCCAAATAAAAAGGTCAGAGGCTGCTTTTGCCTCTGACCCGAATCCTCTGGTGGACGGTGAGGGATTCGAACCCCCGATCTTGTGCTTGTAAGGCACCTGCGCTAGCCGCTGCGCCAACCGTCCGTGTCATGCGTGGTGAGTTTATCACACCAACCCGCCCGGCGCTAAAGGCCTGCGTTTGGCCGTATACTTTCCCACATGGATACCATTACTCTTGCGCGCATAGCCCAGCTTCTGGGCACCAACGGGCTTCTTTCCCGCACGAGCGGCCTCGACGGGAAGGTTGCCGATACCTGCGTCACCGGCGCAGACTGCGACTCGCGCTTCGCAGCACCCAACCACCTGTTCATCTGCAAGGGTGCGGCCTTCAAGCCCGCGTACCTCACGTCCGCGCTTGCGGCTGGCTGCATCGCCTACCTGTGCAACGAGGACCACGCCGCGGAGCTCGCTGCCGTGGCGCCCGGCGTCCCGCAGCTGGTTGCCAGCAACCTGCGCCGCGCGATGGCCGTGGCCTCCGCCGCCGCGTGGGGCCACCCGGACCGCGACATCCAGGTGCTGGGCATCACAGGCACCAAGGGCAAGTCGACCGTTAGCTACATGCTGCGCGCGATCCTGGACTCCGCCGCAGGTCAGAGCACCGCAGGCGCCACCGGGCGAGAAGATCGCGCCCACAACGCCGCGATCCTGGGCTCCATCGACACGTACGACGGGGTCGAGAGCTTTGAGAGCGTGAACACCACGCCCGAGGCCCCGGACCTGTGGCGCCACGTGCGCAACGCCGTGAGCTCGCACCTGCCTTACCTAGTGATGGAGGTGTCCAGCCAGGCGCTCAAGTACGACCGCGTGGTGGACCTGGGGCTGGACGTGGCCTGCTTCCTCAACATCGGGCGCGACCACATAAGCCCCGCGGAGCACCCCAACTTTGAGGATTACTTTGCAAGCAAGCTCCGCATTTTTGACCAGGCGCGTACCGCAGTCGTGAACCTGGACTCCGACGAGGTCGACGCGATCCTGGACCACGCCAAGCGCTGCGAGCGCCTTGTTACGTTTGGCTGCACGGACGCCGCGCGCGAGGCGGGCGCGGACGTGTGGGCCACCAACGTGCGCTCCGGCGAGGGCCAGGTCACGTTTGCCTGCCACACCCCCAGCTGGGAGGGCGACGTCACGGTCAGCATGCCCGGCCTCTTTAACGTGGACAACGCCTGCGCCGCCATCGCCATGTGCGAGGTGCTGGGCATCCCGCGCGAGCAGATTGTGGCGGGCCTTGCGCACGTGCGCGTGCCCGGCCGCATGGAGCTGCTGCTCACGGACGACCCAAAGGTGACGGCCATTGTGGACTACGCCCACAACAAGCTGAGCTACCAGCGGTTCTTTAGCTCCATCGTGAAGGAGTTCGCGGGCCGCAAGGTGATCGCCGTGTTTGGCGCGCCCGGCGGCAAGGCCTACGAGCGCCGCCAGGAGCTGCCGCAGGAGGCCTCCAAGTGGGCCGACTACCTCATCTACACGGAGGAGGACCCGGCGCACGACTCTGTTGCGGAAATCTGCCAGCAGATGAGCGACGCCACGCCCGCCGGCCAGGCCCACGAGGTGATCCTGGACCGGCCCGCCGCCATCGAGCGCGCGGTCGACCTTGCGTTTGACTGCCCGGAGGGGGCCATCGTCTGCCTGCTGGCCAAGGGCGACGAGACCCGCCAGCACGAGGGCGACAGGTTCGTCCCGTGCGAGACGGATGGCACGCTCTTCTATCGCGCGGCCGAGAAGCACGGCGCGCATCCTCGCAGCTAGCTTTATCACGCGGCGGCGCCTTGCCCCCAGGGGCGGGCGCCGCCTTTTTGTGCAGACAGTCGCAAGACAGGAAGGCGGACCAGACATGCCAGGACTTTCGCTCCCCACGTTCCCCACGGACCCAGACCTTGTTCCCGAGGACATGGCCGCGCGCTTCTCGCGCATCAAATATGTCATAACCGACACGGACAACACGATGGTGAGCCATGGCCAGGCTCTGGCATCAACGGACGGAACGCCCTCCGTGGAGCTGGCCCAGACCCTGGTTGACCTGCGCCGTGCCGGCGTAAGCGTGATCCCGTGCACGGGCCGCAACCTCGCCATGATCCGCGAGGACGTGCGCATACTTGGGATGCCAGGCTGGATAGGCGAGATGGGCGGCATCCTGTGCCTGCACGAGGGTCGCGAGAGCGACTGGCAATACTTCACGGCGGACATGCCATACGACCCCGCCTGCGGCGTGACCCCGCACGACCTCATCATGCAGACGGGCGCCGTGCAGCGCATGCTCGACCGCTGGTACGACTGCCTGGAGCTCTATAACGACAACAACATTGGCTACCAGTACCGCGAGGTGACGGTTGCCTTGCGCGGCGCCGTGATCGAGGACGAGGCGCAGGCCATGCTGGACGAGAGCGGGCTTCCGCTCTATCTGGCGGACAACGGCTTTGTCTCGCGCATATCTGGCCAGACGATCCTGCCCCGCAACCCGGACGGGACGCTCGAGGGCGTGCACACGTACCACATCACGCCGCGCGGGCTGGACAAGGGAAGTGCAACCAAGCGCTACATCCAGCTGCTGGGCGTGGACCCGGCCGAGGTCATCTGCTGCGGCGACTCGCCCGCGGACTGCAGGATGGCGCCGCACTGCGGCACGTTCTTGCTGATGCGCAACGGGATCGAGAACCCCAAGAGCCAGTCCGAGCTCGCCAACTGCGGCAACGCCTTCGTGTCTGCGGAGGATGCGACGGACGGCTTCTGCCGCGCCATGCAGACGATCCTGGCAATCAAGCGCCAGTCGTAGGGGCGGGCGCGCGCAAGGGCGCGCCGCGGCCGGGAGCGCACGTTCTTCTCCCCTGGCTAAGCCAACTGCAAGATAGGCTCACAACACGCGACGGCCGCACCCGGGTGGATGCGGCCGTCGCGTTGCACGTATGGGAGGAGCCGACGCCGCCGAAAGGGGGAGGCGGCGCCGGCGGGGTGCCTGTCTTGCACCTAGCTGAGGTGCCAGATGTCCTTGTCGTACTGCTCGATGGTGCGGTCGGACGAGAAGAACCCGGCCTTGCTGATGTTCACCAGGGTCTTGCGCGCCCAGGCCTTGCGGTCCTCGTAGTCCTTGAGGACCTGCTTCTTGGTCTTGCAGTAGTCCTCGAAGTCCGGGAACGTCATGAACCAGTCCTTGTTGAGGAGCTCGTTCTGCAGGCGCGTGAGGTTGACCTTGTCGCCCTGGGCGAGCATCGCGTCGGACGTGAGGAAGTCGACCGCGGCGGCGAGCTCCTTGTCCTTCTTGTAGTAGGCCTTGGGGTCATAGTCGCCGCGCTTGTAGCGGGCGATGACCTCGTCGGAGCTCTCGCCAAAGGTGTAGATGTTCTCCTTGCCCACCAGGTCCGCGATCTCGACGTTGGCGCCGTCCATGGTGCCGAGCGTCACGGCGCCGTTGAGCATGAACTTCATGTTGGAGGTGCCGGAGGCCTCCTTGGAGGCGAGGCTGATCTGCTCGGAGATGTCCGCCGCGGGGATCAGGCGCTCGGCGGCCGTCACGTTGTAGTTCTCGATCATGACGACCTGCAGGTACTTGCTCGCGATCGGGTCGGCCGCGATGACCTTGCTCAGGCAGATGATTGCGTGAATGATGTCCTTGGCGATGGTGTAGGCGGGTGCTGCCTTGGCGCCAAAGATGACCGTCACCTTGTGCTTGGGGAGCTCGTCCTCGTTGTCAAGCTCGCTGATGCGCAGGTACTCGCGGATGATCCAGAGCAGGTTGAGCTGCTGGCGCTTGTACTCGTGCAGGCGCTTGGACTGCACGTCGAAGATCGAGTCCGGGTCGACGGCGTCGCCCTGGTGGCGCTGCAGCCACTTGGCAAACGCGCGCTTGTTGGATGCCTTGACGCTCACGAGCTGCGACAGGAAGTCCTCGTCGTCCTTGAGCGGGAGCAGGCCCTCGAGCTCCTCCGCCTTGGTCTTCCAGCCCTCGCCGATCTTGGAGCTGACCAGCTTGTTGAGGCCGGGGTTGCACTCGACCATCCAGCGGCGGAACGTGATGCCGTTGGTCTTGTTGTTGAACTTCTCCGGGTAGATCTTGTAGAACGGCGCGAGCTCGGAGTCCTCAAGGATCTTGGTGTGCAGGGCCGCGACGCCGTTGACGGAGTGGCTGAAGTGGATGTCGATGTTGGCCATGTGGACGTTGTTCCACTTGTCGATGATCTGCACGAACGGCTCGTCGTACTTCTCGGCCACGTAATCCGCAAGCTGCTTGATGATGGGCACGAGCTGCGGGACGACCTTCTGCAGGTAGTCGAGCGGCCAGCACTCCAGCGCCTCCGCGAGGATGGTGTGGTTGGTGTAGGCGCAGGTGTCGCGCACGATCTGGATGGCCTCGTCAAACGCGATGCCGCGCTCGCCCAGCAGGCGGATGAGCTCCGGGATCACCATGGTGGGGTGCGTGTCGTTTATCTGCACGGCGGCGTAGTCCGCGAGGTCGTGCAGGTTGCTGCCGCGCTCCACGCACTCGTCCAGCATGAGCTGCGCGGCGTTGCTCACCATGAAGTACTCCTGGTAGACGCGCAGGATGCGGCCGGCCTCGTCGGAATCGTCCGGGTACAGGAAGAGCGTGAGGTTCTTGGCAACCTGCGACTTGTCGAAGTTGATGCGGTTCTTGATGACGCGCTCGTCCACGGTGTCCACGTCGAACAGGTTGAGCGTGTCGCACTTGCTGTGGTAGCCGGTCACGTCGAGCTGGTACATGGTCGAGGTGACGGAAAGGTCGCCAAACTTTACGGTGTAGTGCTTGGGCGTGCGGCGCATCCAGCTCTCCTGGCCCCACCTGAGCCAGTAGTCCGGCGACTCGTACTGCTTGTTGTTGTCAAAACTCTGCTTGAAGAGGCCGCAGTGGTACGCGAGGCCCACGCCGGAGGCGGGCAGGCCCAGCGTTGCGCAGGAGTCCAGGAAGCAGGCAGCAAGACGGCCGAGGCCGCCGTTGCCCAGGGAGGGCTCGTTCTCGAACTCCTCCATGTCCGCGATGTCGCGGCCGGACTCCGCGAGCTCCGCGCGCACCTGCTCGTACAGGCCCAGGTTGATGAGGTTGTTGCTCAGCAGCTTGCCGATCAGGAACTCGGCGGAAATGTAGTACAGGCGCTTCTTGCCCTGGTTGTAGCCCTTCTCGGCCGCGGCGTCGACGGTGAGGCGCAGCAGCGCGTTGAAGAGCTCGAGGTCCGTGCACTCGGAAATGGGCTTGCCCGCGTAGGATGCGATGGTCTTGGTTGCCATGATAACGTCCCTTCAGGTCATGTCTGACGTTAACAAGCACTATAGTTGCGCCACGGTGCTAGAATCTAGCACCATACGCGCAGCCATTAACACTATAATGACCTCATAGCGCAAACGGGCTGACGCGTTTGTGAGCTGGAACCGTTTGCGGACGTTGCGGTTACGCCGGCGGAATTGCCGGCGGCGCGCGCGGCGGCAGACGGTATGGCCGCGGCGCGGAGGGCGCGGCCGCAGGTGTGGGCGGCGGCAGACACGTGCAAGAGAGGGCCGCATGGGCGAGAAGAGCGTGCGCTTTGAGGACTACGAGCACTACCGCGAGCGCGGCCTGCACGAGGTCCCGGGCTTTGCGTACAACACATACCTCTGCACCATCCCGCAGGACTTTGACCACGTGCCCACTCACTGGCACGACCAGATGGAGATCGTCTACGTCAAGCGCGGCAGCGGCACCGTTGCAATTAACTTTGCGCGCAAGCCCGTGCACGCCGGGTCCATCGTGCCGATCCTGCCCGGAGAGATGCACTCCATCGAGGGCGACCCGGGATCGCGCATGGAGTACGAGAACATCATCTTCTCGCTCGGCATCCTGGACAGCCAGGAGCCAGACGACTGGTGCCGCAGCCACGTGATAGAGCCGCTGCGCAGCGGCAAGCTGAGCTTTGAGCGGCCCGTGCCGGAGGGGACGGAGTTCTACGAGCGCGTGCGCTGGGCGCTCGACGGGGCGGACGCGGCCTGCGCCGTGCGCGCGCCGGGCTACTCCATGGTGGTGAAGAGCCGCCTGTTCCTGCTGCTGGACGCCCTGTACACCTTTAGGCAGAAGGACGCCCCGCAGGCGCCCGACCCCTCCGCGGAGCGCGTGCGCGCCGTGCTGCGCGAGGTGAAGGAGCACTACGCGGAGCCGCTCAGCGTGGAGGGCGCCGCGGAGCTGGCAGGCTACAGCAAGGCGCACTTCATGCGCGTGTTCAAGCGCGACATGGGCCAGACCTTCAGCCAGTACCTCACGGAGTGCCGGCTCACGGCGGCCGCCTATCACCTGGAGATGACGGACGAGCCCGTGGGCGCCATCGCGCGCTCGTGCGGGTTCGACAACTTCTCGTACTTCAACCGCAGGTTCCGCCGGCGCTTTGGCATGACGCCGACGGAGTTCCGGCACGGGCGCGGCGCGGCGGACGCGGGCGAGAAGGACACGGCGGCCGAGCCCGAGCCCGGCCGGGACGGCACCCCTAGCCCAGCTGCGCCATAAGCGCCTCGGCCTCCGCGCGCGTTGCCAGGTCAACCTTGAACGCCGTGGCCGACCCGGTGCAGATGCCCATGCGGAGCGCCCGGGCCAGGTCGCCCTCGCCCTCGATGTAACCGCACAGGAACCCGGCGACCATGGAGTCGCCGGCGCCGACGGAGTTCACCACGCTGCCACGGGGCGCCGCCGAGTGGAGCACCTCGCCCTTCTCGCTCACGAGGACCGCGCCCTCCCCCGCCATGGATACCAGCACGTTCCTGGCGCCGCGCTCCTGCAGGCGGCGGGCCAGCGGCACGGCCTCGTCCTGCGTGCGGACCTCCTGGCCAAAGATGGCGCCCAGCTCGTGGTTGTTGGGCTTGATGAGGAAGGGCCCGTACGGCAGGGCGTCCAGCAGCAGGTCGAGCTCCGCGTCCACCACCGTGCGCACGCCGCGGCCGGCCACGCGCGCCAGCATGCGCTGGTACACGTCGTGCGGCACCGTCGCGGGGACGCTGCCGGCAAGCACGAGGAAGTCTCCCTCGCCCAGCTCGTCAAGACGCTGCAGCAGGGAGGCCAGGTCCTCCTGCCCCACCGCGGGGCCGATGCCGTTTATCTCGCTTTCCTCGCGGGCGTGCACCTTGACGTTGACGCGGGTGCGGCCGTGGTCCAGGCGCACGAAGTCGCAGTCCACGCCGCGATCGGCCAGCATGCGCTCGACCTCCGCGCCCGTGAAGCCAGCCACAAAGCCCAGCGCGCGCGAGGGCTGGCCCAGGTTCTTGAGCACCACGGACACGTTGATGCCCTTGCCACCGGGCAGCATGTCCTCCGTGCGGACGCGGTTGACCTCGCCCAGCGCGAGGTTGTCGAGGCTCACCACGTAGTCGATGGACGGGTTGAGTGTCACGGTGCAGATCATGGCGTCCCCCTTGGGTTGGCGGGTTTCTTGCGGCTTGCTGCCGCGCCGGCGCGCGGTCGCGGGCCAGCCGGATTGTGTGCGTCACCAGTATACGGACGGCCGGCGCGGCGCGTCACCATTGGCACACATTTGGTTCGCGCGGGGCGGCAAACTCGGCTAGGATTTTGTCAGATTGACTTGCGGCGCACGCGGCACGAAGGGAGCGCACGGCCCGTGGCATTTGACCCAAACGACGAGGACTACCAGCGGCTCAGCCTGCAGTTTGCGCGCTCGCTCGACGGCGGCGACGCTGGCTCCGTCGTGCGCGCGTTTGCGAGCTTTGGCCACCGCTTTGCGCAGGACCACGACAGCCTGCCCCAGACCGACGAGGACCGCGCCTTCCACCTGGTGGCGCAGGCCACGATGGCCATCGACTACCAGCTTCCCTTTACGGAGGACGACGAGCAGACCAACCGCCTGATCGAGCGCGGCCACCGCCTGCTGGACGAGGCCCTGGCCCTTGACCCTGGCTGCGCCGACGCGCTGCGCATGAAGCGCGCGTCCGAGGTCGCGGGCTTTGACGCCTACTTCGACTTCCTCCACGAGGTGGAGAAGGACGTGCGCGACTGCTGCGAGGAGCGCCGCAAGCGTGCCCTGGCCACGGACGAGGGCGAGCGCGCCGAGCTGGGCGCCAACCTCGCCATGCGCCCCTACCTGCGGTGGCTCGCCATGGAGGCCGAAAAGGCCCTCATCTGCGGCCGCAACCGCCAGTGCCTGCGCATCTGCGAGCGCGCCCTGGAGGCGGACCCGCAGGACATGGCCGACGTGCGCTTTACCGCGGCGCTGGCCTACGCCAAGCTGGAGGACGCCGCCGGGCTCGAGGCGCTGGCCGCACGATCCGCCACGCTGGGCGTGCCGCGCCGCCACGAGGGCGCCGACGCCTGGACGCTGCTCGCGCGCGTCTCCATCGCGCACAGCCGCCACCTGCCGGACGAGGCCACGCGCCTGATGCGCACCATACTGAACACGTACCCGCACGCCGCGGCCACGCTCAGCCTGCAGCACGAGCTGCCCGACGGCGTCTTCAGCCGCCTGGCCGTGCCGCCCTACAGCGAGGACGAGCTGATCCTGGCGACGTCCGAGGCCACGGTCCTCTTTCAGGAGGGCCGCGACCGCAGCGACCGCGGGGCACTTGGCTCCTGGGTCGCGGACGAGGCGGAGGAGCTCGACCCCGCCGACGTGCGCATGGTTCGCGCGTACGAGAGGGGCGCGGGCGCACGCTCGGGCCACGCCCGTCCCGGCGGCTCCGACGGGGGGCAGGCATGATGGACGGTCGCGAGGAGCTGGTGCTGAGGCTGGCCGCGCGGCGTCGCGCCAAGTTGGGACTTTCCGACGCGGCCTACGCGGAGCTGCTGCTCGCGGTGCGCGAGGACCCCAAGAAGTTCCTGGAAGACGACGCGGACGTGGCCTTCCAGGTGGTGGCCAACGCCGTGGACGCCGTCTCCACCGCGCGCGAGGACGACGACCTGCTGGACGACGGCGAGTTCTACCAGACGCGCGAGAAGCGCCTGGCCCGCATGCGTCGCGAGTGCGACCGCGCGCTGGCGCTGGACCCCGACTGCGTGGACGCCATGCTCCTGCGCGCGCTTGCGGAGGACCTGGACCCGGACCCGCTGCTCGACCGGCTGCTGCAGATCGAACGCGAGGTTGAACCCGCGGACGGCACCGCGCCGACCGGGGTTGCAGGTGGCGCGGGCGCTGACGGCTCCGATGTCGGCTCCGAGGCGGGCGGCACCGCAGATGCCTGGCTGGACGTGCTCGGGCGCGGACGGCTGCGCCTCAAGGCAGCCATCGCGCGCACGTGCCTGGACTCCGCCCGCTACCGCATGGCGAACGAGGCCGGCCAGGAGCTGATTGCGCTTTCGCCCTCGGACGCACTGGGCGCGCGGCACACCTGCGCGCTCGCGCTCGCGCGGCTGGAGGACGAGCCCGGATTCGACGCGCTGGACGCTGCCTTTGGCCGGCGCGGGGACAGCTGGGTGCAGATCGGCCGCGTGATCCTCTTCTACAAGCTCGGCCGCATGGGCGCGGCCCGCCGCGCGCTCCGCGGGTTCGACTCGCTCTGCGACGGAGGCGTCTACGCTCTTCTCCGCCCGGTCATGGTCGACACCTATCTGCCGGACCGCCCGACCGCCGCGCCGTACAGCTTTGACGAGGCGACGCTCGCCGTGCACGAGGCCGACCCCATCATCGTGGACGTACCCGACCTCGTGACGTGGGTCCAGAACCAGCCCGACATGCTGGCCGCGGCCAAGTCGTTTGCGGATAAATCGGGACTTGACTGGTAGGCGGCGCGCCAGGCGGGCGGAAGGCCCGCGCGTCTGGTATACTGCAGTCCGCGTCCCCATCGTCTAGTGGCCTAGGACACCGCCCTTTCAAGGCGGTAACACGAGTTCGAGTCTCGTTGGGGGCACCATCGCACGTGCGAGCGCCCGTCGGTAGCTGCCTGGCAGCACCGGCGGGCGCTCTTTGTTGCCGGATTGCCGCACCCGCGGCAGCTCCGCGATGTTTCCGCGGTAGTGCGCCGCGCTCCATGGGGCAGTCGTAGTGGTCGCGGTGGCATGCGTCTCCAGGCTTGGCAACACATGAAACGCCCCATTGGGGAAACCAACGGAAGCCAGCTCGGAGTTGATTTGGCGCTCATTGAATAAATGTGCCGAACTGGGCGTTTTGGGCACTCGCAGAGAGGCCGAGTGCCTGGAGCATCCACCCAGACGTCCTTGTGCCACCAAAGGGGCGGGCGATGTGGGCGTTTCAAAGGCTCCGAGTGGGGCAGCAAGGGGCCATTTCAATCAGCATTGAAACTATGAAACACCCAGTTCGGCGACTTTTCTAAATGTGAGGCCAAAGTACTCTCGCCCCCGCGGTTGCGAGGCGACCGAGAAGAACCCATCGCGCCAAGATAGGGCGAGGTCAACAAAGCATCCGGCCCCGAAGCCTCTGGAGACACGGCCAAGGCCTCCGCCCCCTACCTCCTTGCGAGTCGGCCCAGCGCCTCGCCTACGATAATCAGGCCCCTCAGCACAACCTCCGCCGCCAGCGGCGCAAGGACGAAGCGGACGTTGAAGACGGCCGCCGTAAGCGAGCCGGTATCACCGCTGGTCAGGAGCACCGCCAGTGCGTGCACGACGGGCCATCCCGCCATCCCAAGGAACACGCATGCCGCCGCGACGCAGGCGACGGGATGCCTGCGCCAGCTCCTTCGTGCGGTCACGATCGCGATGTCGAGCACGAAGACCCACACGACCCAGACGATGGAGAGCAGGGCAATCGTGCCGATGGCGGCCGGGATCGAGCCCGTGCCGGCATTGGCCCAAACCGTGAGGATGACGATCACGGCAATGCCCACACAGCAGGCGATGAGCGGGGCTCGCAGACGGCGCCAACGGGAGGGATCGCCCCGCCCAAAGTCGAGGTCAAATTCGTCCCCATCCGTGGTCAGGATGGGATCGCTCCAGTTCCAGATGCCTTGCGCCATGGCTCGTCCTCACGCCGGCCCCTTGCTGGCACAACCATACGCAAGGATGATGTGGGAACGGCAAGGCCTTCGTTATGGCTTCCCCAGCTCAGGTACGAAGTCAGGCATCTACAAAGAGTGGCATCTGACTCGCCACTACAGGCCATCCGCCACGACTTTCAGACGTAGGCAGTGATCCCGTACGTCTAGCACTGATCAATGAGCGCCATCACATCGGCAAGCTGTCCGGAATTCTCTAGATTGACACGTGTTGATAGGCCAGGTCCAAAGTGCCGGCTACTCGCTAAGCCCTTTGGGTCAACCAGATCCTGTACCTTCTTGCTTAGACCAATGGCGAGCCAGCCGCCGTTCGTGCCGCGCCCCTCGACACAAACGCGCACCTTCCTGCCAGTCCTGAAGCCCACGTAGTACTTCGTGATATACATATCCCACTCTGGATGCCGTTCATCCAGCTCCTCGCATAGCTCGCCAAATAGCGCAGCACATACGCCACCGCCCGCCAGCAGCGGATGCTCGTCCTCGAGCGTCCAATTGGACTCGCCTTTCACTTTCTGCTTTGGGCGGTAGCTGTCTACAACGTCGGCATCGAGCTTAGGCCGTGGCCAAATCGACAGTGCGTCATTTGCCAGCAGGCGTCCCCGCTCCTCGATAGTCTGACGGTTCCAACTCGTCTGCTCGCCAACCCACCGGTTGAGATAGAGATGGCTTGCCTTGAAGCCCTTGTCTTCCAGATTCTGTTTGTCTTCAAAGGACGAGTTCGAATACTCCTGGTTGTAGCCAGTGAGAGTCAGGTTTCCCAGGGTGTTTAGTAGCTCCTCGTGATCTCGCTCCCAGTCTGACCCAAGCATCGCCTTCCACTCCGCTGAGTTGGAGATAGTCTGCGGCATCACATGCTCGATCTGCAGCCCTGCCGTGTTGATAGGTTCCTTAGGGCTGTGGTAGCTCTCGAAGCGTTCCAGGCAATAGCGACACTTCGGAAAATGATCATAGAGATCGCGGGTGCGCAGAGCTTCGGAGAAGTCGGCGTCAGTCGGAAAGTACGCAGTCTGGTTCTTGCCATGAATGAGGAGCATCGCAGTCACATACTCTTCGGGATTGTCAGATTTCTCGAGCGGCTTGTACATTCCAGCGAAGAAGTTGTTGAGGCCAGTCGAGAATCGCCCGACTACAGAGCGACGGAAGAGGAAGGACTCTATCGTCGTGAGAAGACGGATAAACGCATCTTTCGAAAGCTTCTCCTGCTCGTAGAGATGGTAGAGCACCAGCATGAGAGGCCGTATCGGCTTGACGCCCAGCGAGGCGATCCGTCCGAAGTGCGACGCCAGCTCCTTGTCCCCCTCACTTCCCAGGAACATCCGTTTGTAGAGTCCGGCGTAGTCGCGCAGCTCCTCTAGTAGAGGCTCGGGTTCCCGTGTGAGGTTCTCGTCTTGGCAGTATGCTTTGAATTCGTCATACGCCTCATTCTCGCGGGGCTTGCGCTGCGGAACCTTAAGCCAGAGCCAGTACCAAATGAAGGCGTTGAATTCCCCCTCGTTCTCTTGACCAAACATGCCCTCGATTGGCCTCCAGTAACCGTCGTAGAGCTTGGCTTGATCCTTGGCCGGTAGGCTCATGAGAACGTAGTTGCGTATAAGATCGATTGCCGTGAGCGCCTTGCCTTTTGAGTTCATTGACTCAAAGATGAGCTGGGCATTGTCGTTCTCGTCAAGTTTCGCATCAATGATGAGAAGGCCTCCGACACCCGCCCAGAAGGCGGCCGCATCAAACCCCTTCGCCCGCACCCGATCCTGAAACATATGGTAGGCATCAACGATTCGCTGCGACGGTTCTACTGGCAGTGGGCTCTTGCTGACTATCGAAAACAATGTGTCGCGGTCACTCTGCGAGAGAACCAGCTTGTAGCGTGAATCGCCCATGAAGTCATCGTCGTTAAAGAGGTAGCTCTTGCGCAGGGCTTTAACCTTCACGTCCGTGAGAAAAGAAGCGCGGGCTTCGTCTTCCTCCAGCCACTCAAAGAAGGCTGCGAGCATAAGCGAAAGCGTAGTCATGCGCTGCTGGCCGTCAATGAGTAGCTCGCGCTCGAGCGAAGTGGCGGTCGCTTTCTCCTGAGGCGTATAGAGGAACGATCCTATGAAGTGGCGCGTTCCCCGCTTGCCCGCTCGCACAACGTCATCCCAAAGCTCTGCACACTCGCGCTCCCCCCAGGAGTAGAGCCGCTGGTATACGGGAATGACGAACTGTACCTGATTGGCCCCCAGCAGACTAAGGAAACCAGCATCTCCCGCCTTCATCGTTGCATGCCTCCCTCTATGCGCCATTCACAGGCACAATCTTAGCGAAAGAGCAT
>ERZ791908.1188-NODE-1188-length-18142-cov-25.151822_pt1 | contig 18142 bp, 12 predicted proteins | sample MGYA00510144_ERZ791908 | MGnify/ENA primary metagenome ERZ791908 (study PRJEB30046, sample SAMN00792105) | human gut metagenome | study: EMG produced TPA metagenomics assembly of the A metagenome-wide association study of gut microbiota in type 2...
AACATCGTCATGTTTCTATCTACCTTTATACTTTAGGGTGTTTGACAAAGAGCCATTAGTTCAATGCCTTCTTAGCAGTTTCTGCTAATTGTGCAAAAGTCTTTGAATCGTTGTAAGCAATATCAGCTAACATCTTACGGTTCATGTCAACACCAGCTAACTTCAAGCCGTGCATTAACTTAGAATATGAGATGTCGTTTTGTCTTGCAGCTGCGTTAATACGAGCAATCCATAACTTTCTGAATTCACTCTTACGTCTTCTACGGTCGCGGAATGCGTACTTGTATGAAACGAATAATTGAGTGCTTGCAGCCTTAAATTGCATGTGCTTTGCGCCACGGTAACCCTTGGCAAGCTTCATGATCTTCTTACGACGTTGACGTGTTACTGTTCCACCTTTAACTCTTGGCATTTAAATTTCCTCCTACTATAGTCTTTTCAAGAACAAATAATTAGTGCATTTGAGCAACCATTTGCTTGATACGCTTCATATCACTGCTTGAAACCATAGCAGCTTTTCTCAAGTGACGACGTTGCTTCTTAGTCTTACCGTGGAAACGGTGGCCAGTAAATGCGTGGTGACGCTTTAAACCACCATTTGCAGTTCTCTTAAAACGCTTAGCAGAAGCGCGGTGTGTTTTCATCTTTGGCATATTTCTATTTCCTCCAATTAACTACTTTTTATTTTTTGTCCTTTTCACTCTTAGGTGCGAGCATTAAGAACATTGAACGACCTTCCATCTTAGGCTTGCTAATTACATTAGCAATATCGGAAGTTGATTCAGCCATCTTCTCAAGTACTTGTTGGCCTAATTCCTTATGAGTGATGGCACGACCTCTAAAGCGGATTGATACACGAACCTTAGCTCCTTCTTTAGAAACAAACTTACGAACGTGCTTCAACTTCGTTTCGAAGTCGTTGCCTTCAATTGTTGGACTCAAACGAATTTCTTTGACACTAACTGTCTTGGAATTCTTACGGGATTCCTTAAGCTTCTTTTGTTGTTCGAAGCGGTACTTACCGTAGTCCATGATACGTGCTACAGGTGGCTTGGCATTTGGTGAAATCAAAACAAGGTCAAGACCAGCATCGCTTGCGCGACGTAAGGCTTCCATCTTGTTCATGACGCCAACTTGCTTACCATCTTCATCAATTAAACGGACTTCGCGTGCACGAATTTTATCGTTTAAGATTAAACTTCTTGGTATAACTGTTCACCTCCGTGTTAATTTCGAGGACAAGAAAAAGGCGGGATAAGTATCACCCGCCTTTAATCAACAGAAAATATCGATCAGCCCAGAGGTTAATTTAACTTAGGCGAGAAGCGGGAGCTTCTTCTTGTTCTCAACTAGTAGTATACTCGTTTAACCCTTTTCCGTCAATAAAATTATTATCTTTTCTGAATTAAATTATTTGGCTAATTTCTTATCCTTGTAAGCGTAGCTGATAAAGTAGTTGCCAGCACCACCGCCGACACGCAAAACATTAACTTTCTTACCCTTAACGGTCTTCTTCATAGGAACATAGTAGTAGCCGTGCCACCACCAGCAAGCCAGCCGTTTGCGTTGAAGCCGGTAATGCCGTGGAATTTAAAGGTGTAAGCTTCATATTATGAATTAGAAACTTTGTCAGCTAATTGTAGTTAGCCTTTTTATCGGCAGCAGTTAACTCTTTATCCCACTTATCTGCTTCTTTACCCTTTAATACCTTATAAACCTTGAGGCCGTTAATGGTATGTGCAGTAATTTTAGTTCTAATAACTTTACCAGCTTTTTTGTGTTACCAAACACCACGCGTATTCTTAGGTGTGGTGAAAAGCTTGGTAGCACCCTAACTAGCAGCATTTGTACATTCCTATACAGGTATAATAAATAATGTATTTTTAATCATTATTTTATTTTATTAATTCTATCCATAGCTAGTTTTAGACATAAAAAAGGTAGTAGACAGCTTATTGGCCATCTACTACCTTTTAGGTATTTAACTATTTAAATATTAGTTGTTTTCTCTTGAGTATGACTTAACGTCAGCATCAATTTCCTTGATGAAGTCGTCAAGACTCTTAGAAATTTCTTCGTCAGTACCGTAACGACGTACGTTTACGCTACCGTTCTTCATTTCTTCGTCACCTAATACCAAAGTGTAAGGTACCTTTTGGGTTTGTGATTCACGAATCTTGTAACCCATCTTTTCGTTTCTGTTGTCAACTTCTGCTCTGAAGCCGCGCTTAGCAAGTTCTTGACGAACCTTTTCGGCGTATTCGCCGTGAGCGTCGTTGTTAACTGGGATGATTTCAGCTTGGATTGGAGCAAGCCAAGTTGGGAAGGCACCCTTGTAAATTTCAGTTAAGTAAGCAATGAATCTTTCCATAGTACCAACAATACCACGGTGAATCATAACTGGACGGTGTTCTTCACCATCTTGACCAACGTAAGTTAAGCCAAATCTTTCTGGAAGCATGAAGTCAAGTTGAATAGTTGACATAGTTTCGTCGTTACCCAAAGCAGTCTTAGTTTGGATATCAAGCTTAGGACCGTAGAATGCTGCTTCACCTTCAGCTTCAACGTAGTCAAGGCCAAGGTCATCCATAGCACCCTTAAGCATCTTTTGACTTCTTTCCCACATTTCATCGTTTGCAAAGTACTTTTCAGTGTTCTTTGGATCACGGTATGAAAGTCTGAAGTAGTAATCAGTAATGTCGAAGTCCTTGTATACGTCCATGATCAACTTCAAGATCTTAGCAAATTCGTCTTGAACTTGGTCAAGAGCTACAAAGGTGTGACCATCGTTCAAAGTCATTTCACGTACACGTTGAAGACCTGACAAAGCACCTGATTTTTCGTATCTGTGCATCATACCAAGTTCAGCAACACGAAGTGGCAAGTCACGGTATGAACGAATGTGGTGCTTGTAAATTTGGATGTGTGATGGACAGTTCATTGGACGAAGTTCAAGCATTTCGCCATCACCCATATCCATTGGTGGGAACATGTCATCACGGTAGTGTGCCCAGTGACCTGAAGTCTTGTAAGCGTCAAGGTTCATAAGTACTGGAGTGTAAACGTGTTGGTAACCATCAGCTACTTCACGGTCGATGATGTAACGTTCAACAACACGACGAATAGTAGCACCCTTTGGCATCCAGTAAGGAAGACCTGCACCAACCTTAGGATCTACGAAGAAGAGGTCAAGGTCACGACCGATAGTACGGTGGTCGCGTTCCTTAATTTCTGCACGACGCTTTAAGTCATCCTTCAATGCTGCTTCTTTGAAGAATGCAGTACCGAAGATTCTTTGAAGCATTGGGTTTGATGACTTACCTAACCAGTAAGCACCAGCTACTGACAAAAGCTTGAAGTGCTTGATCTTACCAGTGTTTGGAAGTAATGCGTCAAAACCAAAGTCTACGAAGTCGCCTAACTTGTAAGCGTCAACCTTGTCGCCTTCAACCTTCTTCAAAAGTTCACTCTTGTATGGGTCGTCCTTGTAGATATCTTCAAGTTCTGACTTGTCCATTTCAACGTGTTCAATTGCTTGACCACTCTTAACAAGCTTTTCCATAGCCTTTTCAAGTTCTGGCAATTCAGTAACCTTGATTTGGTCCTTCTTGTCAGTGTCAACGTAGAAGCCGCCTTCGTCAGCTACGTGTTCACCTAAACGAAGTTCTGGGTACTTCTTCTTAGCAACAGCTTCAAGTGCAAATGCTGCAGTTGCTCTTAAGATATCCAAACCTTCTTCGTCTTTATCAGTAAGGATAGCAATTTCAACGTCGCTATCGATTTCGTAATCAAGTGGCTTAACTTGGCCATTTACCTTAGCACCAACAGCAGCTTTTCCAAGTGAAGTTGCGATTGATGAAGCTACATCTTTAACTGAAACGGCTTTGTCAAATTCTTTCTTTGAGCCGTCTGGTAAAGTAACTGAAAAACTCATAAAATTACCTCCAAAAAAAAATCCCAGTGCTCAATAGCACTGGGACGTTAATTGCGTGGTTCCACCCAAAATTCAGGTTAGCGTGTGTCTAACCTCTTATATTTGGATTGATAAAGGTATCCAACCTAAAATTTTAACTTTGGGAATAAACGATTGGGGTGAGCCTCTAATGAAGGACTTCCAGAACTAGGTCCCTCTCTCTGAAGCGAGGTTCATCATGTCTCATTTAGTTAGTTTCAATTATACGCATTCGAGCTGGGGATGCAAGACCTTTTTAAAAATTAATGCAAAGAATTTCTGCGGTCAGGTCCTGGCACCACAATTTCTTTAGCCAAAAAGCGGACACGCTGCATCAGTCTTCTCGCCTTAACTGGGTCGGTCGCATTACGCGTTTCTTCAAAGTGTGACTGCAATGCTTCCATGTCCAAATTGGATGAGAAGAAGGTTGGCAAAACATTATCCATTCTTGCCTGCAAAATTACGCCTAAGACGTCATCACGTGACCATTGGCTGAGACTTTCGGCCCCAATATCATCCAGAATAAGCAAATCGCATTCGGATAATCTACGGATTTCTTCTTGCAAGCTAATTCGGCTATTATCGTCAAAGTGACTAGCAAGGCCGGCAATAAATGTTGGCACGTGCAAGAAAATGACGTTTTTATTCATGTTGGTAACGACATAATTAGCAAGACCTGCCAAAATATAGGTCTTACCAACGCCGAAATCGCCTGAAAGATATAAACCTTTTTGGTGCGGGTCTTTTTTATACCTCTTCAAGAAATCATAAATTAAAGCAAGAACATTGTTCCGATCGTCTGTAACGTCAATTTCACTTAAACTAACGTCATGCAAACGAGCAGGCAAATCAATGAGCTGCAGCCGTCTTTGCGCTGCCTTTTTACGGTCTTGTGCAATCTTAGCTCTTGTCGGTGCATAGCGAATGTCGATTACCTTGCCGTTTAAAAATAGCTGCGGTGCATAACCGGCCATCACCTTGTTGGGATGCGTTTTTTGTGAATAAAATTCGTACAGATTCGACATGCTATTGCGAATCATCTTTTGATCGATTTTATCCGCATTTTGCTTAAGAAAAGCTTGCACATCAGGATCATGCAAGGCTTGATTCTCCAAAGTCTTTTCATCGCCTAAATTGCGCTGTTTAACAATTTGCTTGATCACATTGCCTATTGGTTCCATTTATTCACCTGCTTTCTTATTTATTGTTCAAATCTTTAAACAAGTCCTTCAATTGCGCAGTAGAAATACCGGAATTGGTATCCACCTTCTTCTTGCTCCAATCGGTGCCCTTTTCTACGCGCTTATTTTGATAGTTATAGTTTCTTCTGGATCTTCGATTATTGCCATTGCCAAAACTATCGCGACGTTTCTTCACGTACTGCAAAGCCTGAACCGCGGTTGCAACGCCATGTTGGAGCCAGTCGTTAGCGATCTTGTAGGCCAAGTTTGAGTTCACTACAGTATCGTAAGTCAAACAAGTATAGGTCAGAATATTGATCAAATCTTCTGGCAAACCATACTGGGTGTGCAAATTATTGATAATCTGCCGCTCGCCTGCACTGGCAATACCGCCCTTTTCTGTTTTTATCTTATACAAAAACTCAGCGGGTGAGCTTTCATTGGCTTCCTTGAGCAACTTCTTATCGTTGTCGTCCAAGCCCTTAATTGCAGCCAAAGCCTTTTTACGGCCTTCATTTACCTGCTTTTGCACGTGTTCTCTAGTGTTAATCCGTTTGTAGTTCTCAGCTAAAGTATTGCTAATGTCGCGCATGTTCAATTCATACGAACCATGAAGGCATGGCAAACTCTCATCCACGAATTCTTTTTCGGACAAGCCATACGTCTGCATCAAAGAGCGAATTTGATTCTTCTTATTATCAACTTCACTAGCTGGAATTTGATAAACCTCATATTGCTCTTTGATAAAGTCCCAATCGATTGCATCCCTGTCGTTAACTTGGGCTACCTCTTCTTCATGAACTTTGTTTTCTTTGGCGGCCTCAATTACATCGCTGGATGGAGTGATTGCTTCATCCCCCGGCAAACGGAACATATCAAAGAAATTAGCCGAAACATCGCGCGCATTCTTAATAGGCTTTTCCCGCAACTTAGCTTCTTTAGCGAACTTGTGGCTTAATTCATGAAAGGTTTCTTCGCCAACTTTTTCCTTAAGCAAACTCGCTAGTAGCGGCGTCGCAAAAAACTTATCAGCACTAGGCACTTTAAGCAATTTAAACACGATGACGTTATTAAAAACATTATCGGATAAAAATGTTTGAACTAACCCCACGGCCTCTAATTTATGAAGCGAGGTAAACATCGTCTTTAAGCTACAATCCAGTTGTTCTTGCAGCGAATAAATACCCTTAGAATCAGAAATAATGCCGTATGGATCATAATCACTGATTAAAGTCTGATATAAAGCCACCGCAACAGCACCAACTAATGGCTGATACAATTTGATCAATATTTGCTCGTCTTCAGGAAAAAGCGTAACTCGATTGGCTACATAATATAGATGCTTGGGATCAGATGTCTCAAACATTTCTAATTACCCTTTCCCTTTTTGGCCATCATGTCTTCCATCGTCCTCATGAAGCTAGACATATCTTTAAATTCACGATAAATGGAAGCAAATCTAATGTAAGCTACATCGTCCAAGTCGGCTAATTCATCCATGACGTATTGACCGATCTTCTTAGATGAAATTTCGCTTACACCTTGTTTTCTAACTTTATTTTCGACATGGTCAACTAATTGTTCGAATTGTTCGCTACTAATCGGACGCTTTTGCCCTGCGGCCATTACACCATGCAAAATCTTCTTACGGCTGAACGGTTCACGCGTTCCGTCGTTTTTAATTACTAATAAAGGCGCCGTTTCAATACGCTCAAAGGTCGTAAAACGGAAACCACAGTTTTCACATTCTCGACGTCTTCTAATTGCCCGGTTTTCATCACTAGGACGTGAATCAATAACGCGGGAGGCATTTTGATGACAATTTGGACATTCCATAGCTATCCCTCTTTTTTGATTTTATTTAATAATTGTTCTAGTTTACTTTCTAGTTCTTTTATTGTACCAGTATTTTCAATTACAAAATCAGCCAATTGTGTTTTTTTAGACAACGGCATTTGGCTATTAATCCGCATTCTGGCTTCTTTATCAGTTAAATTATTTCTTTGTTTTAATCGCTCTATTTGAATAGATTCTGGCAAAGTAATTACCAACACACTATTGGCAATATGCTTCTTATCTAAGCCAGATTCAAAATAAACTGGTGCATCAAGGATAACCATATCTTCATTTTGATATGATGTTATCTTTTGTACTGTTTTATCGAAAATTAGAGGATGAGTCAACTGATTTAGTTTATTTAGCGCACTTTTATTACTAAAAACTAATTGACCGAGCTTTTTACGGTTAATCGTCTGGTCAGAATTCAGATATTCTTCGCCAAAATTATCCTTAATTGCTTGCCAAGAAGCATTTTTTGGCTTCATTAAATCATGCGCTATTTTGTCACAGTCGACAATAGGAATATTTTGCTTTTTAAAAAATTGATCCGCGGTGCTTTTGCCTGTCGCAATCCCGCCAGTTAAAGCTAAAACGTATGTCATTTATAAATCACCTGACAATGAGGACAAAATGTTGTCCCTCTTCCAGAAACTTTAATCTTTTCCAAGGTCGTGCCGCATCTAGGACAGGCTTCACCGGCGTGTCCGTAAACTTGAAGCATCTCTTGATAGCCACCGACTTCGCCGTTGGCATCCAAATAACTGTGAATAGTGGTACCGCGCTTTTCTGTGGCAATTTTGATGGTTTCATTAATATTTTTACGCAGATCTTCTACTTTATCGGCAGGAATTTTGTTAGCCAAACTCAAGGGATGGATCTTGCTTTGCCACAAAGTTTCATCCACATAAATGTTGCCTAAACCTGCAACAACAGTTTGATCGAGCAAGACATTTTTGATGTTCTTCTTTTTTCTCTTTAAGCTAGACAAAAAATACTGCTCACTAAATTCCGGCGTATTGGGTTCAACACCCAGTTTACCGATGCCAGTTGTTTGTCGCTCGGTTCCGGTCAAAACTAGCTGCATACGGCCAAATTTGCGCACATCGTTATAACGCAAGGCAGTGCCGTCGGTAAAAATAAATTCTACGTGATCATGCTTGTCTTTAGGCGCTTCCGGCGTAGTTAAATGATACTTTCCTTCCATGCGTAAGTGCGACACAATTGTTAAATTATCACTCAAGCGAATCAGTAAATACTTGGCGTAGCGGTCGATGCGAATAATCTTTTTGCCTGGCAGTTCATTGACAAACTTGTCATGGTCCGTCGCAACGATTTTTGGATACCACAGAATTACTTTTTCAATTGTCTTTCCTTTAATTAAAGGAGTTAAAGTTCTCCGAACAGTTTCAACTTCGGGCATTTCAGGCATCTAATCACCTACTTTGCATCGTACCAATTGTGGCCCCAACCAGAATCAGCAATTAGTGGCACATCAAGCTTAACTGCTGATTGCATTACTTCTGGCACAATCTTCTTGATTGTTTCAAGTTCATCTTTTGGCACGTCAAAAATTAATTCGTCGTGCACCTGAACTACCATCTTGGTCTTGAGGTGCAATTCATCAAGCTTCTTTTGCATGTTAATCATGGCAATCTTGATGATATCGGCAGCTGAACCTTGGATTGGTGAGTTGATGGCGGTTCTTTCAGCAAAGGCACGCACGGTGTACTTCTTAGCGTGAATATCTGGCAAGTATCTGCGACGGTGCATAATTGTTTCGGCATAGCCTTTGTCACGCGCTTCTTGCACAGCCTTATCCATGTAATCCTTGATTTGAGGATATTGTTCGAAGTAGTTGTCGATAAATTCTTGAGCACGTTTTCTAGAAATGCCTAAGTTCTTGGACAAACCGTAATCAGAAATACCGTAAACAATACCGAAGTTAACGGCTTTAGCGTGACGACGCATCAGTGGCGTTACTTGATCTGGTGAATCCAAGTGGAAAATCTTCATCGCGGTGTGTGAGTGAATATCGTATCCGGTCTTGAAGGCCTCTTGCATGTTTTGATCGCCAGAAACGTGAGCTAAAACACGAAGTTCAACTTGTGAGTAGTCGCAAGAGAAAATGTAGCCGTCTGGTTCACTTGGCACGAAAGCTTTTCTGATTTGCTTACCCTCTTCGGTACGGGTAGGGATGTTTTGCAAGTTAGGATCCACACTGGAAAGACGACCAGTGGCAGTCAAAGTTTGCAAGTAACGTGTGTGCACGCGGCCATCTGGTTGGATAACATCAAGCAGACCCTTTACATAGGTAGATTGAATCTTGGCAATTTGACGGTAATCCAAGATTTCACTAACGATTGGACTTTGCGTCTTTAATTGATCCAAGACTTCAACTGAAGTTGAGTAACCAGTCTTGGTCTTTTTGATGACTGGCAAACCAAGCTTTTCAAACAAAATGTGACCTAATTGCTTTGGTGAGTTCAAGTTGAACTTTTCACCGGCTTGGCTATAAATCTTGTCTTCGAGTTCCTTCAATTGAACGGCAAATTCATTTTGCAGTTGAATTAAGGTGCTGGCTTCAATCTTCATCCCGTTCATTTCCATTCTGGCTAAAACGCGCGCGGTTGGGATTTCGATCGTATCAAACAAGGCATCTTGTTCGTGTTCTTTAAGCTTTTTAAGAAGCTCCGGCTTAAGTTTTTCAATGGCGTTGACCTTGGAAGCTAAGTGGTTGAATAATTCATCATCGTCATCAGGGATGTGTTCACTCTTACCTTTGCCGTAGACTTCAAGGTCGGTCTTAACAGAGTAATCACCATAAAGATGGGCAATTTCACCAAGATCGTTGGAGTTATTTTCATTATTAATCAAGTAGGATGCCAAAAGCATGTCGTAATCAAGGCCGTGAGTGTGAATGCCCAAACGATGTGCAGCAACCATTGTTCTCTTCAGGTCAAAGACATTCTTCTTAATCTTTTCGTCTTCTAAGATGTGCTTGATATTATCTTCTTCAAGCAATTCAACGTCTCTTGAAACGTAGATCTTGTCGTTAATCTTCAAGCTGAAGCCAACAAAAGGAGCTAAGTGATAGTTAGCACCGAGCATTTCTAAGTAAAATTCAATGGTATCAGCTTCAGTAGCTTTAACATCCTTAACGTTGTCGTCGTTTAAAACGATGTATTCTACCTTTTCAACTTCAGTACTATCTTGACCAGCACCTGAAGCATTTAGGTCAGCTAAGAACTTACGGAAGTTCATCTTTTCATAGAATTGACGCAGCTTTTCATAATCAACTGGCTGACGTTTTATATCATCGATATCTAGAGTTACCGGTGAATCACGGTCAATAGTTGCTAACTTTTTAGCTAAAAATACTTTGTCCTTATCGTTGATCAAGTTTTCTTTCAGCTTGGACTTCTTCATTTCGTCGATATGATCGTAAATCCCTTCAACGGAACCGTATTTTTGAATCAAACGTGATGCAGTCTTAGGACCAACTTTAGTTACACCAGGGTAATTATCGGAACTATCACCCATCAAAGCCTTCATATCAATAAATTCGGTTGGAGTGACGCCGTTAACTTCCTTCATATGTTCTGGTGTATAAGCTTCAAGTTGAGAAACACCAGATTTGGTCACTTCAACGGTAGTTTTGTCTGAAGCAAGTTGAGTTAAGTCACGGTCACCAGTCACAACTGTGGTAGTAAAGCCGTTCTTCTCACCTTTATCAACAAAAGTACCAATAATATCGTCGGCTTCGTAATTCTTTAATTCGTAAGTTTTAATGCCCAGATCGTGAAGCATTTCTTGAATATAAGGCATTTGTTCAAGTAACTCTTCCGGAGTTTTTGCACGTCCGCCTTTATATTCTCCATACATTTTTGTTCTAAAAGTGACTTTTCCTGCATCAAAAGCTACCAATACGTGGGTTGGCTCAATGTCCTTCAAAAGGACATCAAGCATATTCTTAAAAGCATAAATGGCATTAGTGTGCAGGCCGTCTGGACTCTTGAAAGATTCTAGTTGACGATAAAGAGCGTAAAAGGCTCTGAAAGCTACAGAGTTACCATCGATTAGAAGTAATTTTTTATCTGCCATTTTATTCCCCTTTTTAATAAATTGTTCTCTATACTTACTTATCTATTTTACCAGTTTCAAGGGTAATCTTTTAATAGGAAGTTTAATGGAAAAGAAAAAAGCTCCATGTGGAGCTTTCTAGTCAATGTCATTAAGTTAAGACATTGACTAATCTGATGACACTTTTTGAGACATTTATCGAATTATTTTATTCGATAAATGTCTTTTTTTGATAGCACAAGTAAGCCATCTTAAGATAGCCGTTTAAATTAGTTCAAGCTGCTAGACGATAAGGAAAGCCAACTACTAATTTAACTTTTAGATTTCGTTTATCTTTTCTTCTTGGTCGAATGGGCGTTAAATAAAATGCCACATCCAGCAGTAATTGTGTGAAGTTTTTATCTGAATTATCACTTATACTAAAATATCGTCGCCAGATACAACAGGCCATTTTAAAATCTATTTGATATTGATATTTTCCCTGAGTATACGGTTTTGAGCTCGCAATTATTGATAAACTCACGGCATTATACATTGCAAAATGGGCGTATATTTCCATATAAACAAATTGATCTTTTTTAGAATGAAACTGTATGCCGCTTAAGTCATATTTAAGCTCCCTAAAAGAAGTTTCTATTCCCCAGCGAAGATGATAGATTTCTTTCATTCTAGCTAGAGGATATTCATTTCGATCTAAATTGGTGATGAGGACTTCCCACTCATCGTCTGAACCTGGTGGATTGATTCTAAACTTACAAACTCTAAATCTAACATCACACATATCCTCAAAATCCCAGCGTTGATCTCTGGTATTTTTAGAACGAACAGCTTTATAGTGATGCTTTTTGTGAAAAATCAGGTGAAGAAACTTTTCTGTATCTTTATGGGTGACATAATAATAATGTGACGAAGTTACTCTGCATGATAAGTCAATATCGTATTCATGATTCGACATAGCTACAATTTCTTTAAAAGCACCATCTCCGGATTTTGATCGCATAACATAGTGGCAATGTTTTAATCGATTGCAATTTTCAATTAAATTAAAGCTAATGTAGCCACGATCCATCAGGACTAGAAAATCTTTTTCTTGCTGGGCTAATTTTTTTATCATGGTTAAAGCTGCCTCACGTTCATCCATTTTTTGTCTAGGTTGGATAATCATGTCTAAATATAATTTATTCAAGACATCATAAAGAGCGTTTACATGGATCTGGCAATATATCTGATCATTTTTGCCTTTAAAAATATTCTCTGATTTAGGATTAAACGGCTGATCAAAATCAGAGCCATCAATCGCGACGACTAAGTATTGATTATCTAATAATTGCAGTGCATTATTTGCCCGGCTAAGTTCTAACATAATTTCTTTAAAGCATTCAGGCTTTAATTTAGCCTTTTGTTGTTCAAAAGCCGAAGCAGTCATTCTAGAATTTATGTCAGGAAAAGCATGAAAAATTTCCGAATTCAGGCTGCCAGCTCCCATGTTAAGAATTAACTTAATCAAATCAGTGGAATTGAGCTTACGACAGCGAGTAAAAGCTTGATCAGATACAGAGAAATCGTGAATGTTGTCAGCGATTTTATTGATAATACTATCCATCAGTTTTAAAATATTTGAGTGAAGGGATTTCATAAGAGACACAGCTTTCTATGAAAGACCAGATAATATGACGAAAGTGAGCAGAAGGGCAAATAAACTCTGCTCACTCTTTATTTTAAAAAGAAAAAAGACCGAATCAAAATGATTCGATCTTTAAAAGCTGTCGATATAATGTCAATGTCTTAACTTAATGACATTGGCTTTCTAGTGTAAGTTTTTCTTTCTGAGTTAAAAGCTTAACTCATAAGAAATGCAACATCATCGTTTATCTTTCTTGTCAGAATATAATCTTTATTTTATTCCACACACTCATAAAAAGTGCGACAGCATTATATATAAAATCAAGTTTTAATTTCATTTTATATATCATGCTTCACACTGATTATATCATATAAAGCATATGTAATTTTGCCTTTTCTTCATGTCTGAATTAATCACAATTTCAACACAAATAAAAAAGCCCCCTAAGTGGGACTTTTTAATGGACATATTTTCGCGATTCTCTTAAGTTAAATAAAATCCAAAATTTGGAGTAGAAACAAATTATTATTCAATACATTGTTTCCGACCATCTTTACTTAATATTATATCAAAAAAACAACTCAAAATATTAATTTAACATAAAAAAAGTGAAAGTACAGTACATACTTCGCCAATAATGAATTATTAATTTTCAATCGCTAGTGGAGGTATTTGATTAATTAAATCTACTGTTTGAACGGAAACATTAATAATCTTTAATAGTAGATTAAAAATATATTTTGGATCATTACTGTAATCATTTGGATTATCAATAATCCCCGATTTTTTATCTGTCTTTATCCGGTACTGGTCCATAATCCATTCAATTGCTGATTTACCATTCACAATATATTGATAAGCCTTTTCAGGAATATTGGATATTGTAATATCGTCATTAAAAATAATTACAGATTTATCTTTGTATTTTTTATCAAATTTCATCTTTGTTACTTTATAATTATATTTTCCGATATTCGTAATAACTACTTTATTATATACTGGCATTTTTTCATAATTTAAGTGAATGTCCATTAGTTTTTTTCCGATTTCAATATATTTATTTTTAGGAATTACATTAGGTATTCTAGCCAAATCTTTCTTTAAATCATTAGCATAATATTTTTGATAATCTGGAGAATTTAATAAAGCATAAACAAAAGGAAAAATATCTTCTTTTTTAATTGAATATTTTTTAGCAAATAATTCATTTATATTATCTTTATTTGAAATTAATTCTGTTGTTTTTTGATTATTATATCTGATAAAACCTTGACCAGTATCTTCACAGTGAAAGTTAGGTACTACAGACATAACTAATGCAGAAAATTCTTTGGTAATTCCTTTACCTGTAGTATAAATTACCTCATTATTATTTCCCCATTTTTCAAAATATTGTCCTGGTCGTTCTACTAGATTAGGATCATACATTAACCATTTTTTAGTAAAAGGACGATACATTTCTAGTGTTAGGTTTTGTGGATTAAACTTAATTTCCTCGCCTTTTTTAAACTTCTTATCTAGATTTGCAGCCCACTTTATTTTACTTGGATCTCGCATATCAGATTTTTTCCCTTTACCACCATTTTTCTTAAGTTCAATATTATAATTTTTCACTAGTTCTTTTGTATTAGACAATACTGCTTTTTTTGAAAAACCAGATACCCAATAATCTCTAGCTGTATTAATTCCCGGTGCATTAAATAAAAAAGGTGAGTATTTTTCTCCAGCAATACATGGATAATCTTGATAATTAGGATCTCTTAAATTAATCCAATCATTATATTGATCTGGCTTTAAAACTATCCAGTTCATATTACCTATAGAATCATTCTCTTTTATAATATTTAACTTTTCTTTTCTAGATAGATAGTCTCCAATATCCCAATACAAAAGCTCATGCTTGTCAGAATCATCTTTAATAAGAATACTTATTGCTATAGGCGCTCTACTGCCGGAACCAAATATTTTTCCTCCTTCTTTACGTGATTCCTCTCCTTGAGTACGTTGATTACCACGTAAATTATAAATATAGAGATGGTTAAATTCTTTATATAAAGATGCTCTTAACCCATCTGTACTATTGCTATCTAGATAACTTCCATTAGTAACAAAGCCAATTACACCTTGTTTTCCAATTCTATCACTTGCCCAACGGAAAGCCTTTATATAACTATCATAAGAACTTTTACTTAAATTAGATGCACTTTCCTTTACATATGTTTTCTCAATTTGTTTTTCTAATTCGGGATAGTGAATATTTTGATTATTATCATTAGCATTTTTCTGCCCAACAGAATACGGAGGATTAGAAATTATAGCAGTAATAGGAACTTCTTGTTGTTTCTTCAATCGTTCATTATTTGTTCCAAACATATCATCATCAAGAGTATCTTGACGCTCTGTACTTTCAAAAGTATCAGTCAGGACAATCCCTTCAAATGGCTTATAACCACGAGCAGGACCATTAACTTCATCAAACACCGCTTCAATATTAATAGCAGCTATATAGTAACTCAAAAGTACAATTTCATTAGCATGAAGTTCATGCATATACTTACGTAAAATATCATCATAAGTAATCTTCCCTTCATCCATTTGCTGTTTTAGATAATATAGAGTTCGAGTAATAAAAGTACCTGTACCTGTAAATGGATCAAGAATATGTACACTCTTACTTGCCAATGATTTACCAAAATATTTATTTAAAGCCCAATCTACAGAATGGACAATGAAGTCTACTACTTCAACAGGAGTAAATACTATTCCCATTGACTCAGTTACCCGTGGAAATGCCGTCTTAAAGAAACTGTTGTACAACTGAATGATAAATGTTTGTTTACCTTGAATATTATCAATACCAGAAGCACGTAACTTAACTGAATCATAGAATGGTTTTAATTGTTCTTGCTCTTTAGCAAAACCGAAGACCTTAAAAGCAGAGATAATATCATTCATAGATCTAGAAACAACATTATTTTGTACAAAATCATAATTACTAAACAAAGCATTAAATACAGGCTCAGTAATCAAGTGCTGCGCAAGCATTTCTACTGCCTGTTCTTGATCAATTGAATCATTAATGTTGTAACGTAAAGATTTAAGAAATTTATCAAATGCTAGTTTTGCACCTTGGTTACTATCAATCAAGTCATTAATTCTACGAACGTACATTTTAGCAATATCCGCTACATCTTTAGACCAATCCTCAAGATATCTTCTATCACCAACATGTTGCACAATTTTACCGTAAAATGCATTACGCATCTCTTTCCAATGTAATGGGAGTTCTAGTTGCTCTGAGCCATGTTCTTCTTTTTTATATGCATCTTCTGGAACAGGCCCCTTAGGGCTACCATCGACACCAATAACATTAATTCGACCTGACTTCTTTTTATTCAAATCAAGTGTATTAACTTCTGCGTCAAAACGTTCATCAGTTGAACGCAAAGCATTAAGTACTTGCCATACCTGTTTATATTTCTTGTCATTATCTAAAGCAACATTAGGATCAACACCATCTGCTACCACAATTGGCAAAATAATGTAACCATATTCTTTGTTCTCCGCTCTCCGCATAATACGACCAACAGCCTGAACAATATCAACTTGTGATTTTTTGGGACTGAAGAAAATAATTGCATCAAGATTTGGAACATCAATACCCTCAGTTAAGAAACGGACATTTGATAAAACACGAGCATGATTGTCTTCAATATCGTCATTACCTAGCCAATCAATTTCTTCTTCTTTCTGAAGTGCGTTCAAGCCACCATCAACATGGTGAACATCAACATGATAACTATCATCAGAAATACTATCATCTGTATCCGAATCCAAATAATCATTAACTACTTGATTAAACTCATTAGAAATTAGCTTTGAATGTCTAATAGTATCGGTAAATGCAATAGCACGCTTCATTGGCGCACCTTCAATTTCACCAGTAATACCATCTCGCTTAACCATGGCATTCCAAACACCAATAATCTTACCAATATCGTCTACTTTTAACTGATTATCGGCTGACATGATCTTTTGCATGTCTTTATTAATGTAAGATTCACTAACAGCTAAAACCGAAACTTTATAGTCAGTCAAATAGCCTTGAGCTACTGCATCCCCAAAGCCTAATCTAAAAATTTCATCCCCATAAATAGATTTATCATCCATTGAAGAAACAACGATACTATTTTCTTTTGCCTTTTTCTTAGCATTTTGATCATAAATTTTAGGAGTAGCTGTTTGATATAATCTCAACTTACCTTTCACATTAGTATTTGAGTGAACTTCAGTAAAAGTAGTGTCTCCTTCTTCTTTAGCAATTGCACCAGTAGTTCTATGAGCCTCATCCGCAATAATTAAGTCAAATTCAGGATAAACATCTTTTTGAGCTTGCTTAATTACATCAATAGATTGGTAGGTAGAAAATACCACTCGCATATCATTAGGCAAGTTATGTTCTTCAATTAACTTGTAGTGATCTACCAGATCTTGAACATTAGTTGTAGGTTCAAAACCGATTTCTCTTGCACCTAAATCGTCGTCATTCTTACCTTTTTGTTTATTTGCCTTGGTATCAGAAACAACAGAAAGAGATGTCATGTGAATATCATCAGAGATATCTGAGTTCCAACTAAACAGAGTCTGTGATAATAATTGAATACTTGGAACAAGATATAACACATTAAATTGCTTCTTCTTTTGGTCGCGCATTAAAGCTTCAGCAATTTTTAAACTAGTAAAGGTCTTACCCGTTCCGGGGGCCATAATTAACTTTCCACGATCATGTTCTTTAAAGTACTTCAAAGAATTATTAATTGCTGTTTCTTGATATGGTCTTAATTTCTTAGGTTTCTTTTTAGAAAGATTAGTATTTTCCTTAGCAAACGAAAACTTTTGCCAATCAAAATCAGCATGACGTAGTTGGCTTAAACCAATAACAGTAAATGGTTTAGTTGTATCATCTAAAGTTTTTCTAGCATTTCTATTCCAGTCATCAGTTGATGAGACTAGCATACCGGCAGAGTAAACTTTCTTACCAGTTTCCGCAACGAAAGAATCAATACCAGCTTTACTTACTTTTCCTTTATAGAATTTAGCTTGAACTGCAGTAAGATTACCATCATAATCTTTAGCTACAATATCAACACCTGTATCTTTTTTAGAAATGTGATACTCAGCTGGAACTTCATTAAGCATCCAAACATCTTGGAATTTTTGCTTATAAGCTGGTTCATTCTTAAGATAAGCTACTACCATCTTTTCAAAGGCAGTACCTCGATCACGTTCTTTTGTCAGATTATCATTTACCTGTTTAACTAGTTCATCAAATGTTGCCATAATTTAAGTCTCCATATCCAAATATAAGTTAATTATACATTATGAATATTACGAATCTATGGATATCGTTTGAAACTGTCAAATAGTTTGTGTAAATAGATCTTTCTCGTAAATTGATTTTTTAAT
>ERZ791908.1197-NODE-1197-length-17991-cov-26.310437_pt1 | contig 17991 bp, 20 predicted proteins | sample MGYA00510144_ERZ791908 | MGnify/ENA primary metagenome ERZ791908 (study PRJEB30046, sample SAMN00792105) | human gut metagenome | study: EMG produced TPA metagenomics assembly of the A metagenome-wide association study of gut microbiota in type 2...
GCTTATTGACATACTTGATAAAGTCAGATTTCTTCAAGAAGTCTGATTTGCGACCGCAATTCTTACGATGTATTTGGTAAACTTTATCACCTTGTTGTGACTTATAGCGTTTTTGCTTACCATGATAAAGCAAAACAGTACCACGTTTAACCTCATAACTGATAGTAGAAGGAGAGCAATCAAGCTCACGAGCAATAGCCCTAAGAGAGAAACCGTCTTTAATACGGGTTTGAATAACAACCCGTTGTTCAAATGATAAATGCTTTCCCTTTTGGTGCTTAGGCATGATAGAATGTAAAGAGTCCATTTGTGACCTCCAATAGATGTTTTTGTGGTTATTAACATTCTATCAAACAGGTCCAAATGGACTTTTTATTTTTCTAAAGTGTTCAATTTGATTTTACAATCGGCGAATAATTTTTTTTTACTTTTCTTCCTTCTCTTCGGCGTATAAATCAATGGCCGAATTTCCGATTCAAACTCTTTTCTACTAATCGGCTTAATCAGATCATCATCAACATTGAAGAGCTTGAGCTGACCTTTCACATGAATCGGCTTGATCACATCGGCAAGTTCGATATTCCAATAGTAGAGATCTTCAAGCGGAAAATATTGAATGCTCTTCAAATTCACAACGCAAATCGCATAACCAGGTGCAGCCCCTGCTACCTTCTTAGCGGTCGAACACATCAGAAGTGGTCCACGATAGTTTGTTTTTCACGTTCTATATTCAATTTTCTTCTTGTCGGCAATTATATCCATGATGTAATCGCCACGTACCGATAGTGCCTTCATTGCTACCTCCGTATTTTGCTTAGCTAGCACTAAAATTAGTGTTTTATATAAAGCCAACTAAAAAAGAGAACATTGTTCTCTAAATTAAATGTTTAATTATCTTTCTTATCAAAGAAGTCATTATCAATTTCAAACAATTCGTAAGTCTTCTGGACTTGAACTCCAACCTTGTAATCAATCATCAACTTAGTTAAAGTATCACCATCAATCAACTTTATATTAAAAGTCTTAGCTGCCATTTCTGCACCTTTAGTAAACGAAGATGTAGTGATAAACACGCCTCTATCAGCACCTTGCAAATCAAGATCACCATGAAACTGACTGATAGTTTGACGACCTTCATTGTTTCCTTCTTCATAGCGTTTTACTTGTATCAAAACTTTGCGCAATCCAAGTGGATCTTGATTAAGAATCCCATCAATTCCGCCATCATTGGTTTTCTGAGTGACCCATGCATCACCATCTGGACCTTTATAGCCCATCTTACTTAAAAGATTAATCATCATTTTTTCGAATCTATCCATAAAATTTGACCTTTTTATTTTTTAAATAAGTAGTAAGCTGAGCCGAATAAACACCTGCAGTTTCAAATATTATTATTGTACCGGGTTTAATATAAGAATTTAATATTTGGAAAACGCTCTTATTATGCTTAAATTTAAAAGCTATTTCTTCCGCTTCTTTTGTTATCAAAGTGGCATGACTTTCACCTTGACTAACATCAATACCAATAATATTCACCTAATCACCCCATTTTAATCGATTGAGGCAAATATTCATTTTCAGCTCCATTTCTTGATTACACGATCTCTGAGATCCACACCCTTAATCTAGTTTGATTGAAAATAAATATTTATGGGCCCGTTTGACAGTCGAATTCAATATTCCATTCTGTTGTCGACCTCAACCTCAATCTAAGTATAAGAAAAAAGGTAGATAAAAACATCGTCATGTTTCTATCTACCTTTATACTTTAGGGTGTTTGACAAAGAGCCAGAAAAATTTTCAATTAAGCATCAATTTCATCAATTTTGATATTGACTACAAATGCATTAGGAAACTTGGTGTCCTTTAAAATATTTTTGGCATAGTCATCATCTTCATGAATTTCAGCAAAGCCTCTAACACGTAATGCCTTGTGAGTTGGGACATCGGCAACTACGATAGCTGCTTCTGAACCATTCTTCAAGTTGGCAAAAGCTTCAGACTTAGTCTTTTCTAAATATTGAACAGTAGTTGCGTCAATGGCCTTAAGTGAAGCTTTAGGACCAACTGCTGGCTTGCCTTCCTTGTTGACAGTTGCCATGTATGGCAAGTGTTCATTAAAGAACTTGATTTGTTCATCAGTGAGTTTGTTTGTATCTAATTTTTTCATGATTAACTTAGAATCCTTTCTATATCTTTTTTCCATTATAAACACACTTGATAGAAATGTTTACCGCTTAGTTTAAAACTTTTTCCTTATGTTCGCGATATGAATAGTAAATCCACGCAACCAGACCGAATGCGACAGGACCAATTGCAGTCCAGAATGAAGTTTGATAATCGCCAGTAAAGAGTGGTTCGATACAAGTAAAGACAATACCGATTGCGACAACTAACCAAACAACAATGGTTGTTGCCCATACCTTCTTTTTACCTTCGATAAAGACGAATGGACGATCCAAGTCCTTCTTTGCCTTGAAGAATGGGAATGCAGCAATCAAAAATAAGTATGGTGCTGATGAAGATACGTTCATCATGTCCATCAAGATTGTGTAGAATTGACCAGCAGCGTTACCACCAAATGAAATGAATAAGATGATGATGCTGACAATAATTGCTTGTACCCACATTGAACGTTCAGGCATCCCGTGCTTGTTGAGTTCAACTAACTTCTTTGGCAAAAGACGTGGATCACAGCCTTCGATAAATGACTTGATTGGTGAGTAAACCATCAAGAATGCGGCAGCGATACCTGACAAAACGTCGGCAATTCCGGCAAAGTGTGAGAATGCGGAACCAATTGCGAGGGATGCTGAATGTGACAAGCCCAAGCTCTTACCGGTAACAACACCAAGGTTGTTGATCAAAACATATTCTACGTTAGCAAGGTCAACGCCTTTAACACCTAAGTCCTTGTTCCAGTTAACGGCAACACCACACATGAAAATGTTAACTACGTAAAGTGCAGTCATCATTACCATGGCAATAATCAAACCCTTTGGGTAAGTCTTTTCTGGCTTATCAACTGAGTCAATAACACCTGAAGTAGTTTCAAGACCACCGTAAGCAAACAATGCATAAACGATGAATGAAATAATTGCGATTGGTGATTGGAATGATGGGTTGGGTGAATGAACCAAGTTTTGTGCAGTAACTGGTTCAGCCAATTGTCCATGATTCAAAATGAATACAAATAATGAAACAACCGTAAAGCCGATGGCAATTGCCAAAGTAAAGATACCACCAATATTATTGATCGCCTTTATTTTATCAATTCCCTTAGCGGCACAAAAAGTTACGATTGCTAAGAAGATAACTTCTAAGATACCTAATAACTGGGTTGAAGATAATCCCCATAAGTGCCAGCTTTGGGTTGTGTCATGTCCGAAAACAGCGGTTGAGACTGATACCAAGAAGAACTGAGTAGAAGATACCAGCCAGATAACCCAAGCGGATAGCCAAATAAAAGTTCCGATAAATGCTACTTTTTCATTAGTTGATCCTTCAAGCCATGAGAAGATACCACCTCTGATACCTTTGAAGGCTGCACCATATTCCGCGAAGATCAGTGCGGATGGTAAGAAGAATAAAATGGCGGTTACGATGTACCAAATGATACTTGAGTATCCCATCTGGTAAAAGGCCGTCAGTGAATTACTAAATCCAAAAATAGAAGAGAAAATCATCAAAACTAGGCTGCCAAGTCTAATTTTGACCTGATTATCTTTCTTCTCCATAAATAAAAAACAACTCCTTTATAAAAACAAACATTACCTATTATGAATCATTGAAGAACATTTTTCAAAAGAGGATTAAAAAAGACACCCCTTTCATGGAGTGTCTTTGAATAATTTACCTCAAAATATACACTAATCTACAACTTCAGCACCCAAACAAGTCTTGAAGTGATTCAATGCCCATTTGTGACCCGTTTGATCAAAACTTGCCACGCCATTTTCATGCACTACTAAATTGTAGCAGCGATTATACGCATCCATAGCAGTATGCAAAACACAAATGTCGGTGCAGACACCAATCAAATGTAAAGTATCAATCTTACGCTCACGCAAAATCAAATCCAATGGAGTGCCGGCAAAAGCTGAATAGCGCGTTTTATCCATAAAGATCACATGATCATTATCCTTGTGCTCTTCATACCATTTACCAACCTTGCCGTATAACTTTCTTCCCCAAGTATTTGGCAAATTGTGAGGTGGGAAAAGTTTAGCTTCAGGATGATAAGGATTGCCTTTAAAGTGCAAATCAGTTGGGATAATCACCCACTTGCCTTCTTTTAAAAATTCGTCAGCCAAATTGGTAATTGCATCGTCCAATTCTTGTGCTGGCTTGCCGCAGGTGAGCGCACCCTTGTCATCTACGAAATCGTTGGTGTAATCGATGATTAATAAAGCTTCGTTTGTCATAATTGCTTCCTTTGCAAAATCCAAGTTACGTTTTTATTAATTGTACAAAAAAAGAATCAAACCATCAAAATGATTGATTTGATTCTTTCAACTTAATCTAATGGACCAACACCACGATCTTGAGTTTCGTCATCTTTATTCACTTCGTCGTCGAGCTTTTTACCAACAAACAAAGCGAATAAACTAATCAGCAATGCACTCATGCCTAACTTAGTAGTCTTTTTCATCTGGATCACCTACTTGATTCTTTGTCTCAATAATTCTGGGCGTTGAGCAAGTTCTGCATAGAAATGATTACCATTGACGCAGATACCTTCAAATTCACGACCAGTATGGAAAGAGCCAGTATCCAACACACGACCCTTTCTATTTAATTTAAACAAATAATCATTGAAAGCTAAATAAATTTGCTTTCTCTTTTTATCGTAAGCCATACCTTGAACTGGTGAGTTGTTAAACATGAAATCACCTTTAGTTGCACCGATTTCTTTTGGAATCCAGCTATCGCCATTGCGAGTTACTTCCCAGTATTCGAAACGGTGATCAGTTAAACGGTGATATTCTGCGATAAATGTATGATCATTGATAAACACAGCATTGTGAATGTAACGACCGTCATTTGCACCATTGTTCCAAATTTTGAAGGACCAGATACGCTTAATGCGCAAGTTCTTCTTGCTGATTTGCATGATTTCTTCTGAATTTGGAGTGTTCTTCAACAAGTGATCATTAGCAATTACATAAAGATACTTCTTGGTTGCGCTGAAAGCTTGACCATGACCTGTCTTAATGTATGGACTAACCTTCACGTGAGAGGCTAAGCGGGTAAATTTATTCCAAGACATCCATGGCAACTTTTGCATAATATAGCGATTAGGAATCTGGTTGAGCTTGTAAGCAACAATGTGTGAACGCATATTATGTGGTGAGCTGTACATAGTTGTGTAAGCTGTACCTCTAACCTTCTGGTACAGGTCCAACTAAACCATTGTGCGTACCACTTTGACTCAAAATTGCTGGTTGATAAAAGTAAGTCTTTAAATGAAATTCGCCACTCTTTAAGGTGTGTGACTTAGTTTCTGGTGCGAAGCTCTTGCCCCAGTGACCTGAAGTCTTGAAGTGTTTAAACCAACTAGTAGCACTTCCTGCACCAGGTTGTAGCGTCTTATCTGCCTTGACAATACCTTCGTTATCATCTGATCTTACTTCAACAGTAACATGAGCCTTGGCCTTACCGTAAGAATAAGTTACTGGATATAAACCTGCTTCATTAGTGGTGATCTTATCTTCTGAAACATTCACCTTACATAGTTTAATTACAGTACCTGACTTATCTGTAGCAAAGTTGATGGCATCCCTAGTTGGAAAATCATAGTTTGGATTCTTTACCAAGCTGATGTCATGAGCAACTGAGATCTTATTTCTCAAAAAAAGCGCGTTGATTTACCCAGCCAGCTCTGTGACCATCGATCCAAACATAGTTGTACTTAGTCTTACCGATCTTTCTTTCAGCACTGGCTTGGAAGTTGCCGTGTCTTCTAACATTGTAATTCTTTATACTGATTTATGCTAGGCTTGTAAGCAGTAGCATTTTAATTTTTGTTAATATATTAATTTATATAAGATGCAAATAATAACACTATTAAGTTTTTAAAATATAAAAAAGACGCTACTTTCGTAGCACCCTTTCATTTTATTAATAAATTCTAGTTTTCAACGATCAAATTCTTAAGATCATCTGGTAAGTTAAGTGGAGCATACTTAGCACTAACAATCTTCAATGCTGATTGCTTTACGTATCTCTTCTTGCCAATGTAAACGTATCTAGTCTTACCTTTCTTAACAATCATTGATGACTTGTACTTCTTGCCATACTTAATAGTCTTCTTGCTTGCAGCGAAGGTAATCTTCTTTGACTTCTTACTCTTCTTGTAAGCGTAGTAGATCTTAGCACCCTTCTTTGACTTAGGGGTTACAGTAATGTATTGCAAGCTTCTTTTGTTGTAAGCATCTTGAATGGCCTTTACATCGTTGTTTGCTTGTTCAACAAAGGCTGATTCAGTTGGAACATTGCCTGAAGTAGTTACATCAGTTGATGGAATGAAGACAAGGCTGTCTTTACCATTGATTGTTCTATTTTCAATGTAGTACAAAGTTACGGTCTTGTCGCCTTGCTTAGCTTCAATTGACCATAAAACATTAATGGTTTGACCCTTAGTATAATTTGAATCAATTTGATCTGTATTGGTTTGACCCTTAGTATAATTTGAATCAATTTGGTCTGTATTGGTTTGATCCTTAGCTACGACAACAAGCTTTGGATTATCACTATTTACAGTAGCTGAAACAGTTCTATGTTTTACACTAACAGTACCAATCTTAGTATTTGAAGATTGAGTGGTGCCTGCGGCATGAACTGGTTGACCCATTGCCATGCCAGTACCAGCAAGACCTGCTGAAAGCATCACAGCAGCTGCTAATGAAGTAAATAATTTTTTAGTTTTCATTTATAAAATCTCCTAAAAACAAAACTTTTATAATTTAATTATAACATTATTTAGGAAATTCCATTAATTACTTACCCGCAAAGAGCTGGCCGATTGTTCCCATATCTTCTGGGGCAATCGTAAAGTCAGTTTGCGGATTTTCAACGATATCATCTGCTTGAACAATTGGCACAATTCTCTTTTGGGCAAAGTAGCGCAAAACTAATTCCATCGTGCTTGTACCATAATGGCCAGCGATTTCGGCCAATGCATCAATATCGCCTGCAACCGAAAGTTCCACTTGCATCTTGTTTTCTCTAGCTAATTTGATTAAAGATCCATCTTCGTAATCCAAATGAATTACGCTGGGCTTAATCTTAGGTGCTTTCAAAATAGCAGCCAAGGTATCACCATTAGCATTGGTTACACCAATATTCTTGAGCCAGCCTTGGATTTTAACTTGTTCTAATTCTTGCCAAAGTTGATTATTACGTTCGGCGTCATCACTTAAGCGAAGCATAGCCAAATCGGCATGTTTAGCAACCAGATTATTTCTGATTTCTTTCAAATTATTACGCATCTCTTCACGCGTATTAACTTTTTCAGAAACCTGAATTTCCACGTAAGTTTGTGGACTCAGATTTTTAAAATCGATTTTTTCATCCGCAGTGCAATTAAGCAAACGATAGCCTGCCTTCATTGCCTTTGCGACATCTTCATCACTGGTAACAGTGACGCCAACTTTTGGCATCAAGCTACCATCATTCAAAACAACTGCTTCATCTAATAATGACATTAAATCATTTCTCTCCTTAAGCCAATTCAACATAAATTTTGATAGCTTCTTTGACAGTTTGATAAACAGTTGAGACATGCAAAGTATGAGCTAAAAACTTCTCCTTCTCATCCTTTGACATTTCTGAGTCAAAGAAGACTTTTATGTTCATTTCAGTTACAACGGATTTGCCGTGACCTAGATTTTCAGTTTTAGCATTATTTTCTACACGAAAATTTTTCACGTCTAAACCATGTGACTTAGCGACCATTCCTGCGGACATTACGATGCAGGAATTTACGCTACCACATAGATATTCGACCGGGTTAGGGCCCTTATCATGTTCCTTATCGTTGTCATCACAGATAAATTCATGCTCACGGGTCTGGTTAGCAATTTGCCATTCTGTGCCTTCAAGCTTGGACTTTACTAAATATTCACTCATAATGTTGATCCTTTCTTCGTAAATTAATGGTGGTCAATTGCTTCGTTTAAACGTTTGCGCCAGATAAAATAAACTAGCAGCATAAATGGAATCAATACTAGTTCTACTGGATAAAACCATTCAATTGGCAACACGCTATCAACTACTCCGCTTAGCATTGGGCCAAAGGCCATCGCAATATCAAGTCCTAAATAAAAGGTAGAACTAGCTAAACCTTGTTCCTCAATCGGAGCAAGTAAAAGTGCGGTTGATTGTAAAACTGAATAAATAATGCCATAGCCCATTGCCATTCCGGCTGCGGCTAAAGCCATTTGCCAATTATTGTTCATCATGGCTAATAAGCTGATATATGCGACGGTTGAGATTAAGCTAATCCAGAACCAAACACCGAAGCGAACAGTATCAAAATAGCGTTTCAACCCAATTCTGATGATCAGCAGTACTACCGCATAGATCAAGAAATATGATCCTACAGCAACAGACAAATGCTTTTGTTCAACATAGGTAACGATATCTGCCTGCGTTACAAAATATGGTGTTGCAAACAAGGTAGTCAAAATCGCTACCGGTAAAACATTCATCTGAATAATCTTGAAATGCTTTTTAGGCATCTTGCTTTTGTCTTTAACAATTGGCTTGGCATGATCACCAACGAATTGGATAGCTATTACCATTAATAATGCGGAAATAGCCGAGGCGATCAAGCTCTCACGATAACCGATTTTTTGATAAATATTAATCGATAATGCCGGTGCCAAAGCCATGGCTAAGGCATTCATCAAACCATAAAAGCCCATTGCTTCGCCAACGTGCTGCCGCGGCACCAAGAATGCAAGCCAAGTTGTCATACAAACGGTACACAAAACATAGCCGGTACCATTGATCAATCTGAATAAAAGCAGCCAAGCACTTGATGGCGTAAAGACATAGCCTAATACACCAATTAAAATCAAAACACCGCCAATAAAAGATAGACGATATTTTGAAAACTTATCTGTCAAATTGCCGGCAATAGGACGCAAAAACATTGCGGCAACGCTCATAATACCTACGATTACACCGGCAAAGGCGCTGCTTGCCCCTAAGTTCTTGGCATAGCCATTGATCAACGGATTAACGAACATCGTACTAAACATAAAGAAGAAAGATGCTGCCATCACTAATACAACATCTTTGGTATAAATAGATTTTTTCTTTGCCAAATTAATGCCCCATTTCTTTGGCTTAATTATACAACTATCGGCAAAACCTATTTAGCAATCTTCAAAACTACTGTAAAAACGATGTCATCGCCTTTGTGACTGACACTGATTCGACCATGAAAGGCTTCGACTAATTCGCGAGCCATGGACAAACCAATGCCGAATCCACCTTTCTTAGAATTATGTGATTCATCTTCACGATAAAAACGGTCGAAGAAGTGACTGTAATCTTCGTTTTTTCCTTCTTTATATGTATTGCTTACCCGTAAAACGGCATTTTTGCTTAAAGCACTTTTACTCAGTTCAACTCTAACCTTGCCGTTAGGATCACAATATTTTCTAGCATTATCAAGTAGGATATTAATTACTTCGTTCAAAGAATGTTTTTCCGCCACTACATTGAGGCCTTGGCGAATCGAAACTTGATAAACATAGTGATTCTGCTTCATCACAGATTTGAAATCCTGGGTAGCATCTTCAACTAGTTTAGAAAAATCAACCTTGCTTAATGTGATTTCACCAGTTTCACCAGCCCGTGCCATTGAAATCAGCCGGTTAATCAGTTTAGTCAGTTTTTCTACCTGCTCCTTGGTACTTTCGTTCCATTCGGAGTTATTGCCCAGCATCTCTTCCATCTCAGTGTTGGCCGAAATGACCGCAATTGGAGTTTTCAATTCATGCCCAGCATTTGTAATAAATTCCTGTTGCTTATGGTAGTTATCAACGATCGGTTTAATTGCCCGACCAGAAACCAAGATCAAAACTACGGCAAAGACGATCAGTGAACCGATCCCCAGTACCACGGCCACTCTAAATAACAGCCAGAAACGGTTGTAAATTAGCGTTTCGTTTAAAAATACGACCATTGTTTGACCGACGGAGTTTTTGGCAACCCTGTAAGCATACTGATTTCGACCTACATCTACGCTGCCTGAATCTTGATGGTCAGATAAAGCCTTTCTTGTAATGCTTTTAATTTTCGTACTGTTAACCTGATAAACATTATTATCGTTAACTACGGTCACACGGTGTGACGCATCCACTGATCCCGACAAGACCGCCCAGAGTGATTAACAAAACCAGTAGCAATGCAGCAACGGAAGTCCCGATGAACTTCCAACGGAATTTTTGAATTATCTAATCACCTACTTAACTAATTCATAACTACCACCTTTTTCGCCTTCAATTTTAACTGTGCTACCGATTGACCGCAGTTTTTGGCGTAAATATGAAACATAAACCCAGACTACTTCTGGATTGGCATCTTCGTCGTTCTTCCAAACGCGATTAAAAATATCTTCGGTTGATAATTCTTTATTTTCATTTAGCAAAAAAATAATTCATCAATTGGGTCTCAGGGCCGCTTAATTGAATGGAATTATGACTGGCCAGGTTTTGTTGTTCAACGTTAAGTGTTACATCCCCCACAGTCAATAAATTAGGAGTGTAATCATCTTCGCGCCGTTCTTTTGAACACAATCTCGCAAGGAGCTCTTTTAATGAAAATGGCTTAGTAATATAGTCATCGGCACCACTATCAAGGCCAGTTACGCGGTCGTCAACTTCGGCTTTAGCGGTAAGCATCAAAATATAAGTCTTATCGCCGCTTTCTCTGATCTTCTTCAGCGCAGTAATACCGTCCATTACTGGCATCATGATGTCCAAAATGATCACATCGTAGGAATTGGCTTTAGCATGTTCTACTGCCTTCAATCCATTATCGACGGGATCAACTTCATAGCCGGATTTCTCCATCGCTACCGTTAAAACACGCAATAGCTGAGGTTCATCTTCTGCTACTAAAATTTTCATTAACTAGTCCCCTTCCTTGATTAACTGACGAATCGTCTGCATGCTTACATCACAAGAAGCAAGCTCGTCAGCTACTCGTTTTAATTCTTTCCCGATCATCTCAGGATTCTTGATCTGATGTTTATATTTCATTTCATGTTCAAGACTTGCCCAAGTGTCCATGGCAATTGTTCTTAGCTGCACTTCAACAAAATAATGACCTGGAATATTCCCATCGACATCTTCGTCGGGTACGGTAATTTCAAGAATCATATGATATGAACGATAACCATTAGGCTTAGCGTTAGTAATATAGTCTTTTTCGTTATAAATGCTTACATCATCCCAACTCTTGATGTAGTCAATACAGGTATAAATGTCATCAATAAAGTTGCAGACAACACGCAAGCCGATACTGTCATGCACTTCACGCAAAGCTGAATGTGCAGTCAATGGATAATGCTTTCTAGTACATTTTTCTTCCATGCTGGCCTCGCTTTTTACACGGCCATTTAAGTGTTCATATAAACGCTCATGATGAACTTTTTGGTAATTGTTGTTTAATTCATCAAAACGATTCATTAACTGGTTAAGTATTTTATCCAGTGTGGGGGCGTATTTTCCGTAAATATTCAACATTAGTCCCTTCTTTCGTTTATATCAATTATACCAATGCTTTTTGACTTTTCTTTGAAGGTAACAGGAATTTATAAAATCATAACTTGACCTAAAATTCTTTTAAAATTACAAAAAAAGACACTTACCAATGAAATTCATTGATAAATGTCTTATTAACTTATCTAGGCAACTTTGAAGTCATTGAAATAATATCGGAAACTTTAACTGCGCCTTCTGGATCAAAGTCACTGTTAAATTCGGCACCACCGGTTAAGTAATAAATGCCATTGTATTTCATTACATATGGGTCAATGAAACTGACATATCTATTCTTTTGGACATTGAATGTTTTGTTTGTGACTCCATAATAGAAATCTGTTTGATAGTAGCGAGCACCCTTTTTTACTTTTGCATAAAGTGAGAAATCCATTGGGTGATCAGGACCGGTTAATTTATCAACCATTCTCTGATACTTCTTGTAGGTTGTGGAAGTACTGAAGTTATCAAGCTTTACGTCACTAGCCTTAACGAAGTAAGTATTCTTTTCTTGAACCATGAAGTAATATTGACCTTTGATTTTTACAATCAGTGTAGCGAAGATACCAATATTATTACCCTTCTTGATGCTTCTGCCAGTTTGATACAAACGAATCTTGTTAACGTTGAAGCTTGCTCCTTCACCAATTTTAGTTGAGCTTTGGTAAACAGGAGTAGTTCTTTTAGCAATTAAAGAACTCTTTCTTTTATCGTAATCAAGCATTTGGGCATACTTAGCAAGCTTTTTATCTTTATTAATTGAAGCTTGTGTAGCAGAAGAATCGTAGCCCTTCTTATTCTTAATGTTTGGCGTATTTGCTTCAATGTAATCATTAAGATTTAACTTAGTAACAGTACCGCCTTGATCATACTTGTTAGATGCTTTTTCTTTAAAAGTATAAAGAATTAAGTCACGATCATGGTTAGCCCACATTACATCGTGAGAATTATCATCATATTGCTGTCTTGCCGCAGTTAAAATCTTGGTGCGATCATATGGACTTAAGAAGTTTGGATAAGCAACCTTAATCTTTTCGACCTGCATACTTTGTTCAATGTGGTTTAATTGCCAAATTGCAAAGTTAACGGCATTACCAGTTGATGAAGTGGAAGCACTGATTTGTTTTGCTTGAGCAACAGCTTGGTCATAATCTTTTTTAACTGAACTTGCGGCACTCTTGTATTTCGCACTTGCTTGAACTTTTTCAGCATTGGCAATTGCGTCAGTTAAACTAGACTTTTCGCTACTTGTAGCAGCATTGCGTCCAGCTTCTGCTTCAGCTGCAGTATTAGCTGGTTCTGGTGCCACACCTTGAGTCAAATTAACATCTGAAGCTTTAACAAATAGTGCACCTGTTGGTGTATGCTTGCTATCCTTACCAATGTTGGCACCATCAGTAGCTAAGTTTATTTGATTTGCACCACTACCCACGTAGTAGAACAATTCCGCCTTATTATCTTTAGCATCCCACAAGTAATATGCTCCACCTATTGTGAAAGTTTGGTATTGGAATGACTTAAAACCAGGGAACATATCTTGCCCATTGACATCGTAGTAGCTAGTACCATTGTTAGCAGAACCTACCTCAGCATTCTTAGGCATTGCTTGTGGAGTAAATAATTTGTCAAAAGTATTGCCATTTTGCACTTGGCTAAGCAAAGTACCGTTGTCATCTTCTAGATAGTGATCAGTACCTACGATGTGGTAGTACTCTTGTGGCACACCATCATCAATCCAGTCACCACCAGGAATTGCACCATGTCCATCGGCCGTGATGATCGTGCCTTTCTTAACAACAGTATCGCCGGCTTGACCTTTGCTATTTAGAACACGGGTATCTCTATTAACTCTTACCCTAACGTTTTGGTCTGTTAAGAGCAGACTATTACTGATGGCACCGATGTTGGAAAGATTGATGTAGCCACCATTACCTACATTTGCGTATTGCTTACCTTTAATCTTGGTAGTTTGAAGGTAAACTTTGCCATCTCTGGTATTGAAGTAATAATGCGTTTTTTCATCAGTTGTTTGAATTGGAAAACTAGGAGTGGCGCCCTTCTTGAAGTAAGCGGTCTTGCCCTTAAATTTGTAAATTCTTTGACCTTTTTTGTTATAGACGTAAGAATTTTTTCTGAAATATACTTTTCGACTTTGAGAAGTAGCGGCTTGTACTATATTTGTTTGTGGAATTTCTACAGCAGAAACGGTGGAGATACCCATCAACACTGCGGCAGAAATTAAAGCCATTTTCTTGTTAAATTTCATTGTTATTACCTCTTGGAATATGCATTTACTTATAAATCAATTATATCAAGATAAGTTATTATTACGTAAAAAAGGCACCTATCGATAAATTTCATCGATAGATGTCTATTTTGGTTAATCTATTCTTCCTTCAATTCAAAATGGCTACCATTTTCGTCAACGATGCCAATAACTTCGGCCTTTTTGTCTCCTACTTCTATCTCGCCCATTCGAATCTCACCGTAACCTTTTTCTTCATCGGTTACTTCAATATCATCAAAGGCATTACGCAACAATTTACGTGCAATCTTGCTTTTAATGCGAACTTCCTTCGATTTTTTCACAGCGGCATCCAATGTGTAGCCAGCATCAAGTTGATCTTTAATAAAGGCAATCAAATAAACTGTCGCTAAACTATAATGACGCACGCCAGATTTTTCAGTAACTGGCTTGATGTAGCCCTTTTGTTCCCAATATCTAAGTTGACGTTGCGACACACCTAAGCTGCTGCTTACGCCACCTATACCTATTTCTAGATTTTCAAAAAGTTGATGTATTTTCTTTTTCTTTGTGTTTTCCATATTTATCAGCCTCACTAATTATTTTTTATTATATTAATTCATGTCAAATTTTTCAACTTGCGTGTCATATTTTGTATCATATTTGTAAGATTATTTGACATTAATAAAAATTAGGCTTATAGTAATCAACGATTCTTAATTTTCACAAAAGGGGGATGACACATGAATAAACAACCTGTCGATATTCATGGAAAACGATACAATCGTAACTTATTGGTACTAGTATTGATCATCGGCTCATTTTGTACGGTATTAAATGGTACGCTTTTGTCTACTGCTCTACCTTCAATTATGAGAGATTTCAAAATTAGTACAGCCACTGCAGAATGGCTTTCCACCGCATTCTTATTAGTTAACGGTGTAATGATTCCTATTTCTGCTTGGCTAATCAACCGTTTCGGTTCTAAAAAGATGTATTTGACTGCAATGTCTACTTTCTTCATCGGAACTGTTATTGCAGCAATTGCACCTAACTTTCAAACACTTTTAGCCGGAAGAATCATCCAAGGTCTTGGTGTCGGCGTTACCATGCCACTGCTTCAGACAATCATGCTTTCAATCTTCCCAGCTGATAAACGTGGTGCCGCTATGGGGACGGTCGGCATCGTTATCGGTTTGGCTCCTGCTATTGGGCCAACATTATCTGGTTGGGTAGTCGACAATCTTTCCTGGCGTTACCTTTTCAGCATTATTGCTCCAATTGCCGGAATTGTTGTAATCCTTGCTGCCTTTTTAGTAAAAGACGTTTTGCCAACTAAGGATGAAAAAATCGATGTCTTTTCAGTTGCCACTTCAACTATCGGATTCGGTTCTCTACTATATGGTTTTTCAGAAGCTGGTAATAAAGGTTGGACAAATCCTGAAATTTTAGCCTTTATTTTTGTCGGTATCATCTTCGTAATTCTCTTTGGTATTCGCCAATTGAAGATGGATGATCCATTTCTTGATATTAGAGTATTCAAGCACTTCGAATTCTCACTTGCTGCCATTCTTTCAGGTGTTACCAACTTGGCCATGGTCGGAATCGAAATGGTTTTGCCACTTTATATTCAAAACTTACGTGGTGAATCCGCATTTCACTCTGGCTTGATCTTACTTCCAGGTGCTTTGATGATTGGGATTATGTCACCAATTACTGGTCGAATCTTTGACCGTTATGGTGCAAGAAAAATGGCCATTACTGGTATGACACTTCTTACTTTGGGAACTATTCCATTCGTATTTTTAACTGAGAATAGTTCATTCTTAATGATTATTATTCTCTACGCAATCAGAATGGTTGGTGTTGCTCTGGTTATGATGAACGTTACTACTTCAGGGATGAACTCACTTCCATTAGATAAGATTTCTCACGGTACCGCCGTTAACAACACCTTTAGACAGGTATTATCATCAATTGGTACTGCCATCCTTGTTTCAGTATTGACTACAACTACTAACAACAATATGCCAGCCAAGTCAATGCTTAAGACGTTGCCACTTCAATATAAGAATGGTGCAATTAATGCGACACTTGATGGTTTCCATGCCTCATTTGCAATTAGTATTCTCTTTGCATTGATCGCCTTAGTACTTTCATTCTTCTTGAAGAAAGGTAATCGTGCACGTGAACGTTCAGAGAAGGTGGACAGCTAATGATTTTAATTATCTTAATTCTGGCAGTTATTGCCTTTATCTATTTCAATGTAATTCCTAAAAAGGGTTATATGCCGCTTGCGATTATTTCACTACTCATCGCAGTATTGAGTATCGCTGGAATCGTAGCTCACGACTACAATCACTATGGTATGAAGACCCAAACTACCACTGTTAAAAAAGAGCTCGTCTCTTCTGCATCCCCACAATCGTCAATCCTTTTATACCAATCACTTGGCAACGGTACAGAAAAAATCTACCTATATAAAACAAAAAATACAGATAAGAAGCCTACCCCAATTAAAACCGATAAAACTCACGCTAGTGTGAAAACTGCAGCTAAGCCTTCAATGACAATCAAGACTGAACGCTACGTTTTCAGTAATGGCTGGAATCAATTCTTGTTTGGCTGGTTTGGTCACAATAATGAGTTGAAGCATCGTGAATATACTTTCAATGTGCCAAAGAATTGGAAGGTTTTATCAATTAAACAAGCTAAGTCTTTGCAAAAGCAAATGGCTAAACGTGCTGCGATGATGAAGAAGATGCAGCAAATGAAAAAGTAAACAAAAAGCGCAATTCCTTAATTGGAACTGCGTTTTTTCTATACTAAAATCTAAACTCTGGGCGATAGCCAACATAATGATGCAAAATGTAATCCGAATCTTCTTTCAAATCCCAATAATCGATATTATTAGAAAACATCATAACCGTTTCATTCGTCTTGTAATTGGCGATAAAGCACGAATTATAACCGGGGATGCTTCCATTGCCGGCGATCACATTATTATGGAAATATACGCCGCCAAAATAGGCCACCTCTTCATGCTGAGTCTGTTGAGAAAAAGTATTGATCATCTTAGGATTCTTTAGCACTGCCTGATTTATAAACTTCCAATAATCTTTTGGCGACATGAATAAGTTCCCTGCTCCAAAATCAGAAGACGTAGTTACTGTAACCTCATGCCAGCTAACATTATTTACAGGCTGAGGCACCTCATTTTTGGCAACCTCAGAAAAATCCTTAATTTGTCTAAGGTTAAGTGGCCCCGCAAAAGTCTGTTTAATATAGTCATTGTAGCTCAGATGCGTCTGCTTACTAATAATTGCTGCTAACAATTCATAGTCAATGTCTTGATAGTCCCAAGTGTGAAGGTGGTCGTACTTGATGTGCTTGAGCATGAAAGCAGTCTGCTCCTTTTCACCTTTTAGCGGCGAATCTGGCCGGGCATTATTGATTAAACCACTAGTGTGGTTGAGCAATTCACGGATCGTTATGCTCTTGCTACCCGGAATTTGAGGATAATACGTGGATAGCGACGTATTCCAATCAAGTTGGCCTGTTTGCTTTAATTTATAAATAGCAGTCCCAGTCATGATCTTTTGCAAAGAAGCAATTGGAAACAAGCGATTAGCTTCGACCACTTTTTCTTTATTCGAAGTTTCTTTGTTTTTCACCACAACGGGCTGGCCTTTTTTACCGCTAACCAGGGCTACACCATTGATGTGGTGCCACTTCATGTAGTCCTTAACCTGCGTGGGCAGATCCTTATCGCCGGTCTCTACCCTATCTACCGACCAAGTAAACATCGCTGTGACAACACCGATTGCCAAAACTCCACCTAGTAAAATTCTTCTCCAACGCATGATTTTTTCCCTTCCACTCAAGACTTTTTATATGTTTAGTATACATGTTACAGCAAAACATACTAATCTAGTGTTGGATGATTACTCGACGGAGTAGTCGTTCAAC
>ERZ791908.1201-NODE-1201-length-17960-cov-4.061212_pt1 | contig 17960 bp, 17 predicted proteins | sample MGYA00510144_ERZ791908 | MGnify/ENA primary metagenome ERZ791908 (study PRJEB30046, sample SAMN00792105) | human gut metagenome | study: EMG produced TPA metagenomics assembly of the A metagenome-wide association study of gut microbiota in type 2...
GGCGCGCAAGTGGGTACCCACTTGCGCTACCGGATATCCGGTAGAGTAAAACCCTTTGTCTGCGCCGGGAGATGGGCCGGAACGGAAAATTGAGAAGGAGGATAGAGGGGCATGGAGGACGCAAGAAAATTGTCCGATTTTATTGATCTGGACCTGCTGCAGAACATCCAGGATAATTGCTCAAAAGCGATGGGCCTTGCATTTATCACGGTGGATTACAAAGGCATACCCATTACCAAATACAGCGGCTTCACATCTCACTGCATGCTGGGGAGACAGGCAAAGGGATTTGCAGAGATGTGTGAGCAATGCGACGCGCACGGCGGACTTCACGCCGCGATCACCGGACAGCCGTACATTTACCGCTGCCACGCCGATCTGGTGGATTTCGCGGTTCCTCTCATTGTCAATGGAAGCTATATGGGAGCGGTGCTGGGCGGGCAGGTGCGGCTACAGGAGGAGAGCGAGCGGGAGCTGGAGCACATCCTCCCACAGCGTCCCAATTGGAAACGGGATAAGGAATGGGAGGAGGCTTACCAGAAGCTGGAGGTCGTCACCTATGAAAAAGTGGAGGCATCTGTAAAGCTGCTGCGCGACATCATCGTGACATTTGTGGAAAGGCGGACTGGAAAGGGGGCGGATGGAGTCCTGAGAGAGAAGGAAAAGCAGCTCTCGGAGGAGCGGGCGGCCCGTCTGGACCTGGAAAAGCAGGTACAGAAGCAGGAGAGCAATACGGCCCGCCGCAGGACAGAGCTCCACTACTTCTTTTTTGTCATGAACATTATCTCAAAGTTAGCCTATGAGGAGAAGGCGGCCAAAACAGAGGCGGTTTCATACGATTTTGCAGACATGATGCGTTATGCAGCGGGGGCAGAGCAAAAAATTTCCACCTTGGGGGAAGAACTGAACTATATCGGGGCGCTTCTTCGGATACGGAAGGCTTGGGTTCGGGACAAGTTAGCCTATACTATTTCTGTCCCGGAGCAGTATCATCAGGTATCCTGTCCCTTTATGGTATTGCAGCCCATTGTGGAGTGCGCTCTGGAGGGGGCCGAAACGGAGGCTGCGGAGCCCAGAAAGCTGGATTTCTATGCGGAGGAGGAGAACGGCAGGCTGCTGTTTCAGATTCTCAGCAATGACACCAGCCGCTCGGTGGAGGAGCTGACGGAGGAGTTATCCGGGGCGGCGGAAGAGGGATACTTTCATACAGGCGGTGTGGACCGCCTGTTGAAGCAGACGCTGGGAGGGGGATACCGCCTGATGGTCAACCGGCGGAGAGACGGGCGGGCCGGTGCAGCGGTCAGCTTTTACCTGCCGCTGGAGCGGAACGGATAGCCGGCTCAAGAGTGCTGTAAACGGGAAGGAGCTGCCGCATGAAGCAGATTCTGGTTTTGATTGAAAACGAGTTGGAGCAGAGCATTACAGGGGATATTCTGCGCTCCGGGCTGGGGGCTGAGGCGGAAATCACCCTCACAGCCGGGGCGGAGCAGGCCATCCAGCAGCTTCAGAGCGGAGCGGTGGATCTCTTCATTGCGGATGTTGAACGGTTTGACGTGGCCCACTGCAATATGGTCACCACGGCGCGAAAGACGGCCCCGGACACTCCGATCCTGGTTACATCGGTGGGGACGCAGGAGGAAATCGCAGGGTATGTCTGGCGCCTCGGCGTCCGGGACTATCTGCTCAAGCCGTACCGGCCCACGTGGTTGTTGGCCGCGGTGCGCGCCTTGGTGCGTAAGGAGCGCAGCGGCGGATGCGCCGCCGACCAGCAGGAGATTTACCTGAGGCGCCTGACGGAGCACCTGCAGAGATTCCAGTATAAAAAGTGCACCGATGCCGCAAGAGAATACCTTGATTTGCTCTATCAAAGTACTGATAATAAGGGTGTTATCCGCACGAGTGCAGTCCGCTTTGCGGAGGGAGTGGCGAAAGCCGGAATCCCGTTCAGCAGGACCACCCAGTGGAAGCTGTCGGGAAGCCTGGAGCACTTTCGGGTCCGCTTTGACCAGCAGGAGCGGAAATATGCAACCTATGAGTTTATTGTTCGGATGCTGGACACGATCTTTGACGCCATAGAGAAGAGCGGGCTGTACGAGGTAGACAGCGAGCAGAAGATTCTGAATTACATTGACCGGAATATCCGGCGGGGGGTCAGCCTGGATGAGGCGGCGGAGTACGCGAATATGAGCTCGTGCTATTTCAGCAAGCTCTTTAAGCGGATGACCGGGAAAAACTATATTACTTATGTGACGGACAGCCGAATTGAAATGGCGAAGCGCATGCTGGTGGACACGGAAATGCCGGTCATCAATATCGCCTATGAGCTGTCCTATAACGAGACAAATTATTTCAGCAAGGCGTTCAAGAAAAAGGTGGGAGTGACACCCAGCGAATACCGGACAGCCCATTCCGAGCTGTTCAGGGAGCAGGGGGCGGGCTGATACCGGCCGCGCAGACGCCTTGCAGCGCCGGAAAGGGTGGAGAAACATGGAGGAATTCAGCTTCAGCACCAGAATCTTTTTTGGTGAGGGCGCGCTGGAACGCCTGCGCCGGGTGCAGGACAAAAAAGTTATGATTGTGACCGACCGTTTTATGGCGGGTATCGGTGTGCCGGATAAGGTGGCGGGGCACCTGACCCGGTGCCAGGTATCTGTATTTGACGGCGTGGTGCCGGATCCCCCCATCGAGGTGGTGGCGGCCGGCGTCCAGGCCCTTCAGGACTGCGGTGCGGAGGTCATGATCGCCGTGGGAGGCGGCTCCACCATTGACGCGGCCAAGGCCATCCGGGCGGTGGCGAAGGAGACTCTGCACATCGACACAGACCGGTGGGAGTGCTTTGCCGTGCCCACCACCAGCGGCACCGGCTCGGAGGTCACGGACTACGCCGTGATCACCGACCGGGCAAAGGGGATCAAGTATCCGCTGGACAGCCAGGCGTTGCGTCCGCCGGTCGCCATTTTGGACCCGGAGCTTACAGTTTCCGCCCCGGCCTCGGTAACGGCCGACGCAGGTATGGATGTGTTGACCCACGCGCTGGAGGCATACGTCTCCAAGGGAGCCAACGATTTCTCCGACGCGCTGTGTGAGAAAGCGGTTTCTCTGGTGTTTCGCTTCCTGCCGCTGGCCTTTCAGGACGGCACAAACCTGCTGGCCCGGGAAAAGATGCACAACGCCTCCTGTATGGCGGGCCTGGCGTTCAACTCGGCGGGGCTGGGGCTGAACCACGGCATGGCCCACGCCATCGGCGCCAAGCTCCACATCGCCCATGGCCGTATCAATGCCATGCTGCTGCCGCATATCATTACGTTCAACGCCGACTTGGGACGGATTCGGAACGGCGAGTACGCCCTCGCAGCAAAAAAGTATCAGCGCATGGCAAAGGTTTTGGACCTGCCGGCCCCCAGTGTGCGGCTGGGCGTGACCAACCTTCTGCGGGAGGTGGAGCGCCTGAACCGCACCCTGAAGATCCCGGCCTCCCTGAAGGAGTGGGGAGCGGAGCCCTCCAAGGTGAAGGAGCTGCGCGGGGAGATTGTTTCCGCTGCCCTGGCGGATGCCACCACCGCCACCAATCCCAGACCGGCTGCGGCGGAGCATGTGGAGGCTCTTTTGAATAAGGTTATGGGGGGATAATCCCGGAGCGAGAAGCGGCACCACTCTATTTACAAAAAAGCACCCGAAGGGGTGCTTTTTTGCGTTGTTTATAGGAAATGCAAACAAACAGGCTTTGAACAGGTGGAGGACTTCCGACAAAAAAGTATATATGGCAGCCAAGAAAACAGGGGAGGGTTTCCGGTATAATTTCGCCAGAAAGCGTGCGAATGCTGTTTCAGGCGCGCCGCGGACCACAATAAGGAGGTAGTAATATGCAACAGGAAGCCCTCGGAATGGTAGAGACGAAGGGCCTGGTTGGCGCCATTGAGGCCGCCGATGCCATGGTCAAGTCCGCCAATGTCAGTCTGGTTGGCTACGAGAAGATCGGTTCCGGCTTGGTTACCGTGATGGTGCGCGGCGACGTGGGCGCCGTCAAGGCGGCCGTGGACGCCGGGGCCTGCTCCGCCGAGAAGGTGGGCGAGGTCGTGGCCCAGCACGTCATCCCCAGACCCCACACCGACGTTGAGAAGATCCTTCCCCATATGGCGTAACCGACATAACGGAAACTTAAATTAGAGTTCGGAGGGAACATAGATGAAAGACGAACTGATCAGCAAGGTCATGGACGAGGTCATGAAGAAGATGGGCGCGTCCGACGCGACTTCCGCCCCCGCCGCCGCATGCTGCAACAATGGCAGCGCGAACTGCAACCTGACGGAGTTTGTGGGCACCGCCATCGGCCACACCATCGGCCTGGTGATCGCCAACGTGGACCATCAGATCCACGAGAAGATGGACATCGACCCCAAGTACCGCTCCATCGGCATCATCGGTGACCGTACCGGCGCCGGTCCCCAGATTTTTGCCGCTGACGAGGCGGTGAAGGCCACCAACTGCGAGATCGTGAAGATCGAGCTGCCCCGTGATACCGAGGGCGGCGCCGGCCACGGCTCCCTGATCATCTTCGGCGCCGAGGACGTGTCCGATGCCCGCCGCGCCGTTGAGGTCTGCCTGCGGGAGGTGGAGCGCACCATGGGCGACGTATACGGCAGCCCCGCCGGCCACCTGGAGTTCCAGTACACCGCCCGCGCCAGCCACGCCCTGAACAAGGCCTTCGGCGCTCCCATCGGCAAGGCATTCGGCATCACAGTCGGCGCTCCCGCCGCCATCGGCGTGCTGCTGGCCGATACCGCCGTGAAGGCCGCCACCGTGGACGTGGTGGGCTATAGCTCCCCTGCCAACGGCGGCACCAGCTTCTCCAACGAGGTCATCCTGACCTTCACCGGCGACTCCGGCGCCGTCAAGCAGGCCATCATCGCCGCCCGCGATGTGGGCATGCAGGTGCTGAAGACCCTGGAGCCCAGCGTGGAGCTCAAGTCCACCACCACCCCCTATATTCTGTAATTGCCGGGAAGGAGTCAGACAGCTATGAAGTCAAAACGTTTTGAAGTTCTGGCCGCCCGTCCGGTCAATCAGGACGGCTACGTACAGGAGTGGCCTGAGGTGGGCCTGATCGCCATGAACAGCCCCTTCGACCCCAAGCCCAGCATCAAGATTGAGAACGGCGTCATCACCGAGATGGACGGCAAGTGCCGCGCCGATTTCGATATGCTCGATACCTTCATCGCCGACCACGCCATCCGCCTGGGCAACGCGGAGAAGGCCATGGCCATGGATTCCCTGGAGATCGCCCGCAAGATCGTGGACATCAACGTCTCCCGTGAGGAGATCCTGGACATCACCCTGTCCCTGACCCCCGCCAAGCTGACCGAGGTCGTAGGCAAGCTGAACATCGTGGAGATCATGATGGGCATGACCAAGATGCGCGCCCGCATGATGCCCGCCAACCAGTGCCACGTCACCAACGTGCGCGACAACCCGGTTCAGATCGCGGCGGATGCCGCCGAGGCCGGCGTCCGCGGCTTCGCCGAGATGGAGACCACCGTGGCCGTCGCCCGTTACGCCCCCTTCAACGCCATGGCCCTGTTCGTGGGCGCCCAGGTGGGCCGCCCCGGTGTCATGACCCAGTGCGCCCTGGAGGAGGCCACCGAGCTGCAGCTCGGCATGCGCGGCTTCACCACCTACGCGGAGACCATCTCCGTCTACGGCACCGAGCCCGTCTTCATGGACGGCGACGACACCCCCTACTCCAAGGCGTTCCTGGCCAGCTGCTACGCCAGCCGCGGCCTGAAGATGCGCTTTACCTCCGGCACCGGCTCCGAGGTCCAGATGGGCTATGCCGAGGGCAAGAGCATGCTGTACCTGGAGGCCCGCTGCCTGGCTGTCACCAAGGGCGCCGGCGTGCAGGGTACGCAGAACGGCTCCGTGTCCTGCATCGGCGTGCCCGCCGGCGTACCCGGCGGCATCCGCGCCGTGGCCGCTGAGAACCTGATCGCCATGCTGCTGGATCTGGAGTCCACCACCTCCAACGACCAGACCTTTACCCACTCCGACCTGCGCCGCGTGGCCCGTACCGTGCCTCAGCTCTTCTCCGGCACCGACTACATCTGCTCCGGCTACTCCGCCACCCCCAACTACGACAACATGTTCGCCGGTTCCAACTGGGACGCCGAGGACTACGACGACTGGACCATCATCCAGCGCGACATGAAGATCGACGGCGGCCTGCAGCCCGTCCGCGAGGAGGACGTGCTCAAGGCCCGCAACAAGGCCGCCCGCGCCCTGCAGGGCATGTTCCGCGAGCTGGGCCTGCCCGAGATCACCGACGCCGAGGTGGAGGCCGCTACCTATGCCAACGGCTCCAACGACATGCCCGAGCGCAACGTCAACGAGGATCTGAAGGCCATCGAGGACATGATGGCCCGCAAGGTGACCGGCGTTGACTTCGTGAAGGCGCTGGACCGCGCCGGCTTCCCCGATGTGGCTCACAACATCTACAACATGCTTCGCCAGAAGGTGGCCGGCGACTACCTGCACACCGCCTCCATCTTCGACGAGCAGTTCCACGTGCTCTCCGCCGTCAATGTGCCCAACGAGTATCACGGGCCCATGACCGGCTACCAGATCAGCGAGGAGCGCTGGAACCAGCTGAAGAACATTCCCAACGCCATCCGTCCGGAAGATATCTAAGAGGGGTGAAGCAGTCATGACGTTTGATGAAAACACGCTGCGCAGTGTAATTGAAGAGGTCCTGAAGGAGATGGGCGAGGTGAGCGGCACCGCCGCCGCCCCCGCTGCGGCGCCTGTCGCCGCGGCCGCGGGCAAGCTGACCATCACCGAGAATGGCGAGGCCCGGAAGGGCACCGCCGCCGACGAGGTGGTCATCGGCCTGGCGCCCGCCTTCGGCACCAAGCAGGTTAAGACCATTATCGACCTGCCCCATGACAAGGTGCTCCGCGAGATCATCGCCGGCATCGAGGAGGAGGGCCTGAAGTGGCGCATCATCAAGGTGTACCACACCTCCGATGTTTCCTTCATCGCCCATGTGGCCGCCGAGTACTCCGGCTCCGGCATCGGTATCGGCATCCAGTCCAAGGGCACCACAGTTATCCACCAGAAGGACCTGCCCAACCTGTCCAATCTGGAGCTGTTCTCCCAGGCGCCTCTGATCGACCTGGACACCTACCGCAAGATCGGCAAGAACGCCGCCAAGTACGCCAAGGGCGAGTCCCCCACGCCGGTTCCCACCAGGAACGACCAGATGGCCCGCCCCACCTATCAGGCGCTGTCCGCCCTGCTCCACATCAAGGAGACTGAGCTGGTGGACAACAACAAGAAGCCGCAGGCCGTTACGGTCTCGTTCCAGTAAAGGAGGCAGCACGTTTTATGGATCAGGAACTTTTGATGAAGCAGATCGTGGAGCAGGTTATGGCCGCCATGAAGAACGGCACGCCCGCTTCCGCGCCCGCCGCCGCTTCCAGCTGCGGCTCCAAGGTCACCGCGGCCAACTATCCTCTGGCCGAGAGCATGGCCGACCAGATCAAGACCCCCACCGGCAAGGACTTCACCTCTCTGAGCTATGAGAAGGTCATCAACGGCGAGCTCTCCGCCGACGACATGCGCATCGCGCCCGAAACCCTGGAGATGCAGGCCCAGGTGGCCGAGTCCGTCCACCGCGAGGCCTTTGCCGGCAACCTGCGCCGCGCAGCCGAGCTCATCGCCGTGCCCGACGACCGCCTGCTGGAGATCTACAATGCCCTGCGTCCCTACCGCTCCACCAAGCAGGAGCTGCTGGACATCGCCGGCGAGCTGGACGGCAAGTACGGCGCCAAGACCGCCGCTTCCCTGGTGCGGGAGGCTGCCGAGGTTTATGAGAAGCGCGGCCGCCTGAAGAAGTTCTAATCATACTCCAGAGTCAGGAGGCCCCAGAATGAAACTGGTCGCAGGCATTGACATCGGAAACGCGACAACAGAGACAGCATTGGCCCGCATCGAGGACGGTCACGCGGTCTTCCTGGCCAGCGGAACCGTCCCCACCACGGGCATCAAGGGGACCCGCCAGAACATCAACGGCATCTTTCACTCCCTGACCAACGCTTTGGAGAAGGCCGGGCTGGAGCTCAAGGAGCTGTCGGAGGTGCGCCTGAATGAAGCCGCCCCCGTCATCGGCGATGTGGCCATGGAGACCATTACCGAGACCATCATCACCGAGTCCACCATGATCGGCCACAACCCCGCCACACCCGGCGGAATGGGCGTGGGCGTGGGAGAGACGGTTCTCATCACGGAGCTGGAACAGGCTCCGGTCGGGCGGGACTATATTGCAGTGGTGCCCGGGACGGTGGACTTTGAGGTGGCGGCCCGGCTGATCAACCGGGCCACCGCCGGGGACCGCAAGGTCACCGCAGCCATTGTCCAGCGGGATGACGGCGTGCTGATTCACAACCGCCTGACCTGCAAGATCCCGATCGTGGACGAGGTGGCGCTGATTGACAAGGTGCCTATCGGCATGCGCTCCGCCGTGGAGGTGGCCGCCGTGGGCGGCGTGGTGGAGGTGCTCTCCAACCCCTACGGCATCGCCACTCTGTTTGGCCTGTCCTCTGACGAGACCCGGCAGGTGGTGCCCATCGCCCGGGCCCTGATTGGAAACCGCTCGGCGGTGGTGATCAAGACCCCGGCCGGAGACGTGAAGGAGCGAAAAATTCCGGCCGGCACGATTGAGCTGCTGGGGGAAAACCGCAGCGTCAAAGTGGATGTGGACGACGGGGCCGACAAGATCATGAAGGCCGTGGAGTCCATTCCCAGCCTGGAGGATGTGCGGGGAGAGCCGGGAACCAACGCCGGCGGCATGCTGGAGAAGGTGCGCCAGGTCATGGCGAATCTGACTAGCCAGCACCCCAGGGACATCAAGATTCAGGATCTGCTGGCGGTCGACACATTCACACCCCAGAAGGTTCAGGGCGGCCTGGCCAACGAGTTTTCCCAGGAGAACGCCGTGGGCATCGCCGCCATGGTCAAGGCGGACCGCCTCCAGATGGAGGCCATCGCCCGGGAATTTGCCCAGCAGATCGGCGTCCCGGTCGAGGTGGGCGGCGTGGAGGCCGACATGGCCATCCGCGGCGCCCTCACCACCCCGGGCACCAACAAGCCCCTGGCCATTCTGGACATGGGCGCCGGTTCGACGGACGCCTCCATCATCAACGCCGAGGGACAGATCCACTCCATCCACCTGGCCGGAGCGGGCAACATGGTCACACTTCTGATCCAGTCGGAGATGGGACTGCCCGACTTTGACACGGCGGAGGATGTGAAGAAGTATCCCCTGGCCAAGGTGGAGAGCTTGTTCCACATCCGCCACGAAAACGGCACCGTGGAGTTCTTCCAGCAGCCGCTGGATCCCAACCTGTTTGCCAAGGTGGTCATTCTCAAGGAGGGCAAGCTGCTCCCCCTGGAGGGCGACTGGAGCATGGAGAAGATCCGGCTCATCCGGCAGCAGGCCAAGCAGAAGGTATTCGTCACCAACGCGATCCGGGCCCTGACCCGGGTCAGCCCCACCGGCAATGTCCGGGATATTCAGTTCGTGGTGCTGGTGGGCGGCTCCGCGCTGGACTTCGAGGTTCCGCAGATGGTGACCGACGCACTTTCCCAGTACAAGGTTGTCGCGGGCCGCGGAAATATCCGCGGCACCGAAGGCCCCCGCAACGCGGTGGCCACCGGGCTGGTGCTCTCCCTGACGGAAGGGAGGGGCTGATATGCCCGTAATCCAAGAAAGGATCAAGCCCACCGTCCATGTCCGCTGTGCAGAGGACGCCCCGCAGGAGGTACTGCGGCAGCTCCAGTACGGCATGGAGGAGGAGGGCATTCCCTGGGAGGCCGCGGCCGGGACGGGCGACGCCCTGTCCCTGGCCTGGGAGGCCGCCCGGAGCTCCCGGCTGGAGGTGGGAATCGGCCTGGACCGACAGGCGCTGGTTCTCCACTACTCCAAGCTGGAGCGTGAGCAGCCCCTGTTCCGTATTCCCGCCAATTCCGGTATGGAGACGGTGCGGGCGCTGGGGGCCAATGCGGCGCGGCTTGTGAAAAAGCTGCCGCTGAAGGCCCTGGACAGGAGGTGAGAGCATGCAGCAAAAAAGCCTGGGACTCATAGAGACCCAAGGCCTGGCGGCCGGCATCGAGGCCGCCGATGCGGCGGTGAAGTCGGCCAATGTGGAGCTGGTGGGCTATGAGCTGACCAAAGGCGGAGGCTGGACCACCATCAAGATCCTGGGCGATGTGGGCGCGGTGAAAGCAGCGGTGGACGCCGCGCGGATTGCCGCCGGAAAGGTGAGCCGGGTGGTAAGCACCCGGGTAATCGCGCGGCCGTCCATGGGGCTGACCGGCCTGATCCACAACACCGATACGGTGGGAGATCAGCCGCCGGAGCCACCTGCGCCGCCCGCTCCAACGGATCCGCCGGAGCCGCCGAAGTCTCCGGCAGACGTGCAGTCCGCAGAGGAGGGGGCTTCGGGGACGACGGAGTCTCTGGAGGAGGCGCAGCCCGCAGAGGAGGGCGCTTCGGAGGCGACGGAGCCTTCGGAGGAGGCGCAGCCCACTGAGGAGGGCGCTTCGGAGGCGATGGAGCCTTCGGAGGAGGCGCAGCCCACTGAGGAGGGCGCTCCGGAGGCGACGGAGCCTTCGGAGGAGGCGCAGCCCGCAGAGGAGGGTGCTCCGGAGGCGATGGAGCCTCCGAAGGAAGCCTCCTCTGAAAAGGGGAAAGAAACACCCTCCAAACGGCGGGGGAAGAAGTCCGCAAAACGCTGAACCGCGCAGAAAAGCGGGACGGCAGCACTGATTTTTCTGATATTTTCTAGGAGGTTATCACAATGGGTGAAGCTCTGGGTATGATCGAGACAAAAGGTCTGGTCGGCGCGATCGAGGCGGCCGATGCCATGACCAAGTCCGCCAACGTTACGCTGATGGGCTATGAGAAGATCGGCTCCGGCCTGGTCACCGTCATGGTCCGCGGCGACGTGGGCGCGGTCAAGGCCGCGGTGGACGCCGGCGCCTGCGCCGCCGAGAAGGTGGGCGAGATCGTGGCGCAGCACGTCATCCCCCGTCCCCACACCGACGTGGAGAAGATTCTGCCGAAGGGCCTGTAAAAAGAGGCTTGAGGCATGGACAAGAACAACGTGGTTTCAGCAGAGATTGTCCGCCAGATCACCCGCATGGTGGTGGAGGAGCTCCAGAAGCAGCAGCGGCTGGAGCGCTCCACCCCCATTGGGGTCTCCAACCGCCATGTCCATCTGGACCGGGCGGACATGGACGCCCTGTTTGGTCCGGGCAGCGAGCTGACGGTCAAAAAAATGCTCGGCCAGCCGGGGCAGTACGCCTCGGAGGAGACCGTCACCATCCGCGGGCCCAAAGGGGAGCTCAGCCGCGTGCGCGTGCTGGGGCCCCTGCGCGCTCAGACGCAGGTAGAGATCTCCATCGCCGACGGCTTCACGCTGGGGGTCAAGCCCCCCGTGCGCGAGTCCGGTCAGTTGAAGGATACCCCGGGCATTGAGATCATCGGGCCCTGCGGGAGTGTAAAGAAGGACAGCGGCGTGATCGCGGCGCTAAGGCATGTGCACATGACTCCGAAGGACGCGGCGCGCTTCGGCGTGAAGGATGGCCAGTATATCCAAACGGAGATCGAAGGCCTGCGGGGAGCGATCCTCTGCAATGTGCTGGTGCGCGTCTCCGACAAGTACGCGCTGGAAATGCACATTGATGTGGAAGAGGCCAATGCTCTGGGCGTCAAAAACGGCGACCGGGCCTTTTTCCTTGACGATTGAGCCGGGAAGGAGGCAGGGCAGAGATGGGCCAGGAGCTGACGCAAGCCAACGAAACCCTTCTGGAATTTGAGCGGCTGATTCAAACCGGCGGCTGCAATGCCTGGGAGGGCGTGCTGCGTACCGGGGTGGATCTGGGTACCGCCAACATTGTGCTGGCGGTGGTGGATGAACAGAACCGGCCGGTGGCCGGGGCCTCTTATCCCTCCACAGTGGTGCGGGATGGCATCGTGGTGGACTATATGGGGGCGGTTCGGGCGGTCACACATCTGAAAGGACAGTTGGAGGAGCGCCTGGGCGTCATGCTGGACGCCGGAGCCTGCGCCATTCCGCCCGGCATCCTTGAGGGCAATGTGAAGGCCATCGGAAACGTCGTGGAGGCGGCGGGCTTCCGCCTGACCAACATCGTGGATGAACCCACGGCGGCCTCCTCCGTGCTGGGTATTTCCGACGGCGCGGTGGTGGACGTGGGCGGCGGCACCACAGGCATCAGCGTCCTGAAGGACGGAAAGGTGATCTTCACGGGCGACGAGCCCACAGGAGGCACCCATATGACACTGGTGCTGGCCGGCTTCCACGGCTGGAATACCCAGGAGGCCGAATTGGCCAAGCGGGATCCGGCGCAGGAGGCCAATGTGTTTCCTGTGATCAAGCCGGTTGTGGAGAAAATGGCGTCCATTGTCCGGAACTACCTCCGGGAGTACCCGGTGGAGACGGTCTATGTGGTGGGCGGCGCGTGCTGCTTCACCCAATTTGAATCGGTATTTGAGAAATTTTTGGGTGTCCCCGTGGTCAAGCCGGCGGCTCCGCTGCTGGTGACGCCCCTGGGGATTGCCGTAAACTGCAAGCTGTAAAGTAGGTGAGGACCGTTGACGACGGAGCAACTGCGCGGAATGGCGGACGAGGCGTTTGTCGAGATTCTGGCCCAGCGCGTTGTGGAGAAGCTCCTGGCGCGGCAGAAGCAGGCGCTGGTAGTCTACACCGGTTCCAACATCGGTGAGGCCGCCGCGCTGGAGGCCATGGGCCGCCTGCGCGGAGAGGGCTTCACGTTCCGGGTGCTCCTCTCCCGGGGGGCGTCCGGCCTGCTGGACGTGGAACGGCTCCGCTCCGTTCTGGAGCCGGAGAAGCTGTGGGTGGAGACTCCGGAGGAGACTCCGGAGGCGCTGACCGCCCGGTACGACACCATTTTGGTTCCGGCCATGACGGTACATACCGCCGCCCACGTGGCCGCCTGCATGGCGGATACACCGGCGTCGGCCGTCATCCTGGACGGCCTGATGCGGGGAAAGAACGTTGTGGTGAACATCGACGGCTGCTGCCCGGATCACGCCGAGCGCCTGAAGCGCGGCTTCCATATGGCGGAGCCGCTGAAGCAGGCGCTTCGGAACAATCTGGAGACCTTGCGCTCCTTCGGCGCGCGCCTGACCACCTCCGGCGGCCTCTATGACAAGGCGCTGCGGGCGGTTGGCGGGGCACAGGCCCGGACGGCGGCACCGGCTGCGAGGCCGGAGGCCGCGCCCCGGAAGCAGGAGGGGGCTGCCCGCATCCGGCTGGAGGGCCGGGTTTTGAGCGGACGCCACGTCCAGGGCTGCCCGCCTCACAGCACCCTGTGGGTGCCGCGGGAGACCCTGATTACCCAACTGGCCGCCGATGAGGCGCGCCGCCGGGACATCTGCATCCGAAAAGAGACGTAAAGCAGGTGGCAAAATGTATTTGGGAAGAGTGATCGGGACGGTGGTTTCCACCAGCAAGAACGAGCATCTGGTGGGGATGAAGCTCCTGGTTGTGGAAAAGCTGACGGAGCGCCTGGAGCGGGAAGGCACCAGCGAGGTGGCCGTGGACTCCGTGGGAGCGGGCACCGGCGAGATTGTCATTGTCTGCAAGGGCAGCTCCGCGCGCTATGTGTTCGGCAAGGGTGACGCCCCGGTGGATACCTCCATCGTGGGCATTGTGGATACGGTAGAGGTGGGCTGATGGCGAATCTTTACACCAAAACCGGAGACAAGGGCCAGACTAGCCTGGTAGGCGGCTCCCGGGTGAGCAAGTCCAGCCTGCGGGTGGAGTGCTACGGCACCATTGACGAGGCCAACTCCATGCTGGGGCTGGCGTATGCCCAGACCGACCGGGAATATATCCGCACCACGGTTCACCGCATCCAGGGCCGGCTGTTCGCCCTGGGGGCGGAACTGGCCAGCGACGAGCAGGGTGCGGCCGGGCTGACGGGAAAGATCTCGGAGGAGGACGTGGCCTTTCTGGAGGGCGTGGTGGACAAGTGCACCGAGACCACCGGGAAGCAGACCCACTTCGTCATTCCGGGCGTGGACCCCGCCTCGGCGGCGCTCCATGTGGCCCGTACCATTGTCCGCCGGGCGGAGCGCCATGTGGTGGCCCTGGCGGAGCACGAGCCGGTACGCGAGGTGTTGGCCCGCTACATCAACCGCCTGTCCGACGCGGTATACGCGCTGGCCAGGCTTCAAGAGGATCTGACGCAGGAGGAGCGCCTGAGGGCGCAGGTGACTGCGCTGGTCCGGAAACAGCTGTCCGCCCCGGAGGGCGGCCTGCCCCCCTTTAGCCTGGCATCGCTCCAGAGGATGGCCCAGCGGGCCGTGGAGCGGGCCGGACAGCTCGGGGTTCCGGTGGTGTTCTCCGCGGTGGACAGCGGCGGCAATCTGGTCCTGCTCCAAAGAATGGAGGGCGCGCTGCTGGGCAGCGTGGACGTCTCGGCCGGAAAGGCCTATACCGCCAACGCCTTCCAGATGCCGACCCATGAGCTGGGCCAGGCGGCCCGGCCGGACGGCCCGCTCTACGGCATTGACGCTTCCGCTCCCGGAAAAATCGTGCTGTTCGGCGGCGGCTTCCCCTATGTGGTAAACGGGAAAGTCGTGGGCGGCATCGGCGTATCCGGCGGTACGGTGGAACAGGATATGGACATCGCACGGTACGCGATGTCTCTCTAAGGAGGAACAGCAAATGAACATTGATGAGAATGTGGTCGAATCCATTGTGAAGCGGGTTGTATCCCAACTGAGCACGGAGACCGCTTCCGCCCAGACCTGCCCGTCCGGCGGGGACTGGGGTGTATTTGAGAGCATGAACGACGCGGTGGACGCGGCCGTGGAGGCCCAGCGGGAGTATCTGAACCGCTCCATGCACGACCGGGCCTGCTATGTCCAGGCCATCCGCGACGTGGTGCTGGACCAGGAAAATCTGGAGTATATCTCCCGCCTGGCCGTGGAGGAGACTGGCATGGGCGGCTATGAGTACAAGCTCATCAAGAACCGTCTGGCCGCGGTCAAGACGCCCGGCATCGAGGATCTGACCACCGACGCCATGAGCGGCGACGACGGCCTGACCCTGGTGGAGTACTCGCCCTTCGGCGTGATCGGCTCCATCACCCCCACCACCAACCCCACTGAGACCATCATCTGCAACTCCATCGGCATGCTGGCGGCGGGGAACGCGGTGGTGTTCAGCCCCCATCCCCGGGCCAAGAAGGTGTCCCTGCACCTGATTCAGCTCATCAACAAGGCCCTCTGCAAGGCAGGCGCGCCCGCCAACCTGGTGGTCACCGTGTCCGCCCCCTCGATTGAGAACACCAACGCCATGATGAGCCACCCCAAGATCCGCATGCTGGTGGCCACCGGCGGCCCCGCCATCGTCAAAACGGTGCTCTCCAGCGGCAAGAAGGCCATCGGCGCCGGCGCCGGCAATCCCCCCGTCGTGGTGGACGAGACCGCCGACATCGAGAAGGCCGCCAAGGATATCGTGGACGGCTGCTCCTTTGACAACAACCTGCCCTGCATCGCCGAGAAGGAAGTCATCGCCGTGGACTCCGTGGCCGACTACCTGATCTTCAACATGAAGAAGAACGGTGCTTACGAGGTCAAGGACCCCGCCGTGATCAGCCAGCTGGTGGAGCTGGTGACCAAGGAGGGCAAGAGCCCCAAGACCGAGTTTGTGGGCAAGAGCGCCAAGTACATCCTGGACAAGATCGGCATTACCGTGGGCGATGACGTGAAAGTGATCCTCATGGAGGCCAAGGAGGACCACCCCTTCGTGCAGGTGGAGCTCATGATGCCCATCCTGCCTCTGGTGCGGGTTCCCGACGTGGACCAGGCCATTGAGATGGCCGTCCGGGTGGAGCACGGCAACCGCCACACCGCCATGATGCACTCCCGCAATGTGGAGAAGCTGACCAAGATGGCCAAGCTCATCCAGACCACGATTTTTGTGAAAAACGGCCCCTCTTACGCCGGCATCGGCGTAGGCGGCGAGGGCTATACCACGTTTACCATCGCCGGTCCCACCGGAGAGGGCCTGACTTCGGCCAAATCCTTTGCCCGGCGCCGCAGATGCGTGCTCGTCGGAGGGATGGACGTCAGATAAACGGAGGTTTGGGCCATTATGCAAGAGAATCTGCTCGGCCTGGTGGAACAGGCCGGTGTGGTGGGCGCCGGCGGCGCCGGATTTCCCACCCATGTGAAGCTCAAGGCCCAGGCGGACACCGTCATCATCAACGGAGCGGAGTGTGAACCGCTGCTCCGGGTGGATCAGCAGTTGATGGCCCTCCAGGCCGGCGACCTGCTGGACGCCCTCGATCTGCTCGTGGAGCAGGTCGGGGCGTCCCAGGGCGTGGTGGCGCTCAAGGAGCACTACCACGCGGCGGTGGAGGCGCTGGAGCGGGAGCTATCCAGGCATCCCAAGCTGAGGATTCACCGGATGGGCGCATTTTATCCCGCCGGTGACGAACAGGTGATCGTCTACGAGGTGACCGGACGCGTGGTCCCGGAGGGGGGCATCCCCCTGAATGTGGGCGTGGTGGTCAGCAATGTGGAGACGGCCCTCAATGTGCTGGCGGCCGTCCGCCATCAGGCCCCGGTGATTGAGAAGTATGTCACGCTGACCGGTGCGGTGCGCACCCCCAAGACCATGAAGGTGCCCCTGGGAATCACAGTGGCGGAGGCGCTGGCCCTGGCGGGCGGCCCCACCGTGGAGCACTATGAGGTCATCAACGGCGGGCCCATGATGGGGCGTGTGGTGAGCACCGGAAGCGCTATTACCAAGACCACAAAGGGACTCATCGTGGTCCCGGAGGGCCATTCCCTCCTCCAGAGCCTGAACCGGCCCGTGCCGCGGATGCTCCAGGATGCCCGCGTGGCCTGTATGCAGTGCTCCCTGTGCTCCGAGGTCTGCCCGCGGGGCCTGCTGGGGCACCGCATCCAGCCGCACAAGATGATGCGCCTGGCCGCCTATGGCGCCCTCTGTGACCCGGAGTATACCCCCATGAACGCCTTCCTGTGCTGCGGCTGCCGCCTGTGCGAGTACGCCTGCGTGATGGGGCTTCAGCCCTGGAAACTGAACGGGATGCTCAAGGGCGAGATGGGAAAGAAGGGTGTCCGCAATGCGCTGCACAACCAGCCGGAGGCGGCCGCGCCGTTCCGGCAGTACAAGCGATACCCGGTTCACAAGCTGATTCACCAGTTGGGGCTGGACGGCTATGATGTCCCCGCCCCGATGGAGGACAGCTCCTGCGACTATCAAATGGTGACCCTGCCGCTGAGCCAGGGGGTGGGCGCACCCGCCCAGCCTGTGGTGCGCGCAGGGGACAGAGTGGAGAAGGGAGCCCTGATTGCGGCGGCCCCAGAGGGAAAGCTGGGGGCAAACCTTCACGCGAGCATCGCGGGCACGGTGACCGCGGTGACCGAGAGAGAGATTACCATCCAACAATAAAGATTGGAGAGGAACTGATTTATGGATATCTTGGCTCTGATCGCCGCATTTGGCGGCGGCATTATCGGCGCTTATATGGGCGCCCTTCCCGCCTTTATTATGACCGGTATCTACGCCCTGGTGGGCGGAGTCCTGACGGCTGCCGGCGTGGGCGGCGATGTTGCAGTCAACTACCTCGCCTTTGGTTCCTTTGTCGGCCCCCACATCGCCTTTGCCGGCGGCGTGGCCGCCGCCGGCTACGCGGGCCGCAAGGGCAAGCTGGCCTCCGGCACCGACATCCTGTCCTCCCTCAACGGCCTGGGTGAGCCCGACGTGCTCCTGGTGGGCGGCATCTTCGGGGTGCTGGGCTTCCTGATCCACTACTGCATCGGCCTGCTGCCCGTCATCGGCAGCGCCGGCCCCGCCACCACCGACCTGCCCGGCATCACCGTC
>ERZ791908.1215-NODE-1215-length-17724-cov-71.892410_pt1 | contig 17724 bp, 10 predicted proteins | sample MGYA00510144_ERZ791908 | MGnify/ENA primary metagenome ERZ791908 (study PRJEB30046, sample SAMN00792105) | human gut metagenome | study: EMG produced TPA metagenomics assembly of the A metagenome-wide association study of gut microbiota in type 2...
AAGTGAAGGCCAGGGACTTGAGTCCCTGGCCGGAACTCTAGGGTTATACCCTAAGAGCAAACCACCCGCTATGCGGGTGGTCATGATTTAGCTGATGATGTTATGTGGGATGAGGGCCAACAGTGTTCGCCTTTGCCTCGATGTAGGAGCCATATGTCTGGGACCACGACACGTTTGAAATGGCTCTCAGCGATTATGTTCCGGTCCCGTGACTGAGGGCCTTGGTCTGACACCGTGCACTTCTCGCCATTGGCAATTGCGAGAAGTGCACGGTGCAATCTACGGATTTGCGTTTGTCTTATCTAGCATCGTTCTCACACCGCTTGGATGTGGACAACTCGCTCTTAGGATCTGGGGTGCCTAGATAGCTTTCTCTAGAATCCTGGATGGTTCGTTTCTCTTTCGGCTCTAGGTTTTGCAACTGCTTGATAGGTGCCACATTGTTGAGACGTCATCACGCGTGGTATTGGAACGCGATGAATGTGATGCTTTGCAGAGGAGTTCCTCAAGCGATTGTTAGATAACGTAACTGGTCGACCACCTTTTGATCTGGCAATTTCTGTAGCCCTGTAGTTGGACCTTGCACGCTTCTGTTCAGATGCGCACATATTGACTCCAGACGTGATGCACATGATTTCCTCGACAAACTCAAGACCCTTTGAAGTACAAGTAGGACATCTGCGTTATATCTGTCTCATATTGCTAATGCTTTGATAGCTGGCAAGGTATTGTCTCGATTGGTATCGATGATGCGTCTAGGGTCTGTGGGGTATGACCCTGCCATCTGTTATAGACGGTGCGTCTGATGTCTCCTTCTGATTTCGGTGTGACTGCCTACTGTCATATATACAAAGAGGATTGGAGCAATGTCTAGCTGAGGTACTGCTGGTGAGTGCTTAATATCCCATGTCAGGACACGTACATGACAATGAGGCGCACATCGGGTCAAGAAGTAGCGTTCGGTACCTGGTTGTCTCTTGATTTTTATGACGCCTGCAAGAGGTGCAGCATGAGGACGCTTCAATACTTCTATGGGTCGATCAGCTTTTGGGTGTTAATTGCGAGTTGTGCCCCTAGATCATCTTTAAATACTGGCTCTAGAGGAACAGAAACTCTTAGTGAGACTTCCTGTTCCTCATGAGTCACACGAAGCCACATTCGCCTGTTAGTAAAAAGTATAAGAGTGTCTGAGAATTCTCATCTGCTACTAGTGGACGCTGTCTGTCATCATTCTGGTCTACAAGCGAATCATAAGAGGCTGCTGAGAAGTATGGGGGATTTGCGACCCACTTAGTCATACGTTTGAATCTTGCTGTCTAGGGTGTCGAGCGTTTCCTCTTAGGCATGGCATATCATACTGTCATAGTTGCCTTCACTAGTAGCGTGATTTGGATCTTGTCTAGGACGAAAATTCTCGACTCGGGAAGTTCTGTCAAACTGAAAGGCCCACATGAGTACCAACATTGATAGAGTCATCTTGATGGCTAGGGATTTCGATATCCCTGTTTCTGTACATCAGGCTGAACTGCTCCTCAAGCATATCTCTCTTGTAAATGAGAAGAACAGGACAATCAATCTAACCAGGATCACATCTGTTGACGATGCGATAGATCGTCATATTGTTGACTCACTCCTGTATTTGAAGCAAATGAGCTCACTTGAGGACTACTCTCATTTATGTGACATTGGTACCGGTGCTGGTTTTCCTGGAATTCCTATCGCCATCATGTCGAATTTCTCTATCGATATGGTTGACTCTGTTGGCAAGAAGGTTGACTGCGTCAATTCGTTTATTGAAGATCTCGAATTGGCCGACCGCTGCCATGCCTTTCATGTTCGAGTAGAAGACTTAGCTCGTTCAAATGATTCAAAGTATGAATATGTGACTGCAAGGGCAGTTGCTAAGTTGAGGGTGCTAATTGAGTACGCAGCTCCTCTTCTAGCAATCGGTGGCTCCTTGATTGCATCGAAAGGTAATCTAACTGACGAAGAATTGGACGATGCTATTAAGACTGCAAAGATTTGTGGAATGAAGATTGTTTCACGTGAAACATTCGAACTTCCGAACGAGTCTGGTAATCGTGAGATTCTTAAAGTAGAGAAGATCAAGAGATCGAGTGTAAGACTACCTAGAAGAACTGGCGAGGCAAAAGCAAGCCCTCTGTTCTAAAAGTATATTGTCTAATGTTTCACGTGAAACAATGTGGGGAGAAACATGAAGTATGAGGAAATAAAACGAGCGTTTCCTGACAGAGACTCGAAGGTGCTCGCCATCATTAACCAAAAAGGTGGAGTAGGCAAGTCGACCACCGCCGTCAATCTGTCTGCAGCGCTCGGAGAGAATAAGAAGAAAGTGCTTGTGATTGACCTAGATCCCCAGGGAAACACGACAAGCGGGTATGGAATTGAAAAAGAGGAACTGGAACACGACGTTTACGATGCTCTTCTCAATGACTTCCCAATAAAGGAGCTCATCACAGAGACTGTTGAGCCAAATGTGTTTGTAATCCCAGCAACGATTCAACTTGCTGGTGCGGAAATCGAACTTGTCTCAGCCATGGCAAGGGAAAGCATTCTAAAAAGCATACTGGAGCCGATTAGAAACGAATTTGACTACATCTTTATCGACTGTCCTCCATCACTCGGCCTTTTGACAGTAAATGCTTTGGTTGCCGCTGATTCTCTCCTAATCCCGATTCAATGCGAGTTCTACGCGCTCGAAGGTGTAACTAAACTTCTTGAGTCCATGAAGATGGTCAAGACCCGTCTGAACCCTGGACTCGATATGTTTGGCGTAGTAATGACCATGTATGATGCAAGAACGACGCTTTCGAAGCAGGTCGTCGAGGAAGTAACAAAGTATTTTGGTCGAAAAGTGTTCAAGACAATCATTCCGAGAAACGTGAAACTGTCTGAAGCACCAAGCCACGGGCTCCCGATTACGCTGTATGCTCATGTCAGTAAGGGTTCGTTGGCATATATGAAGTTGGCAAAGGAAGTGACTCGCCGTGGCTAGAAAGGGTGGACTCGGAAAGGGACTCGAATCCCTAATGGGAACGGCCGATGCAGAGATTTCCGCCATTTCGAGTGATTCAACACTCCCATTGTCGAAGATCAAGGTGAACAAAGACCAGCCGAGAAAGAATTTCGACGAACAAGCACTTGAGGAACTTGCAGACTCCATCAAGCAAAACGGAGTACTACAGCCAATTCTTGTCAGGAAGAAAGGTTCGAATTACGAAATCGTAGCTGGTGAGAGAAGATACCAGGCTGCAAAGCTTGCCGGTCTCAAGGAAATACCTGTGAACATCAAGGATATTGATGAGAAAGAGGTATTCAAGCTTGCCCTAATCGAAAACCTGCAGCGTTCGGACCTTAACCCAATTGAAGAGGCAAAAGGTTACGAGAAGCTCATCAAGGATAATGGCTTTACTCAAGAGCAACTTGGGAAAGCGCTCTCGAAATCGCGCTCGGCAATAGCAAATACCCTCAGACTGCTTGATTTGCCAGAAGAGGTCCAGCAGATGATGTTGGATGGGAAACTTACAGCAGGGCATGCGAGGGCGATCCTGGCTGTCTCCGGATCTGAGGGAAAAATCAAGCTTGCACATAAGGTCGTCGACGAGAATCTAACGGTAAGGCAGACAGAAAAGCTTGCACCCCTATTTTCTGGCACTGGTGAGACTGAAGAGAGACAGCATAGGGAGCCTACACCGCTCGCATATAAGAGGGCAGCGAGACAGCTTCGTACGGCACTGAATACAAACGTCAAGGTTAAGCGTCTCCGGAACAAGAACAAGATAGAGATCGAATTCTCGACTGACGAAGATCTGGCGAGAATAGTGGACATGCTCTCGAATGAAGAAGCTTCAGGAGATGACGAATGAAGAAGTCAACGGCGGCGTTTGGATGCGGAATCTTATCTGTGAGTCTGCTTCTGACAATAAGCTATCTTCTGCTAAACGATGAAGCCAAGCAATCATTGCAGTCACTCATCCGGTTTCTAAGAGACAAGGGAAGCGAGGCAGTGAAGGCTTCAAAGGCTAAAAGGGAGCAAGAGAGTTCCTCAACTAAGAACAGCGAGAGAACTCTCAACGAATGGAAGGCTATCGGGTACTAAGAAAAGGCCGGTCTGGGACTTCCAGGCCGGCCTTTTCCACAAGGTATCTAAGGAGAATGGTTAGCGGCTCATACGCTCGACATTCTGCTTGAGCTGACCACAAGCGGCATCGATATCGGAGCCACGCGAGTTTCTGATTGTAGCCTCGACGCCTACGTTAGCAAGTCGCCTGACAAACTCCTGGGCGCGTGCCTCTGATGACGGCTGGAACTTAGAACCCTTGACGTCGTTAAGCTGGATAAGGTTAACGTGTGCAAGATTGTCGCGGCAGAAGTCGCAAAGCGAGGCAAGCTCTTCCTCAGTATCGTTAACCCCCTTGATCAGCGCGTACTCGTAGGTCGGTCGACGTCCGGTCTTGTCAACGTACTCCCCATGACGTCGTAAAGATGGAGAAGAGAGTACTTCTTGACGCCAGGCATCAACATGTCGCGGGTGCGCTGGACCGCAGAGTGAAGAGAGACGGCAAGCGTGAACTGCTCGGGCTCATTCGCGAAGCGCTTGATCATGGGGATGACACCGCAAGTCGAAACAGTCAGGTGCCTTGCCCCGATACCCGCTCCGTCAGGCGAATTGAGTTTGCGCAGCGCGGAAAGCACTGCATCGTAGTTCATGAACGGTTCGCCCTGACCCATGAGGACAACGCTCGTTACGCGCGTGTCGAAGTCGTCGCGCACGTGCATTACCTGCTCGTAGATTTCGCCAGCGGTAAGATTCCTCGTAAAGCCTGAGGCACCAGTGGCGCAGAATGCGCAGCCCATCGGGCAACCTGCCTGCGAGGATGCGCAAACCGCAAGCTTGCCGCGATTGGGCATGCCAACACACTCGACGGAAACTCCGTCAGGATACCTCAGCAGGTACTTTCTGCTTCTGTCCTGGGAGATCTGTTTGACGAGCTCCTCAGTCCCGCCGAGAGTAAGGTTCTCCTCCAGAACGGAACGAAGGGACTTCGGTAGGTTGGTCATCTGGGAGAAGGACGTCGCGTTCTTCTCCCAAACCCATTCTTCCACCTGCTTGGCACGGAACGCGGGCTGGTTAAGCTCCTTGAAGAGTGCGACAAGCTCCTTGTGCGAATAGCTGTGAATGTCCTTCTTCTGGTGTGGCTTAGAAGACGGCTGCTGAGTATTGGCATCTTGCATGATTTGGGACCTCGCCTGGGTCTTCGTGGTGTTGTGGAGTATCCTCGTTTGAGTTACCTCGCCTTTCGAGTTGATACTACCGCACGAAGTGCAGGATGAAGGAGCTTAAGATGGAGAAGACCGACGTTACACAATGCAGCGTGGTTGTGCTTGCCGGTGGATGGTCGGACGAGAGGGAAATCTCGCTTCAGTCGGGCAAGGCGTGCCAGAAGGCACTTGGTCAGGCTGGATTCGAGAAGGTCGACTTTTTGGACGTCGCGGCGCCTGACTTTGTGAAGACGCTTGCCGACGGCAACTATGACGTGGCCTTCGTGGCAATGCACGGTCGCTACGGCGAAGACGGTTGCATACAGGGTCTGCTTGAGATTATGCATATCCCCTACACGTTCTCTGGTGTGCTCGCGTCTGCCACCGGCACCGAGAAGGAAGTTGCAAAGTCGATATATAGGTCCGCTGGCATTCCAGTGCCCGAGGGTGTTGACCTGAAGAGTGACACGCAGGTAGACGATGCGATGGCGAAAGAGCTTGTGAAGAAGCTAGGTCTGCCCATCTTTGTGAAGCCTGCAGCTAATGGCTCAAGCTATGGCGTGTCCCGCGTCACGTCGGCCGACGAGCTTGCTGCCGCCGTCGCGAAGGCCGGCTCCGAGGGTGACCGCGTGCTGGTCGAGTCCTGCATCGAGGGTACGGAGATCTCCGTCCCCGTCATCGGCAACGACGAGCCTCATGCCCTGCCGATCATCGAGATCGTAACCGGCTCCGACTTTTATGACAGCAAGGTGAAGTACGAGCCGTCCGCGCTGCATCACGTTATTCCCGCGCGTCTGCCCGAGAAGGCATACGCAAAGGCGCAGGAGCTTGCCGTCCGCGCGCATAAGGCGCTTGGCTGCCTTGGTGCATCAAGAAGCGACTTTATTGTAAAGTTGGATGGCACGCCGGTGATTCTGGAGACGAACACGATTCCCGGCATGACCGAGTCGAGCCTGATGCCGGACTCCGCGCGTCACGACGGTATCGAGTTCCCCGAGCTCTGCCGCAAGTTTGTGGAGTACGCGCTCGAGGCACATGCTGCGAAGGAAAAGTAAGAAGTAAGGACACTGCATGGCGTCTGCCGATACGGCTAAGGGAGGGGCGACCCTGGAGTCGCTCCTCCTCCCTGGTACACCGAAATCGATAAGGGACCATTACTTCTCGCTCCAGGAACGAGCGAAGACGGCTGATTTTGGTCCCCTTGAGGATGACATCGTGGTCTTGGACACCGAGACCACGGGCCTTTCCTTTAGGGACTGCGACCTCATCGAGATTGCCGCCGCGAGGATTTCCGAGGGAAAGGTATCCGAGAGGTTCCAGACGTATGTGCATCCGGGCGGCCCGATCCCCAAGGAGATCACCGCGCTCACACACATACGCGACGTGGACGTTGCGGACGCCCCCGAGGCGCCCGAGGCGGTAGCCATGCTGGCGGAGTTTGTTGGCGGCGCGCCTATCGTGGCGCACAACGCGACGTTTGACAGGACGTTTATTGAGCGCACGCCCGGCGGCAGGGATGTGACAGACAACTGGATCGACACGCTGGCGCTTTCCAGGATCGCGCTGCCGAGGCTGAGCTCGCACAGGCTGTCCGACATGGCGCAGGCATTTGGCTGCGACTCGGTCACGCACCGTGCGAACGCCGACGTCGAGGCGCTGTGCGGGATGTGGCGCATCATCCTGCTGGGGCTGAGCGACCTGCCCGAGGGGCTGCTGACGCTCCTGGCGCAGATGCATGAGGACGTGGACTGGGAGTTCAGGCCGATCATCAGGCATCTGGCACTAGAGCGCGAGGACGAGGACACGACCTTCTCGCTCAAGGCGTTGAGACATGAGCTGCTGCGTGAGGTTGTTGCACAGCCGCGTCAGGACGCGGCGGAGAAGGCCGACGACCTTGTGGCGATGAGCCGTGACGAGGTGGAGGCCGCGTTTGCGCCCGGCGGTGTGGTGTCGCAGCTATATGACAGATATGAGCCGCGGCCTGAGCAGGTCGAGATGGCGCTTGAGGTGCGGGACGCGCTGGCGAGCTCGACGCATCGTGCCATCGAGGCGGGGACTGGCGTTGGGAAGTCCATGGCGTATTTGCTTCCCGAGGCGGCGTTTGCCAAGCGCAACGGCGTGACCGTGGGCGTTGCCACGAAGAGTAACGCTCTGACCGACCAGCTGGTCTCGCACGAGCTACCTGCGGTTTCGAAGGCGCTTGGGGGGATCTCCTTTACGAGCCTGAAGGGGTACGACCACTACCCCTGCCTGCACAGGCTGGACCTTGCGGCCCGTAACGAGCTGCCGACGGAGCTGCTTTCTGACGCGACGAAGTCGCTTTCTGCCGTGGAATCGGACGTTATGACCGCGATTGCGGTCACGTATGCGTATTGCTGCCAGTCCCCGGAGGGCGATTTGGACGCCCTGGGCATCAGGTGGCGCTATGTGCCGCGTGCCTTGCTGACGACCACGCCCGCCGAGTGCCTGCGCACCAAGTGCCCATACTTCCCCAACGAGTGCCTGGTGCATGGCGCGAGGCGCAGGGCCGCGTCGAGCGACGTGGTGGTCACGAACCACTCGCTTTTGCTGCGCGACATCGAGATGGAGGGCAGGATTCTGCCACCCGTACGGCATTGGGTTATTGACGAGGCGCACGGCTTTGAGTCCGAGGCGCGCAGACAATGGGCAGTGGAGGTGTCTGGCGAGAAGACCCGCGCGGCCTTTGAGCTGCTTGGCGGCACGAAGAGCGGTGCCCTGCACAACGTGATGACGCACGCGGCGAGGCTCGAGGGCTCAACCCTGATCATAAGGCTTCTTACCAAGGCCGCGGCTGCCGCTGCGAGGTCTTCCGTCAGCATGGGCGACGTGTTTGTGGCGCTGCACGACTTGGGCAGGGTATCCGGCCCGAACGGTGCCTACGACAACACGACGCTCTGGATTGACGACGAGGTGCGGGAGACGCCGGAATGGGCGGCCCTGACCGAGACCGCGCAGGTGGCCATCGACCGTCTTGAGGAGACGACCAAGGACATCGAGTCTGCGCGCGTGGAGCTGGCGAAGAACGCGCCGCAGCTTGCTGCTGAGATATCCGAATCGGGAAGGTTCCTGACAGAGCTGCTTGATTCCCTCAAGCTCATCATGGATGGCAGGAACGAGGCCTACGTCTACTCCGCGCAGATATCGCGCAGGAAGAAGGACATGGGCTCCGACCTGCTGCACGCCGAGAAGCTCGACATTGGCGCCGACCTGGGCGAGAAGTGGCTTCCCGAGATGATGAGCGTGGTCTTTACCTCCGCGACGATTGCGGTGGGCAAGAGCTTTGAGCACTTTGACCACGCCGTTGGTCTGGACCGGCTTGACGCGTCCATGCACAAGGACGTGCGCCTGGCCTCGAGCTTTGACTACGACAGGAACATGTCCGTCATAGTGGCGAAGGACATGCCGCAGCCGAATGACCCCAGGTACATCGAGCGCCTGGCCGACCTGTTGTACGACGTGCACACCGCGATGGACGGCTCCGTGCTCACGCTGTTCACGAATCGCAGGGACATGGAGGGCGTGTACGAGATCCTGAAGCCGAGGCTGGACGCGGCCGGGCTTTCGCTTATCTGCCAGGAGAGGGGTTCTTCTCCCCGGCGCATCAGGGAAAGCTTCCTGCGAGACAGGAGCTCGTCCCTGCTGGCGCTCAAGTCGTTTTGGGAGGGGTTCGACGCGACAGGCGAGACGCTGCGCTGCGTCGTGATCCCCAAGCTGCCGTTTGCAAGCCCGCGCGACCCGCTCGTGCGCGAGCGCGACAGACGCGAGCAGCGCGCGTGGTGGCGCTACTCGCTTCCCGAGGCGGTCATCGAGGTGAAGCAGGCCGCCGGAAGGCTGATCAGGACTGCCTCCGACAGCGGCATCCTGGTGCTTGCGGACTCGAGGCTCGTGACGAAGCGCTACGGCAGGCAGTTCCTGACGTCGCTACCGAAGCCATCTGGCACCATGCTCGAGTGCGAGAACGTGAGCAGGTACATAGAGATGTGGCGCAAGTCACACGAGTAGCCGGCTGGCGTAGCTGCGAACCGCCTCGCAGAGGGCGGCGTCCGAGGTGACAACGGCATTTCCGCAGGCAGCAAGCCTGCGGGGAAGCCAGCTGCCACCAAAGTAGGTGCAGTGGGCAAGCACGTGGCCGGACGGCAGCGGCGTGAAGACGGTCTGGTTCCAGTGGAAGGCATCCGCAAGATTGGGGTCGAGAAGAACGAACGACACCTGCTTGGGGGCATCTGCCTCTGGGGCGAGCTTTGGCGGTTGGGTGCGCGTGGCTCCCTGTGCGAGCTGCAGGTTTGTCATATGGTCGAGCCTGAACGTCCTCGCGCCGCCGCGCGAGAGGTCGAAGGCGTCGAGATACCAGGAGCCGTTGCTGTGGTCGACACCCTTGGGCAGGACCATCCTGTGCGTGTGCTGGCCCGAGAGTGACGAGACGTAGTCGAAGGAGAGCGCACATCCCCTTGCGATTGCCTGCGAGCAGACGCGCAGGACGTCAGCCTCGGGAGTGGAGACATCCGCCTTGGGAGAGGTATCGTTTGGTAGGTCGTCTTGCAGGGGCCTTGCGACGAGACCACGCGCGAGCTTGGCAAACAGGGGGTCATCTGGCGTGACGCCAGCGTGACCCAGGGCGGATATGAGCGCCGCCGACTCCGTCCTGGTGAGGCGGAGCGGCCTGCCCGCAAGCGTGCGGAACATGAGGACGGTCTTGCTCATGTCATCCGCGGGCAAGAGCGGGAGTCTGTAGAGGCTCTTGTCATCCGAGGCGTCAACAAGCATGCTGAGCAGGTGTTTTGCGTGGTTCTGGCTGCAGCCGAGGCGGCTTGCGACCACGTCCGCGCTGAGGGTCGAGCCCTCGCGGTCGAGCGCGCCGACGAGCGCCGAGAGCTGTCTGGCCTCGAGCAGGCCGCCCTTGCGCCCGCGACGGCCCGTTCTTCTCGCCCGCGAGTCCGCCTTGGCGGGTGCCTCTTCCACGCTTGTTGGCTGCAGTGCCGCCGCCGCGGAGAGCCTCTTCTTGTAGCTGTCTGCGAGCTTGGACGGCGATTGGGGGACGAGTGCCACGTCGATGGCCCATGCCGCTGCGGCATCCAGGTTGGACACGTCCGCGCTCCAGGTGCGCTTGTCTTTGGAGAGGCTTCCGTACGACGCGATTGCGCGGCGTGCCTCTGGCGTGAGGTCTGGGCTGTTGGGCGGCTGTGGCACGAGGAAGCTTGCCGTGCAGACGGTGGGTCCGAGCTGGAACGGCAGCCTGACGTAGTCGCTTACGGAGAAGTCCGCAGGTATCTGGTAGGTTTGCGAGGCAAGGGGCTTGACCTTGCCAAAGCGGTCGAGCCGGAAGGTGCGCGGGCTGCCGGATAGCTGCCGCGACCTGCGGTCGTAGTCGCACGCCACGAAGTACGTGTTGTCGCGCATGCCGAAGGAGCCCAGCAGCGCGAGGGTGTAGTTCTTCTCGCCCGCGGACTTTGCCTGGTAGGTGGCGGTAATGGGATGTCTGTTCTGGAGCGCGCCGACGAGCTCGGCCAGGCGCACGTCAAATGCGCCAGCCTCGCTTGCGTCGCGGGTTGCGACGACCGTGGTGTAGCTGCGATTTACCTTTGCGAGTGCGAGGGTGAGCTCGTCTCGGTAGGGAAACGAGGGATCGTTTGCCAGGGGCATGCAGACGACGTCGATGAGGGTCGCGTCCTCGATAGAGAGGCTCGCGTCCGTGGCGAACGTGGCGTCCGCGTCGAGGGCCCAGAGCGCCCCCTCGCCGGTGCGATCGACCTCACGGACTACGATTCCGCAGGTAGCGAGGCTCTTGCGGTCACGCTGGAACTTCTTTGCGAAGGCGTCCTCGTACATGTCAGCGTAGTAGAGGTCGCGCAGCTCCGCGGTGGAGAGCGGCTTCTTGCTGTTGGAGAGGCCGATCATGAGGGAGGTGAGGCGCAGCGCCTGGAGGTCGTCGCTGTTGCGGTCCTCATACGCAAACGATTCGTCTTCCCAGTTGTCTGCAGCCATGAGTGCGACTCCCTACGACCTGCGTTGCCACCTGCGTTGCCCTGCCGCGCACCAATATAAGGTAGGTTATGCGCGTTTGGGAAACGCAGGCACATAAGACGTATACTTTGACAATGGAGTAGTAGCGGATTTGGTTGTCTTGGCAAAGGACAATAGCATGGCGACAACGCGCACCTATCTTGATTATCTTGACGAGAAGATCGACATCTCGCCCGCTAATAGCCAGGAGGAGCTTGACGCAGCGGAGCTGATTGGCTCCCTTATGGAAGAGCACGGACTCGACGTCCAGATGCAGGAGTTTGACGCTCCATCGCAGGGGAACCTTGCACACTATGTGCTTTACATTGTTATGTTTGTTGGCATCCTGCTGGCAGGCTTCCTCTCCTCTTGGGTGGGAGTCCTGGGGCTCGTTCTTGTTGCGGTTTCGTTTGTCTTTCTGGCCCTGGAGTACGCGGGGCATGACGTGTTGGCAAACCTTGGACCTCGCGGCAGGAGCCAGAACGTCATTGGCGTGCACCGCGCCTCCGGTCCCCTCGTGATGAAGGGCAACCGCCCCATCGTGATCGTGGCGCACTACGACAGCCCTAACGAGGACCTGCTGAGCCACCCGGGAATCTCCGCGTACCAGCCCATGATCAAGCGCTCCACGTTTGTGTGCAGCGTGATCGTGCCGCTGTGCGCGGTGTTCCAGCTGCTGATGTTCCTTCCGGCTGGCTTTAGGCACATCTTCTGGATCGTAGGCATACTTGCGTCCCTCCCGCTGCTGGCGGTGGGCGTGTCCGCAATCTACCAGAGGTTTGCCCCCTGCACCACGGGCGCGAGCGACAACAAGTCCTCGCTCGCGGCGATGCTGGGCGTGATGGACATGGTCGCGCCGCACGACGACGCAGCCAAGCGCTACGTTGCTCTCCACACGCGCAGGCAGGAGCAGGTCGCGTACGACCAGCCGGCCCCGGAGGAGGGTGCGGACCAATACTATGGTGCTGCTGCGGCCGAGGGCCAGCAGCCCGAGGGCGCCATGCCGCAGGAGGCTCCCGCCGGCTACGAGGAGGGTCAGTACTTCTCGCCCGAGGGGGCGCCGGAGGGTGCCGCGCCGGCAGACATGCCGTATGGCGAGCAGGCTGCTCCCGAGCAGTACGCGCCGGAGCAGCAGTATGAGGCACAGCAGTACGCGCCCGAGCAGGGTCAGTACGCAGAGGCCAACCCCGAGGGCCAGACTTATGAGAGCCAGACCGAGGCGGCGCCAGCGGACGAGGGCTACGCCGAGACGCCCGCGCAGTACGCTCAGTATGACGAGAAGAACGAGGCGTCGTACGCGGAGCAGCCTCAGGCCGCACCCGTTGACGCGACGGTCGTCCGCCAGCCGGCCGTGCCCGCCGAGCGTGTGGATGCCGCGGCAGAGACGCAGGGCGAGCAGACCGAGACCAAGCCGGCCTCGAAGGCCGCGGGGCTTGCCGGTTTCTTTAGGAAGGCTGCCGACAGCGTGACGGAGCGCGTGCACGGCTTCCGCAAGGGCAACGCCTCGCGCGGCAATGCCGGGTACCCCGAGGGCGCTGGCGAGCCGACGCCTGCCGTGACTCCAGAGAGCGGCGTAGCCGAGGACGAGTTTGCGACAAGCGTACCCGAGCAGGTGGCAGACAACCGCGAGGCTGGCACCAACCGCGGTGACGTGACTGGCGCCCACGACGTGAGGACGCGCTCTGGCCAGAGGCTGGAGGACATCGTTCCCGAGGTTGGGGACAACCCGTTTGATGGGAACGTCCGCCGCGGCCCGGACTTTGTGGGTAGCCTGAACATCCTGCCGACCGACTGCGAGATCGTGTATGACAATCCGCCGCGGCCGAAGCCCGACCTGACGAAGCTTCCGCAGGTGCCCGAGATTCCCGACTTCGAGAAGGAGTACGAGGAGAAGTACGAGCGCCTGTACGAGCAGTCCGCAGCGGCGGAGGCCGAGGATCCCGAGGCGGAGCAGGGATACGAGCCGGCCGAGCCCGAGGCAGCCGATGGCAGGCAGCCGGAAGACGTTGTGTACGAGCCGTACAACCCCGCGACGTCCATGGACGAGACTCACGTGAACCCGTACATGGTTCAGGAGCACCCGACCGTCGACTACATACATTATGTGACGTACGACGAGCAGTACCCGATCGTGGAGGAGTACGAGGTCCTGGAGGACCCCGAGCCGCCCGCGGGTCCGAAGGGTGGGCAGACAACTGCCAACCAGAATGCAAACGCGCCCGTGGAGGAGGCTCCCGCGGAGCCCGCTCACTTTGCGGATGCGACGGAGCCGACCGTCCAGCTGGAGGGTGAGGTCGAGACCGAGCCCGAGCCTGTTGCGGCGCCAGAGCCCCAGTCGGCCGCGCGGCCCAGCCAGCAGCCGGATGCGTATGCGGCCGCTCCCGAGGACACCGCGAGGATGGACGCGGCTGAGCGCAAGTCCAAGCTGATCGACCTTCCTGAGGTTGCACCGACTGCGGAGGCACCGCAGGACGCTGCGAGTTTGGAGCCGGAGGCGACTCCCCAGGACGAAGGTGCTGGCAGCTCCGAGGAAGACTATTACATTCCAGTGGACGAGGAGCCCGTCGCGCCGTACTACGACGACGAGTCGACTGCTCCGGCTCCGCAGGAGTCGGTGCAGCCCGAGCCCGAGGACGCTGTAGCCGAGGACGAGGGCGACGTCGAGCAGACTTCGGATGTGACGTATGCGCCAGAGGACTCCCTTCCGGAGGATGAGGCAACCGTCGCGAGCGAGGAAGCATGGGAGACGATCACAAGCGAGCCGGCTCCTGAGGATACGGGTGCCGTTGCGCCTGAGGGCGAGAAGAAGCAGGGCTTCTTTAGCGGCCTCAAGGCGAAGTTTGCGTCTGCCTTTGGAAAGGGCCGCAAGCAGGAGGGCTCGTCCTTCTCGCCCGCGGGGTCGAACGCCAACGAGAGCCTTGACTCGACCATGGACATGCCCGTCCTGGACATGAGCGAGTACGAGCCTACGAGCGAGTGGGATGCGGAGCCGATCGAGTCCGCGCCTGCCATGGGCGAGGCCGATGCTGCCGCGCAGCCTGCGGAGGATGCCGCCGAGGAAGAGACGTACGAGGCGGAGCAGCCTGCTGAGCAGGTCGCGGAGCCTGAAGTCGGACCCGAGGCGGAGCCTGAGGAGCCGGCGCCTGCGGACGATTCGCAGTATATAGATACTACGGATGCGGAATACTACGATGCGCCCGAGGATCAGGTGACGGAAGAGCAGCCCGAGGTGGAGTCGTCGGAAAGCGAGGACGTGGCTGAGCCTGAGCCTGAGTCCGAGGTGACGCTTGAGTCCGAGCCGCTGCCCGAGCCTGAACCAGAGCCTACTGCAGCGGCGGAGCCCGAGCCTGCCGCCGATACCGATGCCGAGCCGTTGCCCGACGAGGAGCCTGCTCCCTTGCAGGAGGCTGCGGAGCCCGTCGCGCCCAATCCTGCCCCCGTGCCCAAGTACAACTACTTTGTGGACGACGCCCCCATTGTGGAGGACTACGAGGTCATTGGCGATTCGGACGAGAAGAGCGCGGCGCCTTCGCAGGAAGACAACGGCTATAGTGACGCGAACTATGGTGCCGCGGCCGACGAGTCGCTGGACTCCACGACCAAGCTTGATGCCTATGCGGCAGCCAGCTATGACGAGCTCGAGAGCACGGCGCACATGCGTCCGCTCAAGCCCACGGCGACGCTGAGGGATGAGTACCCGGATAGGGTGGAGCCGATGCCTCGCGCGGGCGAGGAGGCGTCGCCCATCGAGCCGCTGTATGACGACGCACAGGATGCCGCGCCAAGCGAGCAGCCCGAGCCCGAAGCCAATAGCGAGATTGAGCCTGATGTCGAGTCCGAGCCTGAGCCGGCCGAGGCGCCGGAGGGCGACGTGGCGGAGCCACAGGACGTGGTTCCCGACGACGTGCCGACCGACGAGCCAGTCGAACAGGTAACGGACGAGCCCGACCAGACCGAGCCCGATGCGCTGGCGGAGCCCGACGCAGCACAGGATTCTGACGCAACCGCTGCGACGGCAGAGTCCATGCAGCACCTGAGCTTCATCCCGAACGAGGAGGTTCCGGAAAGCGAGCTGGAATCCAAGGACGCATCTGGCCTTGACGCCCCGATAGAGGACGAAGACAGCGCAGCGCGGGAGAAGATTCCCGAGCCGCGTCCCGTTGACGACCCCAACTGGGGCCGCAGCGAGTACCGTCCCCAGGCAAACTCCGTGGCGCGTCGTGCGGTTCTGTTCGACCTGCCCGATCCAAGCGAGTCCTCGAGCGACCCGTTTGCCTCCGGTCCGCTCGACGGTGCGAAGAAGGCCGCGAATGCCGGCCGTACGCCCGTCGGTGCAGGTGCGGAGCGCGCGGAGTCCGGTCCGGTCGGCACGCGTGAGCCCATCGGCCTGGTAAAGGGGGCACAGCCCATGCAGAACGAGGCCATGCGCTTTAGCGTCGACCGTAACAGGAAGAAGGCTCCCACACATCACAAGGTGAAGCTCCCCAACCTGTTTGGCGGACGTCCCAAGAAGCTCGACCCGAGCGAGGGTCAGGAATCCATGAGCGAGTGGCTTGGCGTCGAGGAGGACTACGACGCCAAGAAGGACGGCCGCAAGATAGGCGACTGGGATCACTTCAACGAGCCCGAGGACGACAAGGGTGAGAAGAACCAGCGCAAGGGAAGCTGGAAGGGTGGTGCCACCACGCGGTCCGGATTCAGGGTCGTGGACGGCGACGCGCCCGACGGCGCGAACCCCGGCCAGGACGACGTGCCCATGGACGGTCAGTACGCGGACAACCAGTACGCGGATGCCCAGTATGCGGACGATCCGTACGGCCAGCCGCAGCAGCAAGATCCTGGTGCCCCCGCAGAGGCCCAGGGATACGACCTGTACGACATGCCGGCCGACCAGCCCCAGCCCACGGACCAGGGCTGGAACGACCCCGCCTACCAGGCGCAGGGCCAGATGCCGCAAGAGCCCTCGCAGGAGGACCTGCGCCAGGCGGTGCTCGGCATGAGCGACGACGAGCTCCTGGCACATGACATCTACTTTGTGGCGCTGGGCGCCTCCGCCAAGGATCATGCGGGCATGAAGCACTTCCTGGCGGACCACCGCAGCGACATCAGGGGCGCCTTCCTGGTGAACCTGGACTCCGTGGGCGCCGGCGACCTCGTGTTCCTCACGCACGAGGGCAGGACAAACACGCGCAGGGCTGACAGGCGCATGGGCAGGATGCTCCTCAACATCGCCAAGGACCTCCACATCCCGCTCGGCCGCGCAAAGCACGACTGGGATGATACGGATGCGACGCTCGCGATGCAGAACTCCGTCCGCGCGACCACACTCATGGGCGTGGGCCCCGGCGGCGTTCCGGCGCTTTCTGCCACGTCCGAGGACGTTCCACAGAACGTGAACCCCGCGCAGGTGGTCGACGTGACCGACCTGGTCGCGGAGCTCATCCGTCGCTCGTAGGGGCGTGAACCTTGGGTCATCAGCGGGAAGACAAGCGCAAGCGTAGAGAAGGGCAGGCCATGGCACGCAAGGCTGAGGACGAACATCGCGCGGACGGGGTCACCCCCGAGCTCGACGAGCTTTCCAGCACCCTTATGGGCGACGCGTTTGACCTGCTTGCCGCGGGCAAGGACGTAGACGTGCTGCTGGTGGTGGGCGACGCCGCCGGCAACGTGGCCTCGTATGCGTTTTCCGACGACGGCATGGAGGAGTGCCTCGCCGGTGCGCACGCAAAGGTACGCGAGCTCAGGCGCGATGGCGGCGACCCCGAGGTCGGCCTTGGTGAGCCTGTGCGCTATGCAATAACCTATGAGGGCGCCGTGGCGGACGAGTCTGGCGCCTACCAGGACGCCGTCCTTCTGGAGTTTGGCGAGAAGGGCTACAAGGCCTACTCCGCATACTCCTACGTGAAGGGCAGAGGCGAGGGCGATGGCTTCGCGTGGACGGAGCCAGCACCTGCCGGCGAGGTGGAGCCGCTGCTTTAGGCGGCGCGTTCTTCTCGCCCGCCGCAGACTGGCGAAGCCGGGCGAGAAGAACGACGCACCCCAGTTGTGGGCGATGCGGTAGCAGTTTAGATGGAAAGCCAAAACGCAGACGATGCGCCTAGCGGCGCTGTTATAGAGTCATGCGGGTACTAGGCGAAAGACAGAAGAGGTAGACATGCTCCAGGAGCACATCAGGAACATTGCAATCATCGCGCACGTCGACCACGGCAAGACGACGCTGGTCGACCAGATGCTCAAGGCGACGCACGCCTTTAGGGAGAACCAGCAGGTGCAGGAGCGCGTGCTCGACTCCAACGACCAGGAGCGCGAGCGCGGCATCACGATCCTTGCGAAGAACATCTCGATCGAGTACCGCGGCGTGAAGATCAACGTCATCGACACCCCGGGTCACGCCGACTTTGGCGGCGAGGTGGAGCGCGT
>ERZ791908.1216-NODE-1216-length-17694-cov-13.237428_pt1 | contig 17694 bp, 22 predicted proteins | sample MGYA00510144_ERZ791908 | MGnify/ENA primary metagenome ERZ791908 (study PRJEB30046, sample SAMN00792105) | human gut metagenome | study: EMG produced TPA metagenomics assembly of the A metagenome-wide association study of gut microbiota in type 2...
CGTCAAAGCCAAGGAATGGCTGCGTGATTATCTCCAAGAAAATGTCCGCAGCCCCTTATCAGCGAGAGGCCAATCTGAATTTCTTCAGTCCAACAATCGAGGCGCGGTACAAATGCTGACCAGCGGGGCTATCCACGTAATCGTGTCTGCCGTATAAGCCCGTTAGAAGGGCTGTTCCGCGTGTTCTGGGACTTATAGAGCTGCTTCGAGTTCTTCCTCGGTGTAGCCGAACGTGTAATCCTCGTCTTTGCCGTTTGACATCCAGATGAAGGCTGCGTCGTACACGCTCAGCGACTCGTCCTCGCTGTCGTCATCGTCCCAGTCATCATCAGATGAGGAATCATCCACGATTGGAGTCTCCTCGACTGGCTCCTCATGCTTCTTCTTGCTGCCGAAACCGAACCGGCCCATAATCACTCCTCGATCTCCTTCTTATCATTAGATGATTCTACCGTGTCTGCAGCTGCTTCTTCTTTATACTTCATCATTTTCTGCACGGCAAGAACGAAGGTGGACCCCAGAGCCACTCCTGCTGTAAGACCAATGCCGAGCAACATTACGACGAAGCTCGATGGTCCGCCAGCGTTCTTCGCACTTTTACTGAGTTCTGCGTAATCCCATGACATGTGTGACTCCTTTGCCTCGTAGGTCTTATCAACGTCAATTTTAGGGTCACCGCCCCGGCCGTCATCTACCATTATCACCAGCCGTAATAACCAGTCTAACCATTATCAACGTCAAATCGAGGTGGACGCTTCGAGGTGGTGACGTTTTCTTGGACTTCCCGACCGGAGGAGGACCCCTTATGGCGAAGTGCGGCAGGAAGCAGCGCGACAAGGCCGTGTGCCTGTACATCACATACGAACGCAACGCTGCGGACGTGATCCGGGAGCTCGGCTACCCCAGCAGGGGTGCGCTGCGGACGTGGTGCAAGGACCGGCTCAAGTAGAAGTTCCTCCGCAAACGCAGCTTCGCGGGCGTCCCTTTGGACGGGTTCATCAACATGCCCGACGACTACATGGTCCGGTACCGGGACAAGAGAATCAAGACGGAGTTCGGGCATGGGCGTCATGGACCGGCGCGGGATGCTGGGCCTTATGGCATGATCGGTGGTGATGGGATCAATGACGAGTCCAACAAAACATGCCAGCCCTACTGTGGACGCCAACTTGCAGAAACGCAGAAGGGCCATTCGCCGGACAGCGCCGCGGAGGGATTCCTCGGTTACATGAAGACAGAGTCCGTCCATCCCGAGCATTGGGAGGAGCGTACCCGCGACGAGGTGCTCGCCCTGATCGACGATTACATCCACTGGTACAACCATGCGCGCATCAAACGGTCGTTTGGCTGGATGAGCCCGGTAGAATGTCGTCAAAAAACCAAGGAAGGGCTGCGTGACTGTCTCCAAGAAAACGTCCGCAGCACTTTTTTTCCATGCCGAATGTGGCGGCGAGTTCGACGACCCGGGGATCGGCGAACCGCTCGGCGTGTTCGGCGTCGAACGCCCCCTCTCGTGCAAGGGCAATTCCTGTGGCAACGCGGTGGTCGAGTCCACGTGTGTTTCGGCAAGTTGCTGCCCCGCCATCCCTCAGCCCGCACCTCAATCGCCTCCCTCAGCTCCATCATGGGATGTGCCAAGCGCCGACTCTTCCGCTACATTTCCGGACGTTTTATGAGAGAGTCCGCATGACAGCTGAGAACAGCACTAGTGCAAACATGGTAGATTCGCGCAGTTTTCCGCTACATGGCGAAATGAGGGTCAATTTTTGTCCTAGGTGCAGGCTGCTTTCACTTCGAGCGGTTCTACGATGCCGCCATAAAGCTTGCTTGTTATAGACATACCAAGGCATATACATGTGTATTACATTAGAAATATCAAGAAATATACATATACCCACTGTAGCGTATCATCAACCTAGTTTTATTCGTTTTAGAAAACCCTTAAGTGCGATAGCATGTAGCAAGTCTAAACCGATACTTGAGATGAGGTGAAGCGATGGTGGAAGAGCAAATCGATTGGAGGAAGACGGTCGAGGTCATTCTTGAAAACGCCAACCGTCCTTTCGTTCCGATTAGCAAGTCCTTCATCCAGCAGCCTCGCGGAAGCAAGGAGCGCAGCAGCGTGCTGTCCCAGTTCGTGACAAACGGAGATCTCAGGGGCTTGAAGGCCTATTTACTGATCGCGGCATCCGCAAGCAGCCCCGACACGGTACACATCGCTGCCCTTGCAAACATGGGCTCGTGCCTTTGGATGCTCGGAAACAGCCGGTAGCATTGCGACCGCAAAGGCTGCCGCCACGAGGATTCTCTTGTGACTTCAACAACGTGGCCTGATCGAAAAATCCCGTTGCGGCAAAGAGCGCAAAATCAAGATCAAGCTACTCGCGCAGGACGGCTCGGGTGAGGAATACCAGCGACCCGCGAGCCGGTACATACGACTGTCCCACGATTTTTGGAAGAGCCGCTTCGATGAGGACATCAGCCTGCCCGCCTTGGCGATGTTCCTCGTCGTCCTTGGCGAACGAACACCATGCGAGCTTCCAACGGAACATATGCCGGAATGGTACGGATGGTCCGCAGACACCGCCGAGCGCGGCTTGCGCGAACTGCAGCGCATTGGCCTGATCCGCAAGGAACAACACCTCAAGGAAGCCCCGCTGAGCCCAACGGGAATCACCGTGGTGAACGAATATTATGTCTGCCAGCCATTCGACAAACGAACGTTGGATTCGAGACGGCACACGCACGAGACGAAAGGAGGAGAAGCATGAGTGAACTGATCGCATGGGGCGACGAAAGCGTACAGACCCAAGGCGGCGTCATCCCCACTTACTACATGGGAGCTTGCATCTGCGGACTTGAAGAGCGCGATATCCGCAGACAGCTGCTTTCCGCGACCAAGCGAAAAGTCTCCAAGTTGCATTGGCGTGACATGACGCTTTCGGAGAAACGCAGATCCATACCAGTCATCGATGCATTGTCACTGCCCCATATCGCCATAGCCGCTACGCCCTTGGATGGCACGGTCACCTCCGAACGCGCCCGACGTAAATGCCTCGAACTTCTGCTGCCCACGCTGGAGAAAGAATACGGGATTTCGCGTCTCGTTCTAGAATCACGCGAAACCAGCCAAGACGACAGAGACCTCATGTTCGTCCGTGGATTGCGGAGCAGGCGTTTCATCAGCCGACTCCGCGTGGACTTCGCCCCGGGCTTTTCCGACGCTCGGCTGTGGATAGCAGACCAAGCGCTTGGAGCCATCGGCGATGCGCAACGCGGCCGCCAAGACTTCTCATCATTCCTCGAAACCCTGGACATGCGCGAACTGGATTTGCACCATCTCGCGTAAGTCACGCCGCAATTTAGCCTGTGGAGACATCACACTAAGGCCGTCAGCCGAATGGTATATACTTACCAGTAAGCCAACCTCTGAGGAGGAAATGGAAGTAGGAGCCGGATTCCCTGTGCATCATGGGGGCCGGCTCCCGCGCTATGCGGCATAACCGCATAGCGACTACGGGTTAAGGGTCAAAAAGTAGGGTTAAGTAAAGAAAAGTGTGTCTTATTCGGGTGTGTTGTTGGCGTGTTGGTGGGTTAGTGTGAGCGTCCTGCCCAGCCCGTTCTGATGCCGAACCCGTTCTCGTAGACGTTGATGCCGTTGGTAGGTAGCTGCACTGCGGTCATGGTGCCGGGCGCGGGCCCGTCATGCTCGATTGTTCCTTTCCTCGTCGGCTTCCAATGCTCGGACGCGACGAACGACATGGGATGAGGATGTTCGGTGGTAGTGCCCGAGAGTATGCACAAATGTGATTTCGCCCGTCCATGGCACGGTTATCAGTTCGCTTCCACGAGGTTGTCATCGAGGCGGGACATGTCGAGGTAGCGGCGCGTGGACCATTCGCTGGCGGCGGCGTACCGGATGCGGGCGCAGATGAGCATGAGCGCGCTCCTGCCGTCGGGGAAGCCGCCCGCCACGCGGGTGCGACGCCTGATCTCGCGGTTGAGCCGTTCGATCATGTTGTTGGTGCGGATCCTCCTGCGGTGCTCGGCGGGGAGCTCGGGCAGCAGATAGGTCGTGGTCTCCCCGATGCCCTCCCGCAGGCAGTTGGCGGCGGCCTTCAGCTTCCTGGACTCCATCTCGGTTGCGACCGCCTCGGCCTTGGCTAGGGCCGCCTCGCGCGATTCCATGGCGAATATGGCCTTGAGGGCAGCGGACGTCCATTCGCGGTGGCTGGGCGGCGCACGTTGCGCATGAAGTGCACCATGCACCGCTGGTACCTCGCGTCCGGTAGCATCGAGTTCACCGTGGAGACGAGCCCGGCCCACCGGGCGCCCTTGATCGGGTCCCTGACGCCTTTGCGGGCCGTGCCGGACCTCCTAGCCTCGCGCCATGCGGCGGTCCTGACCTTGTCGAGCGCATCGGCGGCCCGGGAGACGATGTGGAAGCCGTCGAGGATGCGTTCGGTCTGCGGGCGCCGGCGGAACACGCACCCGTCGATCCATCGCGCCCCGTTGCCGGTGACCACCCCGATGGAGGCGCGCCGGCCGGGCGTGAGCGTCCGGAAGAACAGGTCGAAGACCTTCTCCCCGTGCCCGTCGTGCATCCGGATGACGCGCCCCCGGTCGTGGTCGATGACCACGGTCATGTACGTGTGACCCTTCCTGTGGCTGGTCTCGTCCACGCCAATGGAACGCAACCCGTCGAACAGGCCCGCGCCCCGTTCGGCGCGAAGATCGTCGGCGACGCGCTTGCGGATCGGGCCCACGCTCTTCCGGTCGACGCGCATCAGGCTGCTCACGGCGCTGCGCGGCGCATGCACGCCCGGCCAGACGACCTGCCGTTCGAAGTCGCGCGTGTACGCGCTTTTCCTTCTCGCCCACGGCACCATCGCGACGGTCACCCCATGCTCCGCGCACGTCACGCGCACGGGCGCGTGCTCCGGCGGCAGCCTCGTGCAGTCGATGTCGAGGTGACGCCAACGGCGTGCGCCCAGACGGTCGTACCGGCGGCCATGCTCCCCGCATCTGGCGCGTCGGGACGATGACGACGTCATCACCGTTGCGATCCGTCTCGATGCGAGGCGTTCCGGCCACGACATCGGCGGGTGGATGCAGCATGCGCTTGAGCGCGCCGGCTGATATGGCGGGCACGGGCGTTCCTCTGCTTTTTCGATTCTATTTCTTGGCGGAAACAAACCTGACGGGAGAACGTCCCTTTCATACCCGCAAACAAACCAGCCCCGACAACGCCAAGGCTCGACAACCCACCACACAAACCGGCGAAAACTCACAAAGCGTCACCAGCCCCCGCCGTACACGTTTATTTGACCATAAACATACGCCACGCTTGTCGATAAATAATATGGCGTGCCGCCGTCGACCGGTACGAGTCGGTGACTCGTGCAACGATGCGCCGACCGAATCCGTCAACGGCGCATGCGGGACCTAACTCATATGGCGGCGCGAACCGTTCCGCGGTTCGGATGAGTTGGGATTGGCGACGTTTCGGTGGGTTTCGCGGTGGAACTCGAAACAACTTCACAGTTCGTTGGGTTACGGGACACCGGAACAGGTAGAAAACTAGTATTATTGAACCCAAACGGTGCAAACCGTCTCACCATAAGAGCGGGACAAAACCAGACCATATCCCACTGCACAGTAGCGGAGGAAGGTTAAGAATGTATATCTCACATCTCCAGCTTAGAAATTTCATGTGTCACCACGAGCTTGATCTTGATTTCGGTAGTGGGGTGAATTATCTAGTAGGCGACAATAATTCAGGGAAAACAACTGTTCTGAGAGCGCTGCAGTATTTACATGATGGTGTTACTAAAGGACATGATATTAGTGAATACCGGTATCATGCATTGGGCGCATCCAATGAAGAAGTTGACACAGTTCCAGTCGTTGTTACGGCTGATATCGTTTTCGAACGAAGCGAAGTGCCGCCGCAATGTCTTGCTGATGATGACCCTGAATATAACTCTAAGGCCGACGGACATTTACTTAACGACGCAGTCTATGATCCACTTTGTCCATATGTCTTTTTTGATAACAACACAAAACAGTATCTGCTTCGTGTCCGACGAAGCTCCGCTACCGTCACTTTACACAAACATTCGAAAGGCAAGGCAAGCACGCTTGGGATTAAAGACATCGGAGTCTTCGACAATCGAAACAAGCGAGAAGATGAGTATACCAATGCTACTGGTATCTCGGCGAAGATACAGCGTCTTTTTGACCCTATTTTTGTTTGGGCTGATGACGCTCCTGATGCAGCTGCAGATTTCGCTCCAACTAAAATCATGGGAAAGCTTATCTCAGAGGAAACGGCAAAGTTTAAGGAATCCTTACTCTGGAAAAATTTCCTTGACGCGCATAAAAAAGCATTCATCACTGGCGGCGATGAATCGGATAAGGGTGCCGATGAATCGGATAAGCAAAATGATTCTCAGCCTAGTTTACAGGAAAAGCTGAATTCAATTGCTTCCGAAATCGGCGAGAGGATGAACGAACAGTATGGTGGTAGCAATGCTGTCCAGTTCGCTTTTGAGCAGCCTGATGTCTCAAATTTTGTTAAGATGGGACAAGTACTTATTCGCGAAACATCCAACGACTCATCAAATGATCAAGATATTAATTTTGGAGGTGATATTACTCCAGAAGCCGAGCTTCAGCATAAAGGCACTGGTATGCAACGAGCGTTCGCCTTAGCTGCTATTCAGATATACGCCGAACAACAACGTAAACATTCTGTCGATAAATCAGGCGAAGACAATGATGAGGATTCTGAGAAAGAACTCCCGATTATCTCATCTCTCGTAGCATTGGATGAACCAGATATGGCACTGCATCCATACGCGCAATACACGCTTGCCGGTTCTCTCCACAATAATCAGCATTGTCAATATTTCATTTCAACACATTCTCCATATATGCTCCACGGTTACTCAGACAAACAAGATACCCTTCATGTGCTATATGCAGAGTCTGGGAATCGGAAGAATCTTATATCCCCTGGTAAACTTCAAATCGTTGAAGGTAAAGATCCGTCTATTCCAGCTATCACATATTTTGCTTTCGGAATCCCGACGCCAGAATTCCATAGTGAACTGTATGGGCGAATCACCAATGTTATTGAAGAAACTTGTCAAGAGGAAAATATCTCTGTTGCCAGTGTAGGGATAGAGATTGAAAAAGAATTTACTAATATTCCGAAAAAGAAGCGTTTTGACTCTCGCAAGCCTCAGAAAAACTGTGCAACGAGAAAGGAGAACTGGAATCGATATGGTGGCAATGTCGTGGAAGAACCGTTACCGACATATGTGCGGAACTGTACAGATCATCCTGAGTCCATCGGAAAGATGACTGATGAAGCAAAACAGCATGATGAATTTAAGGATCTTGATAACGAGTTTGACCTGAATGAACTGCATCGTTCCATTGAATATATGCTGGAATATCTGGAGAAACATGATCCCGTCATGGTTAAATCGGGCAAACGTTTCATGCACCACAAGCCCTCGTCGGGCCCGTCATGGCGGGTGACGGCCTTGCGGTAGTGCTTCATGTGGTTGAAGACGCGTTCGACCATGTTCCGCCCCTTGTACGCCTCCCCGTCGCAATCCCATGGGGCCGCACGGTTCCCCTTGGGCGGCGCGGCTGGCGGCCGGGTGGGATCCCCCTCGTGCGCGCGTTCATGGACGGGTGCGCGCCCATGAACGCGCCGGGCGCGGCCATCGGGCGGCGCCCGTGGGCCGCGTCGTGCCCGGCGCCCAAGCTCGGATGGGTCTCGACGACCGTGCTTCCGCCGTCGGATGCTACGTGAACTTTGGTGTTCCGTGTGTTTTGATGCTCCTATACATTGTCAAGCGTTTGGGTGTGTTGTTTTGGACTGGTGATGGAGTGAATCCATTGGATGGCCCGTCGCTCGAGTTCGGGCAGGTCCCGTTTGCCTCGTTCGATCTTTCTGATGCGGCTGAACGGCACGCATGGCGCCTCGTCGACCTGCTGTGGGTGATACCGTGGCCCACGCGCGGTTCGCGCAGTCCGGCGCCGCGTTCGGCCGGCATCCTACGCCCGATCCCACCGTTGCGTATGGCGATGAGCACCCGGCACGCCTCACGGGCGATGAACCGTTTGACGCAGCGGATGCTCTCGAGCCTGCCCTCACCCTCACGGGTCTTCCCGGCGGCGTGGTCCCTGGTGGGCTGGTGGTATCGCAAGCGGACGATGGCGATGCGGCGCAACGCCATGTCGCCCTGCCGGTTGCCGCCTTTATTGAGCCTGTGCCTGTTCGTCCTGCCACTGGACGCGGGCAGCGGGCATGCGCCGCAGAGCTTGGCGAACGCGGCCTCGCTCCGGATGCGTTCGGGGTCATCGCCGGCGACGATGGCCAGGGCCGCGGCGATGACGATGCCCGCGCAGTACATGTCGGGCGACGGTCTCGCGTGCTCCTGGAGGATCGCGCGCATGCGTTCCTCCAAGGGGCCGGACTGCCGTTTAAGCGCCTTCCATGCCTTGGCGGTGGATTTCAGCGCGGCCGGCGCGCTCCGCTCGACCAGTCCGCCGGCGGGCCTGCACTCGGCGAGCCCGTTCATGCGGTCCCCGCCCCTCAATCCCCGGTACCGTTCCCTGACGGACTCCGGGGCGGTGACGAGCAGGCCGTTGGCCGAGTCGGGGATCGCGGTCATGGCCGACGCCAGTTGGGCTCGCTGGGCGTTGAGATGGCGCAATGCCTCGACCCACCCATCCGGGCTTTTCGGCTGGCCTGTGCCCCACCGGCCATGACGCCGTGGGCCGCGGCGGCCGCGCCGAACGAGTTCGCGCCCCCACTCCAATCGCCGCCGCCATGCCCGGTTCGGGCAATGCGCCGATCAGCCTCCCATATCCCTCCGGGTCGGCCGCGAATGTCTCGGTGCCCAGCGGCCTTCCCCTTTTCGTCGAGCAATGCGATGGTGTGCGCGTCCGTGTGGGTGTCGGTTCCCGCCCACGCCGTTGCGTTTGATGACGTCATCGTGTCCCTTTCCACGTCGTCGGGCTGGCCTTCCCAGGGCCTGCGGCGCGGACAGGACGTTGACGGGGCGCGTTGCCATGGTTCTTGCGGGATCCGATGGGAGCGGCCACGCTCCTATGAGGTCATCCATCCATGGCCCGCGGGTCGGCGGCCTTGGACGGGACAAATCAAAATAAGGACAGTCGCCCGACGGATGGCGTCAGTCAAATCGGGGGTCGCCGCCCCGGCCGTCATGTACCATTATCGCCGATAAGAAACCGGCACAACCATTATCAACGTCAAGTCGGTGTTTCGTGATGGGGCTGGTGACGTTTTGTTGGACTCGTCATTGATTCCCTCACCACCAATCATGCCACAAGACCGAGTCCGCGCCACCGGTCCATGATGCCCGCGCCCGGACTCCGTCTTGATGCGCCTGTCCCGGTACCAGACCATGTGGTCGTCCAGCATGTCGACGAACTCGTCCATGGTGACGCCCGCGAAGCTACGCTTGTGGAAGAACTCCTGCTTGATCCGGCCGAGGAACCCCTCTGCGGCGGCGTTGTCCGGACTGCATCCCTTCGCGCCCGTCGAACGCGTCAGGTTGTTGTCCTTGCGGATGCGGATCCATTCGGGCCACCGGTAGTGGCGGCCACGGTCGGAATGGATGATTGGTTTCTCGCCGTCCTTGAGCGTGGAGCACGCGTCCGGCAGCATGCCGTCGGCCAACGCCGAGTCCAGGCTCGTGCCGATCGTACAGGCGGCCGGCATGCCGTCATGGCAGTCGATCACGGGCGACAGGTAGGCCTTGCCCGCGGGGATCGAGAACTCCGTGAGGTCCGTGACCCACGGCATGTTCGGCCGTTCGGCGTGGAAATCCCTGTCCACTAGGTTCGCCGGCGTCTTGGTCAACTCGCTTTTGTACGAGCCGTGGATTGGCAACGGTGTGTTGGATGGTTTCTTAGAGGACGAGTCTCTGTTCGGTGAATTCCTTCGGACTCCGGTATCCGAGGGTGGAGTGGAGCCGCCGGTCGTCGGACCACTACACGTAGTCGTCGGGGTCGTGTGTGTGATCGAATAAAGGTGTTCACTGTCGGCACTTGTTCCTGAACACCCTGAGCGTTCAATTTGGACGGTGTCGGCGGTGATGGCGCCGGTGGAATGAGAACACCGGCATCGTCCGGTTCCTTGGTAGATTCCCGAGTGCCTGCCAACCAAACTGATGGTTCTCGGGAGGAAAGGAAATGACGACACCGGTGTGTGTCCGACAGCGTATCAGGCAGCTCGACCGCCAGGGCTTGAGCCACAGGGAGATATCGCGGAAACTCGGCGTATCGCGCACGACCGTGGCCAGGTACGCCGACCACGGGGATTACTCTCCCAAGCCCCTTGGCTCGGGGCATACGGGCAGGTCGCTGGTCGACGCGGGGTATTCGGCCGTCGTGGACGGGTGGCCGGCCGCGGATCTGCGCATGCCCGTCAAGCAGCGCCACACCGCGACGCGCGTGTACGAGCGGCTCGTGGCGGAGTGCGGGTTCACGGGCTCGTATTCGTCGGTGCAGCGCTGGGTCAAGCGCTGGCGGCGGGAGCATCGCATGGAGTCGGACGGCTTCGCCGAGTTGGAGTGGGCGCCGGGAAGCGCGCAGGTCGATTTCGGCCAGGCCAGGGCCGTGATCGCCGGAGTCGAACGCGTGGTGCATTTCCTGGTGGTGTCGTTCCCGTATTCGAACATGCGCCGGGTGGTCGCCCTTCCCGGCGAGACCTCGGAGTGCGTGTGCCAGGGTTTGCTGTGGATCTTCGAGCGCATGGGCATGGCGCCTAGGGTGGTGGTGTTCGACAACGCCACCGGCGTGGGCCATCGCAGGCCGGACGGCACGGCCGCCCGGACCCGCTTGTTCTCCCTGTTCTGCGCGCATCACGGGTTCGAGCCGCGGTTCCGCGACCCGTATTCCGGCCATGAGAAGGGCAGTGTGGAGAACGCCGTCGGCTTCGTCAGGCGCAACCTGATGGTGCCGATGCCGTCGGCCGGGAGCTTCCAAACGCTGACGCGCGTGTGGCTTGACGAGTGCGAACGCGTCGCCGGATCGGATCACTGCCGGCATGATGTTCCGGTGATCGAACTGTTCGAGGCGGAGAAGGACCACATGCTTCCATTGCCCGGCGTGCGGTTCGACCCGTGCGACTGGAGGAGCGTGAAGGCCGACAAGACCGGCGCCGTCACGATCGACGCGAACCGGTATCTGGCCGGACCGAAATGGCGTTCCATGCGCCTGCAGGCCGGGGCGCGCGTCTTCGAGATCGAACTGCGGGGCCCCGACGGCGAAACGATCACCACGCTGGAGAGGATTTGGGGCCATTCGGCGAAAGCCCGATCAGGAACGATTTCCCCGAAACCGTGCGAGCCCTGCCCGACCGCATGGACGCACGCACGCGCTCCAATCTGCTCGACGACATCCGAGCCGTTGCCGCCGACTGCGGGTTCGCCGCCACGGTCAAAGCGGTGGAAACCGTCATCAACGCGGGACGGACCGTCGACCGCGCGGCGATCGGCACATGTGCCAAACGCATCCTCGAGGGTGCGGGAACCGAAGGCGGGCAGGATTTGAAGCGTTACGACAAATACATGAAGGAGGCCGAATGAGCCAGCAAAAACCGCGGCAGCGCGGCGGCCGCGTTCTTGACAAGGCCACGCCGGAACAGGTCATGGGCCTCGCCCGCAACCTGCCGTTGACACACAGAGTGCTCGAGAAGGCCCTGGAGGACGCCACGCCCGGCCAGCTCGGCTTCCTGGCCAACCTGTTCGAGAAGGAGAACGCGAGCCGGGCCGAATCCAAACGGCGGCGGCTGCCCGGACAGGCCGGGTTCCCCCAGAGCAAGACCCTGGAGGGATACGACCGGGGCATGGCCTCGTTCCCCGCCGACCGGGGCCGCGAACAGCTGGAAAGCCTGGAATTCGTCGACCGGGCCGAGGACCTCGTGCTCTACGGCGACGTCGGCTGCGGCAAGACCCACCTGGCCATCGCGATCGGCCTGCTCGCATGCCAACGCATGATACCCGTGAGGTTCTTCACCGCCTCCAGCCTGGTCATGCGCTTGAGGAAGGCCAAGGACGACAACAGATTGGACGCCGAGCTCAAGTCGATAGGCAGGGCCGGGCTGGTCATCATCGACGAGCTCGGCTACCTGCCCATCGACATCGACGGGGCCAGGCTTCTGTTCCAGGCCGGCGCGGACAGCTACGAGACCCGCAGCGTCGTCTCCGCCTCGAACCTCGAGTCCGGCAGATGGGGCGACGTGTTCGGCGACGGGGACATGGCCGCCGCGGTCATCGACCGCATCGTCCACCACGGCAGGATCCTCCGCTTCCACGGCGAATCCTACCGGAACAAACACTCCCTCATGAAATAAACCAAACAAACAACAAAACAAGGAACCAACCGCCGTCGGTGTTCAAGTTGAACGCCGACGGTGTTCAGATTAAGCGCCGAACACGTCCACCTCAATTTGACGAAATACACAAGGGATGCGCTCCCTCCGGCAGCGTCTCCGCGGCCCTGACGAGCATCCTGTCGGCGAGCCCGACACCGGGACCGGAACCCGGCCGTGTACGCGACGATCCTGCCGTCGCAGCAGTCGACCGGCGGTGAGAGGCACGCCCTTCCCATCCCTGGCCTTGATCCCGGATGATGCCCGCGGGCCATTTCCCGTTCGACACCCCAGCCGTGAAATCGCGGTCGGCGAGGTTGCCGGGAGCCGGCGTGGTCTCGCCCTCGTATGAGCCGTACCCGCGTCGTTCGGGAACATGCGCCGTCAGACCATCCTCGGCCATGATCCCGCGGTACCCGTACCCGCCCTTGGAAGCGGCGAACGCCTCCGCCACCTCCGTCCTGAGCCCGGCGTATCTGTCAATGGCGAGCCTGGCGTGGCGGCAGTAGGCGGCTGCTCGGTGCGATGCCGGGCGAGCATGTCATCGAGCTGAGTGAACACGTCAGGCGCGGACGGTCGACCGGCAGCGTCTTCTCCCTGTTCGACAGGCGCCGCAGGTCGGCACCCGGGTCTTTTTCCGCGAGCCTCAACCACCTCCCGCATCACTACGTTCCCCAATTCCAGCTCCTCGATCCGCCGGCGCAGGGCCTCGGCGTCGACGACGTCCCGATCCCGTCGCATCGCCGGTTTGTTGGCTTGGCCGGCGTTCCTGTTTCTGGGCCGCAACGCGGCCATACCGCCCTCACGATACGCCTTGACCCGGTTGTGGACCGCGCCGACGCCTGCGCCGAACAGTTCGGCGGCCTGCTTCCACTGCATGCCGTCCGGCACCGGTTCGATCGCCTTGGTCCTCGTCTCCGGTGGGATGATGGGTTTGTCCATATGGCCGGCATACCGGGGATCCATCGCCAGCCAACGTTCCAGACACTGTCTGGTCGGATAGCCCAGATGCTCCACCACCTGCGCGGTGGTCATCGGCGTAGTGAAATACAGCCCCACCGCGCGCTCGTTCCTCGGGACCGGACATACGAAAATCCTTTCGTCCAGTCTCCAAGAAAACGTCCGCCCCCTGTAGTCGGGGAGTCCAAGAGAACGCTCCCACCTCGATCCTGATTCAGCACGACTTTCATAAAGGCACACATGCCAGAAGACGAATCAAACAACAGACATTCCATCAACTTTACATACATCGAATGCACAAAAAAAGAAACATTGAATGTACTTTTCCTTCCGGTAATGTATAATCTTTTCCTATGACAGGAAGATACATTCACAGACCACTCGCCGACCAAGTCTGCCAATCGCATCGCAAAGTAGTAGTCATCGAAGGCGCGAGGGCAGTAGGGAAAACCATGCTCGTTCAAACAGAGCTGGTGGCGAAGCGTAACTATCATTATGCGACTTTGGCCGATAATCTGACGTATCACGAGGCGCTCCGCAATGTGGACGAATGGCTCTCTCATCTTCCACGTCCCGTCGTTATCGACGAAGCACAACGAATCAGCGATCTGCCTTTAGCAGTAAAGGAGATTGTCGACGCTTCCGACAGCTCTACCCCACAGTTTATTCTTACCGGGTCTGCTTCAATCACTAGGACAGGACTCGACGGGCAAGATCCTTTAACAAGACGCTCACAAAGATTTACACTCAGTCCAATGACCATACGCGAGATTAATCGCAACTCAGACACAAGCATCGTCGATGTGTTGTGGAAAGCCAATCCAAATATGGAATGGACAGCGACCGAATCCAAGGACGAACTGTTCTCAAGAATGAAGACGGGCGGATTTCCCAGCTATGCAATCAATCGAACCATCATGTCTGATGCAGAAAGGCGCTTGTATATTCGAGATGATATCGAGAATACCCTTGGAGATACCATTCTTCCCGAAGAGCAGTTCAACAAAAGCTTGGCACAAGATTTGCTCAATGAGCTGCTCTGTATCCCCGGGCGCGTGCTAAACGTTAGTACACTCGCCATTGCATTGAACCGAGACAAGAGAACGATTCAACGATACATCAGCATTTTTATGAGGCGTTTTCTACTCACACATCTTCCCAACTTAGCGCTTGCCGGGCAGAAGCAAGCACTAGCGCGCGCCAAGATACACCCCATCGACACCTCTTTGAGTGTTGAGGCAATACAAAGAAGCGGCAATAATCCTTTGGAAGATCCAGTGATTTTTGGGATGCTTTTCGAGTCATTCGTAGTAAACCAAATTGTTCCCGAATCCCAATGGTCCCATTACCATCCGGATTTGTTCTACTGGAGAACATCAGGTAAGGAAGCCTATGAGGTTGATCTTGTTCTTGTGCACGATAACGAGTTAATCGGCATCGAAGTAAAGAGCTCGAGCAAACTTCACCAAGGAGATTTTAAAGGGCTCGAAGCCCTTAAAAGCAAAGACCAACGTTTTAAGAGAGGATTCGTTATCTACACGGGGGATAAAATCCTTCGACATTCTTCCAATATGTGGGCTATCCCGGTTTCCGCACTGTGGGAAAAAGACGCTTTCACGATGAAACAAAAATTCGTTTCGCTAGATACGATTACACATATAAGCACAATTACGGAGACAAAACGAGTGTCAGACGCTAATCTATTTCTTAGCTACAACCATGCGGATAATGATTTTCTTGATGGGAAAATTGTCGATTTGGCAAAAACCATTGTCGAAAGTTACCGCTTCCTCACCAGCCATGATGTATCGCTGTTTATCGATTCCGAATCAATTAACTGGGGCGATGACTGGCGGAGCGCTCTACGTAGCAGCGTGGATTCTACGAATTTCTTCATGCCAGCGGTGACTCCCAATTATCTGAGTAGTCAAGCTTGCCGTGAGGAATATCTGCAATTCGAGGCCCGCCTTTCAGAAACTACGCAGAATAGGATATTACCTCTTATGTGGCAGCAGCTTCCCAATCTCAACCAGAACAATGCTGACCCTGTCCTAAACAGCATCAAACAAACGCAATGGATAAACGTTGAATCTCTGCAGGATCTTTCACTATCATCACCACAGGATAGGCAAGAGTATAAGAAACAAGCACGAATCATCGCTAAACGACTGCAAGGAATCATTAATTCAAACCAGAAGGAACTATCAGTTTCTAGCAAAAAACATGACGTAGAGATCATGCAATCCCAAAGAAACCGAAATGATCTGGTTCATCGATTCGGCAATATTGAAGCGTCTCTGCCAGAGATGAATCAATCCGTCAATACCATGACGTCATCAATGGCGGACATTATCAAAACACTGAACGAAAGTCCGATGCCGGCAAACGCTTCGGCCCAACAAATGATTCAGTGGAGTGAAGAGATCGCCCAGACGATAGAACCTCACGTGAACGCACTGAATGATTCCATCACAACGCTTAACAACCAATGGAACATTGTTTCAGACACCATGCGTGAGTACAAAAAACTAATCATACAAATGCCGGATAGCAATGATAAGCACTCTGCACAAGAACAATGCGACAGCGCACTCCAATCTATAGTACTTTCGCTTACCATAGATGAAAGCGTTCGGGAATCGCTTGGTCTTATTCAAATGATCGGCAACATGGTCTTTGTTCTGAAACCTATGTCCCAAGCATTTGAGAAAACTTTCAATCTCATGGATAGCATCCGGACCACTGCACAAGAATTGTTGGATCTGGAACGATAAGAAAATACAATTGACCAGTCCCCAGAAACCATAAGAGACTGTGAACCGCACCTCGGCTGTTGGACTGAAGAAATTCAGATTCGATGATCGGAGGCGCGGTTCGATAAGGGGCTGGTGACGTTGTAGGGGGCTGCGAACGTTTTCTTGGAGACTGAGCGAAAGGAGTATCGTAAGTCCAGCCCCGAGGAACGACAGCGTGCGGTGGAGCTGTACTTCACCACACCGATGACAACCTGTATTTAGTCAAGTCGGCGTTTCGTGATTGGTCACGAAAAAATTTCGATTTTAGCCAAGGAGCGTTCCGGCCTGTTCCTTTGTCTTCTCCTTGGGTTCGGACGCGGGTCCGGCGGACGTCCTTCCGAACATGAGCGCCTCGCTGACGCGGTGGCTCTGCCCGGTGAACTCGAGCAGGCGTCCATGGTGCACGATCCCGTCGATGATCGCGGCCGCGAGCTTGTCGTCCGCGAAGACCGTGCCCCATTCGCCGAACCCGATGTTCGTGGCGGACGCGATGCTCCGCCTCCCGTAGCCGCCCGCGATGATCCGGTGGAGCAGGCGCGCCCCGTCGATGTCGAACGGCACGTAGCCGAACTCGTCCAAGATGATCAGGTCGGCCCCGCCGATGTCCCCGGGCATCGCGTCGAGGCTCCCGTCGCGTTTGGCCTTGCCGAGCTGGAGCACGAGCTCCGCGGTCTGGTGGAACCGCACGTTCAGGTGTGTTTTGTCAAGCGTTGGCGTGCCGTTTTACCGTGGTTGGTTGTCCGGGGTACCGGTCAATTGTCGGCCGGGTTACCGTGTCGGCTGGTTTCGTCTGGTTTTGCTTGTTTTGTTATTGCATGAGGGCGTGGGTCCGTCTGTAGGACTCGCCCTCGAATCTGATCATGCGTCCGTGGTGGACGGTGCGGTCGATGATCGCGGCAGCCATGTTGGGGTCTCCGAACACGCGTCCCCATCCGGAGAACTCGATGTTCGTGGTGTAGATGATGGATTGGGCCTCGTACGCGTTGGTGACGACCTGGAAGAGGAGCCTGCTGCCCTCCTCGTCTATGGGCACGTAGCCGAGCTCGTCGATGACGAGGAGCCTTGCCTCGCCTATGGATTGCAGTTCCCTGTCGAGTTTGCCCTCCGCGCCGGCGCGCAGGAGGCGCATGACCAGGCCCGCGGCGGTGAAGAACCTCACCGCCACGCCCCGGCGGCATGCCTCGCGGCCCAACGCGATGACGAGATGGGTCTTGCCGGTGCCGGGAGGGCCGAACATGACCATGGATTGGCAACGGCGTGTTGGACAATTCTTTAGAGGACGAGTCCCTGTTCGGTGAATTCCTTCGGGCTCCGGTATCCGGGGGTGGAATGGAGTCTTTGGTTGTCGGACCACCACACATAGTCGTTGAGGTCGGAGCGTAGTTGTTCCAGGCCGGTGTAGTGGTTCCGGTATATGAGCTCCTTCTTCAGCAGCCTGTCCGTCGATTCGACCACGGCGTTGTCGTACGGGTCGCCCTTCCTCGACGGCGATCCTTTGATGTCGAACACGTCGAGCGG
>ERZ791908.1226-NODE-1226-length-17552-cov-2.570155_pt1 | contig 17552 bp, 14 predicted proteins | sample MGYA00510144_ERZ791908 | MGnify/ENA primary metagenome ERZ791908 (study PRJEB30046, sample SAMN00792105) | human gut metagenome | study: EMG produced TPA metagenomics assembly of the A metagenome-wide association study of gut microbiota in type 2...
CGGAGGCTTATGTGCCACAGACGGACACTTATATTGAAAAAGATTCGGCAATCAATGATGAGATCGATAAGCTGCGCCTTTCGGCGACTGCCTCTCTGACGGAGCGGAGGGATGTTGTTGTTGTGGCATCCGTATCGTGTATTTACGGTATCGGTAGTCCGGATGACTATATGAACATGATGGTATCTCTGCGCCCGGGCATGATCAAGGATAGGGACGACGTGATCCGTGAGCTGATCGATATCCAGTACGACCGCAATGATCTGGATCTTGACCGCGGCTGTTTCCGCGTGCGCGGGGATGTCCTGGAGGTAAATCCGGCGCAGGGCAGTGACTATATCCTGCGGATTGAATTTTTCGGCGATGAGATCGACCGTATTACAGAGGTAGATCCGCTGACCGGCGCAGTGCATGCACAGATGGAGCATATTTCTGTTTTCCCGGCTTCCCATTATGTAGTACCGCGTGAGAAAATATTGCATGCGTGCGGAGAGATCGAGAAAGAACTGGAACAGCAGGTGAAATTTTTCAAGGGTGAGGACAAACTCTTAGAGGCACAGCGTATTGCGGAACGGACGAATTTTGATATAGAAATGCTGATGGAGACAGGCTTCTGCTCCGGTATAGAGAATTATTCCCGTCATATGAACGGGCTGGCAGCGGGCGAGACACCGATGACACTGATGGATTATTTTAAGGATGATTATCTGATCATCATTGATGAGTCGCATATGACGGTTCCGCAGATCCGTGCCATGTATCACGGCGACCAGTCCAGAAAGCATACACTGGTTGACTATGGCTTCCGTCTGCCGTCAGCACTGGACAACCGACCGCTGAATTTTGAGGAGTTTGAATCGAAGATCGACCAGCTTCTGTTTGTTTCCGCAACACCGGGAGAATATGAAGAACAGCATGAACTGCTGCGGACAGAGCAGATCATAAGACCGACCGGGCTTCTGGATCCGGAGGTGGATGTGCGCCCGATTGAAGGGCAGATCGATGATCTGATCTCGGAGATCAAAAAGGAAACGGAAAAGAAAAATAAAGTACTTGTCACAACGCTGACAAAGCGGATGGCGGAAGATCTGACAGATTATATGAAGGAAGTGGGCATCCGCGTGAAATATCTGCATTCCGATATTGATACGATGGAACGTGCAGAGATCATCCGTGATATGCGTCTGGATGTGTTTGACGTTCTGGTCGGTATCAACTTGCTGCGGGAAGGCCTGGATATCCCGGAAATTTCTCTGGTGGCGATCCTGGATGCGGATAAAGAAGGCTTTCTGCGTTCGCGTACTTCTCTGGTACAGACGATCGGACGTGCTGCAAGAAATGCGGAAGGACACGTGATCATGTATGCGGATGTCATTACGGACTCTATGCGGGAAGCAATCGATGAGACGAACCGCAGACGCGAGATCCAGGATGCTTATAATAAGGCGCATGGCATCATTCCGGAGACGATCAAAAAGGATGTCCGCGATCTGATCAGCGTAACGCGAGTGATCGACAGCAAGGATACACGCATGGAAAAAGATATGGAATCCATGAATGCGGACGAGCTGAAAAAAGAGATTGCCGATGTGACAAAACAGATGAAGAAAGCGGCTGCGGATCTGAATTTCGAGCTGGCAGCACAGCTGCGTGACAGGATGGTAGAACTGAAGAAACACCTGCACGAGGTGGAGGACTAAAATGGTATTTTCGACAATAGTGTTTTTATGCATGTTTTTGCCGATCACAATAATTTTATATTATATCATGCCCAAGGCACTGAAAAATTATTTTCTGCTGGCAGCAAGCCTGTTTTTCTATGCGTGGGGAGAGCCGAAGTATTTGCTTGTAATGCTCTTTTCCATTTTTTGCAATTATCTGTTTGGCATATGGCTGTTCAGGCTGGGCAGCAGACAGATGCCACCCGGTATGGATGCAGGAATGGCGGAAAATGCGGGAACAGACGGATATGGCACAGACAGGAGACGGAAAAAAGCGAAGTTTGTTGTTACACTTGCAGTCATTGTCAATATCGGTATTTTATTTGTTTTTAAATATATGACCTTTGCAATGGAAAACTTGCAAAAACTGATCCCGTCGCTGCCTGTATGGCAGATCGCATTGCCGATCGGTATTTCCTTTTACACGTTTCAGGGATTGTCCTATGTCATTGATGTGTATAGGGACGGCGGGAAAAGCGTGCAGAAGAATCCGTGTAAGCTGGCATTGTATATTTCTATGTTTCCACAGCTTATTGCAGGACCGATCGTGCGCTACAAGGATATTGCACTGCAGCTTGATACCAGAAAAATTTGCAGATGGTGTAACAAGATTTGTGACAGGTCTGGCAAAGAAGGCAATCCTTGCCAATATGACGGGAACACTGGCAGATTCTATCATGCAGGGTGATTTTTCGGTGATGAGCGCATCGGTTGCATGGCTCGGTGCGATCGCATATACGCTGCAGATCTATCTTGATTTTTCCGGTTATTCCGATATGGCGATCGGACTTGGCAAAATGTTTGGGTTTACCTTTCTGGAGAACTTTGACCATCCTTATATCGCAACATCGGTGCGCGAATTCTGGAGACGCTGGCATATGTCATTGTCCGGCTGGTTCCGGGATTATCTGTATATTCCGCTGGGCGGAAGCAGATCCGGTAATGTGTATCTGAATCTGCTGCTTGTTTTTCTGGCAACGGGAATCTGGCACGGTGCTGCATGGGGATTTCTGCTCTGGGGCTTATGGCATGGCTTTTTTGTGTTGCTGGAACGTTTTCTGGTTAATCACAGAAAGCAGAAAGTCAGGAGCAAAATTGCAGCGAAAGCGTTTGGCTGGCTCTATACCATGCTTGTGGTGGTGATCGGCTGGGTATTGTTCAGCCTTGTGCAGCTGGATCAGGTGCTGACGTATCTGGGCATTATGTTCGGTAAGAATGCAGGCGGATTTCATGCCTACGGGCTCAGGTATTATCTGAGTAACCAGACGATCTTCTATCTGATCGTGTCTGTATTGGTCTGCATTCCGTGGAAGTGGAAAAAGCCGGAGGGACTTGTATTTGATGTATTACAAAAGATACTGATTCTGGGACTGCTTGTACTGTGCTTTGTATTTATTATCAACAGTTCCTATAACCCATTTATTTATTTTCGATTTTAAACGGTCAAGAAACACAACAGAGGATAGAAAGTAAGCTATGAACAACTCGAAAACAGAAAAAATGGTCAATTTCATATTTGTGCTTGTATTTGTCGGTATGATCTTTCTGCCGTTCTGTCTTCTGGATACGACGGAGATCATTGATTCCTCGCTGGAAAACCGCAGAATGACAATGTGGCCGGGCTGGCATTTTAATCAGGAGATCAATGCATGGTACGGACATTATGTGGAAGATCGTGTGGCGTTCCGGGAAACAGCAGTCCGTTTTTATATGGACGCGACCTATGCGGTGTTTGGAGAATTTTCGGAAGATCTTCATATGTACGGAAAGGATGGAGAGGTTTTCCCGGCAGACGACGGATACATCCGGGCGTACCAGCATCTGGCAACGGATGAAGAACTGATCGATTCTCTTGTGACATATCTGGATCGGACGAATCAATATCTGGAAAAACAGGGTATTCCGTTTGTTTTTCTGGCAGGGCTGGATAAGAAAACTGTGTATGGAGAAGAAATGCCTGACTATATCCATGTGGATACAACGAAGGAAAGCATTATGGAAATGCTGGCACGGAAGCTGACAGAAAAACAGGTGCCTTATGTGATCCCGGTACAGGAGCTGCGGGATGCAAAGCAGGTAGAACGTGTCTACAACCAGAAGTATGACAGTGCACACTGGAATGCGAGAGGTGCGATGATCGGACTTCGGCTTCTGAATGAAAAAGTGCGGGAAATGGATCCGGATGTCCCGCTTCTGACAGAAGATGTCTTTACAGCATCCTCTGAGGAAAAAACACTGGAATTTATATCGCTCCCGATCACGGAACAGGTTCCGGTCTACATGTTAAAATCGGAATACGGTGACAGCATTCTGGCGGACGGAAGTCTTTTGGATGTACTGCCGCATGTGGCGGGAACAGGCATCCAGCATTATCTGAATGAAAATGCCTTGTCCGATAAAACGATACTGATCCTGCAGGACAGCTTCCTGGATGGAAAACAGGATTTCTTTGCATACCGGTATCAGAATGTTTATATGATCTCCAGACAGAATTATGAATCCATGCAGTATTATGTGGAAACACTAAAACCGGATGTGGTTGTTTTTGAAAATGCGGAACGGGCATTTGTAGATGATCTGTATGCGTATACAAATCTTGCAAATGTTACCTATGAGTAACGAATGATAGAATGAAAAGGTGAAAGAAATGAGTAAAGAACAGGAATTTATTAAGATCAGGGGTGCAAAAGAGCATAATCTGAAAAATATTGATGTGGATATTCCGCGAAATAAAATGGTCGTGCTGACCGGACTTTCCGGATCCGGAAAATCCTCTTTGGCATTTGATACAATCTACGCAGAGGGACAGAGACGATATATGGAATCCCTTTCTTCTTATGCCAGACAGTTTCTCGGACAGATGGAAAAACCGGATGTGGAGCGGATCGATGGATTGTCCCCGGCTATCTCTATTGACCAGAAATCCACAAACAGAAACCCGCGTTCTACAGTCGGAACCGTGACAGAAATCTATGACTATTTCAGGCTGCTGTATGCCCGTGTCGGTATTCCGCACTGCCCGAAATGTGGAAAAGAGATTGCAAAGCAGACAGTTGATCAGATGGTCGATCAGATCATGGAACTGCCTGAACGAACAAAAATCCAGATCATGGCACCAATTGTCAGAGGCAGAAAAGGCGAGCATGTGAAGGTGCTCGAACGTGCAAAGCGGAGCGGTTATGTGCGTGTCCGTGTGGATGGAAATCTGTACGAGCTTTCAGAAGAAATCAGGCTCGATAAAAATATCAAGCATACGATCGAGATCGTTGTGGATCGTCTGATCGTCAGGGAAGGAATTGAGAAGCGTCTGACGGATTCTGTCGAAAATGCATTGAATCTGGCAGACGGTCTGCTTGTAGTAGATACAGGTGACGGAAATGCCATGAATTTCAGTCAGAGTTTTTCCTGCCCGGACTGTGGGATCAGTATCGACGAGATCGAGCCGAGAAGTTTCTCCTTTAACAATCCGTTTGGTGCCTGCCCGGACTGCTTCGGACTGGGCTATAAGATGGAATTTGCACCGGAGCTGATGATTCCTGATGAAACGCTTTCCATCAATGCCGGGGCGATCGTTGTGATGGGATGGCAGTCCTGCAACCAGAAGGGCAGCTTTACCAACGCTGTGTTACATGCGCTTGCAGAAAGGTATGGCTTTGATCTGGATACTCCGTTCTGCGACTATCCGGAAAAGATCAGATCTATCCTGCTGCACGGAACAGATGGCGAAAAGGTAGATGTTTATTACGAGGGACAGCGCGGAAAGGGCGTATACCCGGTTGCTTTTGAAGGATTGATCCAAAATGTCAACAGACGATACAGAGAGACCGGATCGGAAACGATCAAACAGGAATATGAAACTTTCATGCGTATCACGCCGTGTAAGACCTGTGGTGGTATGCGGTTGAAAAAAGAATCTCTTGCCGTGACGATCGCAGATAAAAATATTTATGAAATTACCTCTATGTCGATCGAAGCACTGCATGATTTTCTCGGTAAGCTGAAGCTGACGAAACAGCAGGAACTGATCGGGGAACGGATCCTGAAGGAAATCCGTGCAAGAGTAGGATTTCTGATGAATGTAGGATTGGAATATCTGTCGCTTTCCAGAGCGACTGCAACGTTGTCCGGCGGAGAAGCGCAGCGTATCCGTCTGGCGACACAGATCGGATCAGGGCTTGTCGGTGTATGTTATATTCTGGATGAGCCGAGTATCGGACTGCATCAGCGGGATAATGATAAGCTGCTTGCAGCACTCAAAAATCTGCGGGATCTGGGAAATACACTGATCGTTGTGGAACATGACGAGGATACGATGCGGGAAGCAGACTGGGTTGTGGATATCGGTCCCGGAGCGGGCAGTCATGGTGGAGAAGTGGTTGCAGCCGGAACGGCAGAGGATATCATGAAGATACCGGAATCTGTGACCGGACAATATCTGAGCGGAGCCATGAAGATCCCGGTTCCGAAAATGAGAAAACGTGCAACCGGTTACCTTAAGGTAATCGGTGCGGCGGAAAACAACCTGAAAAATATCGATGTGGAGATCCCGCTTGGTATCATGACATGTGTGACCGGTGTATCCGGTTCCGGCAAATCTTCGCTTGTCAATGAGATCATATATAAGAGGCTGGCACATGATCTCAACCATGCCCTGACGATTCCGGGTAAGCATAAGGCAATCAAGGGGATCGGGCAGCTCGACAAGGTGATCGATATCGATCAGTCGCCGATCGGCAGAACGCCGCGTTCCAACCCTGCCACGTATACAGGTTTGTTTGACCAGATCAGGGATCTGTTTGCGACGACGCCGGATGCCAAGGCGAGAGGCTATAAAAAGGGTAGATTCAGTTTTAACGTAAAAGGCGGCAGATGTGAAGCCTGCAGCGGTGACGGTATCATCAAGATTGAAATGCATTTCCTTCCGGATGTCTATGTGCCTTGTGAAGTCTGCGGCGGAAAACGATATAACCGGGAAACATTGGATGTAAAATATAAAGGAAAGAGTATTGCGGATGTACTGGATATGACGGTAGAAGAAGCTCTTACCTTCTTCGAAAACGTACCGCAGATCAAACGGAAGGTGGAAACACTTTATAATGTAGGACTTTCTTATATCAAACTTGGTCAGCCATCGACAACTTTATCCGGCGGTGAGGCACAGCGTATCAAGCTGGCAACGGAGCTTTCCAAACGCAGTACAGGACGTACGATCTATATTCTGGATGAGCCGACGACAGGACTTCATTTTGCGGATGTACACAAGCTGGTGGAAATCCTGCAGAAACTGACAGATGGCGGAAATACAGTTCTGGTGATCGAACATAATCTGGACGTGATCAAGACAGCAGACTATATTATTGACATCGGACCGGAAGGCGGCGAAAAGGGCGGAACGGTCATTGCGCAGGGAACACCGGAAGAAGTGGCGGAAAATCAGGCTTCTTATACAGGTATATATGTGAAGAAAATGCTGGAACGGGATAAGTAAGAAACCGGGTAACTGCAAATTTTATTTAAATATTCTAAGCATGAAAGACGGATGTGCCGATATTTAATACAAAGCAATTTCTTAAGGAATTCAAAAAAAAGAGTAAATTGCAGAAAACCCTTTGAAAATGGTAGTGAAATGCGCTATAATATCCACGGTGTGTCATAAGATACCGTAAAAAGGACAGAAAACAGATCGCCGGTTGATACAGAAGCCGGATCATCCGTATGAAATGATAGAAACAGATACCATAGAAAGGGGCATATAAAATGCAATATACCGATATAGGAATTGATTTAGGAACAGCCAGTATCCTTGTATATATCAGAGGTAAGGGCGTTGTATTGAAAGAGCCGAGCGTAGTTGCTTTTGATCGTGATACAAATAAAATTAAAGCAATCGGGGAGGATGCCAGACTGATGCTGGGTCGTACACCCGGTAATATAGTGGCAGTCAGACCACTCCGTCAGGGCGTTATTTCAGATTACACCGTAACGGAAAAAATGATGAAGTATTTCATCCAGAAGGCACTTGGAAAGAAATCTTTCCGCAAGCCACGTATCGCTGTCTGCGTACCGAGTGGTGTTACAGAAGTGGAAAAGAAAGCCGTAGAAGATGCAACCTATCAGGCAGGTGCAAGAGAGGTTTCCATCATTGAGGAGCCTATCGCTGCCGCAATCGGTGCAGGAATTGATATTTCAAAGCCATGCGGCAATATGATCGTAGATATCGGCGGCGGTACTTCCGATATCGCAGTCATTTCTTTAGGCGGTACAGTAGTCAGTGCTTCCATCAAGATCGCAGGTGATGATTTTGATGAAGCTATTGTTCGTTATATGAGAAAAAAACATAATCTGCTGATCGGTGAGCGTACAGCAGAGGATCTGAAGATCAAGATCGGCTCTGCTTATAAGAGACCGGAAGTGGATTCCGTAGAAGTCAGAGGACGTAATCTGGTAACAGGCCTGCCTCGTACCGTTAAGGTGACAAGCGAGGAAACAGAGGAAGCATTAAAGGAAGCAACCTCGCAGATCATCGATACGATCCACAGTGTTCTTGAAAAAACACCACCGGAACTGGCAGCGGACATTGCAGATCGCGGTATTGTCCTGACAGGAGGCGGAAGCCTTTTGAGAGGTCTGGAGGATCTGATCTATGCAAAGACCGGAATCAATACGATGACGGCAGAAGATCCGATGACCTGTGTAGCGATCGGAACAGGAAAATATGTTGAGTTCCTTGCAGGCTACAGAGATGAAATCCAATAGTTGCGTATTATAGGAGGAAGCGATGGTAAAAGGATTATATACAGCATACACCGGTATGCTGAACCAGCAGAACAGAATGGATGTTTTGACCAATAATCTGGCAAATTCCGCCACCGTAGGCTTCAAAAAAGAAGGTGCCACCACACAGGCATTTGATGACGTCCTTGCTTATCACATCAAGGATCAGTCGAATCCGACCAATGTCAGACATATCGGCAGTCTGAGTCTTGGCGCAAAGGTCGGAGAAAATTATACGGATTTTACACAGGGGGCATTCCAGACGACGGAAAATCCGTTTGATCTTGCACTTTCCGGAAATGGTTTTTTTGCGTGTGAATATACCAACAAAGCCGGAGTGACCTCTGTCAAATATACAAGGGACGGATCCTTTATCTTAAATCAAAGCGGAGATCTGGTCACCAAGGATGGCGATTATGTTCTTGATGCAAACGGAAGGCATATCCGATTGAATCCGCAGCAGGAAACCGTTTTCAATGAAAACGGTACGATCACACAGAACGGCGTGACTGTTGCGACTCTGCAGATTGCAGATTTTACAGATTACAATTATCTGGAGCACTTTGGTGAGAGCTACTATCAGCCGGTAGAGGGAGCCACCCGTAAACAGGCGGATGCTAAAGTTTTCTCAGGCTATCTGGAGCAGTCAAATGTAACGGTGATCAATGAAATGGTAGAGCTCATTTCTGTTACGCGTAATTATGAGACGAACCAGAAAGTGATCCAGACAATTGACGGAACACTTGATATAGCTGCCAACCAGCTTGGCCAGCTCCGATAGATAAGGGAGGCTTTTTTCTATGGTTAGAAGTTTATGGTCTGCCGCATCCGGCATGATCGCACAACAGACAAATCTTGATACAATTTCCAACAATCTGGCAAATGTCAATACAACGGGCTATAAAACAGATGTAGCGGAATTCAAATCGCTGCTGTATCAGACAATGCAGACAAAGACAACAACGGCAAACGGGCAGAATAAGCCGGTCGGTGCACAGGTTGGACTTGGAGTGCGTAATTCATCGATTAATTCAATGTTTACTCAGGGAAATATGCTGGAAAGCACATCTACTTCTGCATTTGGTATAGAAGGCAAGGGCTTTTTTGCAGTACGTGGAGAGGACGGTCAGACTTATTATACCAGAAACGGTAATTTCCTGTGGGCAACCGATAACGGCAATATTACATTGACAACAACGGCGGGACTTCCGGTTTTGGATTCTAACGGAAATAAGATCAGCTTTAATTCCAGCCGGTACATGACTTCTTCCATTACGATCACGGGAGACGGAGAGATATGTTACCCTGATGCAACTAATAACGCACAGTCGCTTGGCATTAAGATCGGACTTTACCAGTTCCAGAATCCGTCAGGTCTGGAAAAGATGGACAGCAGTCTGTATGCAGTTTCCGCAGCAAGCGGGCAGGCTATGAATGAGGCTGTAACAGCAGGATTGACAAAGAGTAAGGTAAATCAAGGCTATCTGGAAGGTTCCAATGTGCAGGTTGTGGATGAAATGGTAAATATGATCGTGGCACAGAGAGCGTATGAAATGAATTCCAAAGCAATCCAGGCAACGGACGAAATGATGTCGCAGGCTAACAACCTGAGAAGATAGGAGTAGCATATGGATATCAGTAATATTTCTGCTATGTATCAGAATTACAATCAGACAGCGGCAGGTTCCGCGACAGGAAATCAGATCTCGCAGCTGCAGGGAAAAGATATGTCACAGGCAACAGATGAAGAACTGATGGATGCCTGCAAGGAATTTGAAGCGTATTTCATGGAACAGGTCATGAAGGAAATGATAAAAACGACGAAACTGGATGGAGAGGATGAATCTTCCAATACAATGGTCGATTATTTCAAGGACACTGCGATCGCTGATCTGGCAAAGGAATCGACAGAGCAGAACAGTCTGGGGCTTGCACAGATGCTGTACGAGCAGATGAAGCGCAATACAGGTTCTGTATAAAAGAAAAGAAAATGGAAAGGGCTGCCAAAAGCAGCCCTTATTTTATAGCGAGGAAGGAAACCAAGCACATGTGGAACATGTATTGGTTTCCACGAGCGTATAACGAGAAAGGAAAAAATTTGGAGACACTAGAGGTATTTGTAGACCATGTGATCTATCGCAACGAGAGCAACGGCTATTGTGTGCTGTCAACAAATCATGAAGAAGAGGAACTGATCGTTACCGGTATTTTTCAGGGTGATGTGCAGGGGGCAATGCTGCGGGTTACCGGAAAGATGGAATATAATGCCAATTATGGCGAACAGTTTAAGATGCAGCAATACGAGATCATTGAGCCGACAGATGCGGAAAGCATCCGCCGATATCTGGGAAGTGGTGCCATTAAAGGAATCGGTGAGTCTTTGGCAGGCAGGATCGTAAAGCGGTTTGGAGATGACAGCCTGCGCATTATCGAGGAAGAACCGGAACGGCTGGCAGAGGTAAAGGGGATCAGTCTGCGCAAAGCGCAGGAGATTGCGGAGCAGGTAGAAGAAAAAAAGGATGTGCGCGGTGCGCTTATGTTCCTGCAGAAATATGGGATCGGTAATACACTGGCGGTCAGGATTTACAAGACCTATGGAATGCGGATGTATGGTATTTTGCAGGAAAATCCGTATCAGATGGCAGAGGATATCGATGGTGTCGGGTTTCGAATGGCAGACGCGATCGCAGAGAAGATTGGTATCCGGACAGATTCCGATTACAGAATCAGAAGCGGTATTTTGTATGTGTTGTCCCAAAGCATGGCAGAAGGAAATCTGTATCTGCCGAAAGAAGAACTTATACATCAGACCGCAGAGCTTTTGCGCATTCCCCGGGATGCGATAGAACCTCATATTGCGAATCTGATGATGGATAAGAAGCTGGTCATCAAGGAAAACTGCATTTACAGTATGGCTGCTTATTATGCGGAAAATAATGTGGCAGCGATGCTGCTTTCGCTGCGCTCTCTTCCTGAGAAAACGGAGGAAGATGCGGTCGAAAGAGAACTTCTGCATCTAGAAAGCAGTGATAATCTGCAGCTTGATCCATTGCAGCGCCGCGCAGTGATTCAAAGTGTGCAGAACGGTGTTTTTCTGCTGACCGGTGGGCCGGGGACGGGAAAGACAACAACGATCAATATGATGATCCGGTATTTTCTGGCAAACGGCAAGAATCTGGCATTGACTGCACCGACCGGAAGAGCGGCAAAGCGGATGACCGAAGCGACAGGTTATGAAGCAAAGACGATCCACCGTCTTCTGGAGGTCAATGCGGGCGGAGAAGACAGGGAAATGTTTGAGCGGAATGAGGAAAATCCACTGGAAGCGGATGTGATCATTGTAGATGAGATGTCCATGGTGGATATTTTTCTTATGCAGTCACTGTTAAAGGCAATCCCGTACGGTACAAGACTGATCCTGGTAGGAGACAGAAACCAGCTTCCTTCGGTGGGACCGGGACAGGTAATGCGTGACCTGCTGGAGAGCAGAGCCTTTGCCAGCGTCTGTCTGGAGACGATTTACAGGCAGTCGGACGACAGTGACATTATCTGGAACGCATATCAGATCCGGTGTGGAAAAGATATTGTACTGGATAATAAGAGCCGGGATTTCTTTTTTCTGCCAAGACAGGATATCAATCTGATCTATAACAACATTGTGCAGCTTGTAACGGACAAACTGCCGCGTTATACAAAGACAACACCTGCGGAAATACAGGTGCTGACTCCGATGCGGAAAGGGCCGCTTGGCGTGGAGGCACTGAATAAGATCCTGCAGGCTTATGTCAATCCTGCAGACGGTAAAAAGAAAGAAAACCAGTTTGGAGAGAGGATTCTGCGGGAAGGTGATAAAGTGATGCAGATCCGCAACAATTATAAGCTGGAATGGGAGATTACAGGACTGCACAGGATTGTGATCGATAAGGGGCTCGGTGTATTTAACGGCGATATGGGCAGGATCAGTGAGATCAATACTTATGCCAAAACCGTACGTGTTCTGTTTGATGACGGGCGTGAAGTCAGTTATGGCTTTGATGAAATGGAAGAGCTGGAACTGGCATATGCTATCACAGTGCACAAATCGCAGGGCAGTGAATATCCGGCGGTTGTCATACCGGTATTTCATGTGCCGTATCTGCTGGCTTATCGAAATCTTTTGTATACGGCCGTTACAAGAGCCAAAAAGTGTGTGACGCTGATCGGCAGTGAGGAAACGGTTCATCAGATGATCGAAAACGGAAATACGCAGACGAGATATACCGGACTGGGAGAAAGAATCCGGGAGAAAATCCCGGGGGTGGAGAAAGAAGAGGAGGACATAACGGGGTGCATCACATTTTAAATACCGGCAGGAAATACGGACGGATTGCCCTGCGGCTGCTATACCCGGTCAGATGCCCCTTTTGCGACGAGATCGTACCGGGCTTTGAAAAACTGATCTGTGATACTTGCAGAGAGGAGCTTACGCCGATAAAAGACTACTGCATGAAGTGCGGAAAGCATGTAGGGCAGGGAGAAGAATATTGCAGCAGCTGCAGGGAAATATCACATAACTTCAGCAGAGGACGTTGTCTTCTGCCTTATGAGGGAAAAACCAGAAAGTCTATTTATCGCTATAAATACGGAAACAGACAGGAATACGCGAAAGCATATGCGCAGCTTATGGCAGATGAAATGGACAGTTTTATACAAAACTGCAGGGCTGATGCACTGATCCCTGTTCCGCTGCATATCAGACGGCAGCAGAAGCGCGGATACAATCAGGCGGCACTTCTGGCAAAGGCGCTTGGCAGCATCTGCCACATTCCGGTTTACTCACATCTGATATGCAGAACAAAAAATACGATTCCACAGAAAAAGCTCACGTTCTCACAGCGTCAAAATAATTTGAAAAGGGCTTTTAAATTCATACGAAATGATGTAAAATTAAATACGATTATTATAATAGATGATATCTATACAACCGGCAGTACAATAGATGCGATTGCGCACCTTTGTCAGGAAAAAGGAATTAAAAACATCTATTTTCTGACGATAGCCGGCGGAAAATAGGGAGGTAGTCATGAATGTAAAAAATTGCCGCAAATGCGGTAAATTGTTTAATTATGTATATGGGCCCGTTGTTTGTCCGGCGTGTAAAGAAGCACTGGAGAAAAAGTTTCAGCAAGTAAAGAGTTATATCCAGCAGCATGGCCGTGCGACAATGGAAGAAGTATCGGAGGATTGCGATGTCGATACAGCACAGATCCAGCAGTGGATCAGACAGGAAAGACTGCAGTTTGCAGATGATTCTCCGATCCAGGTTGCCTGTGAGATGTGTGGTAAGATGATCAGAAGCGGTCGGTTCTGTCCGCAGTGCAAGGATCAGATGGCACGCAAGCTGAACAGCGCCATGGGACTTTCCGGTGTGATGGTGGAAGAACCAAAGCATGAAAATAAACGTCAGGATCCGAGAATGCGGTTCCTGAAATAACAGAAACGGAGGCTGCAATGTTAAGCCAGGAACGAATCAAGCTTATGACCAAAATGGCAGCATATGAAGAAAACGAAGGCAAGAAATATATGTCGATCGGCAGCTATTTCCGAAGTGATTATATGGGAATGCAGGTCATCCGTTCCGTTATCTGCGGAACGCTGGCTTTCTTTTTGCTTGCAGGTCTTTATGTCTATTATCATTTTGAGACGATGATGCAGGATATTTATAAAATGGATCTGCTGCTGCTCGGGCGCAGAGTCCTGTTTTATTATATTGTATTTATAGCAGCGTACAGCGTGATCACTTATGTGATCTATTCTTTCCGCTACAGCAGGGCGAAGCGAAGCCTGAAGCATTATTACTATCATCTGAAGCAGCTTGCTGCGATTTATGATATTGAAAAAGGCAGGCATTAGCCTGTATACCGTGAAAGGATGAAGTTATGTCATCATTACTTGAAATCAGAGAGAATATAAGAAATTTTTATAGCCGCAATGAAGTATATCTGCAGCCGCTTTTTAAATTCCTGCTGGCACTTGTGGCACTTTTGATGATCAACGGAAATCTGGGATTTATGTCAAAAATAGATAATATTTTTATTGTGCTGGTGTTGGCACTGATGTGTTCCTTCCTTCCGATAAATCTGCTTATCGTGATCTCTGCAGTATTTGTGATTCTGCATTTTTATGCGGTTTCCATGGAATGTGCTGTTGTGGGCGGAGTGGTTTTTCTTTTGATGCTGCTTTTATACTATCGTTTTGCACCGAAAGATGCATTGATCGTACTTCTCCTTCCGCTTTGCTTTGTATTGAAGATCCCGTATGCGATACCGATCATTGTTGGGCTTTTATGTACGCCTGCGTCGGTTGTTTCGGTAGCGTGCGGCGTGATCGTGTATTATATGATGGATTATGTGAAGCTAAATGCGACTGTGATCAGCTCGCTGGATGCGGATAATGCGGTAAGTAAGTTCCGCTATGTTATGGACGGGCTCCTGAATAATAAGGCAATGCTGATCGTTTTAATTTCTTTTTGTATTACCACAATAATTGTATATGTCATTCGTAGATTATCTGTAGATCATGCATGGACGATCGCCATGTTTGCCGGTGCGGTCGTATCTGTTGTCATGCTGCTTCTGGGAGATCTGACTTTTGATACCAATATTTCGGTAGTTGCAACAATTCTTGGAACAGTTGTATCTCTGCTGCTGGCAAAGCTTGTGGAATTCTTTGCGTTTAATGTGGATTATACAAGAACGGAGTATGTGCAGTTTGAAGATGACGAATACTATTATTATGTAAAGGCCATTCCAAAAAATACGGTATCCAAGGCGAAGCATACAGTAAAGAAGATCACCAGTGTATTATAAAAACGGGGATTAGGTGTTTTCATGCAACAAATCAATACTTTCATAGACAAATATCTCGCAACGGTTCATATTCCGAAGACGTTTGTATGGACGGATATTGTAGAGATCATTATTATTTCCTTTCTGGTATACCAGATTCTGGCCTGGATTCGTAATACAAGAACCTGGGCTCTTTTACGTGGTGTGCTTGTGATTTTGGGATTTTTGATGGTAGCAGCGATTTTCAATATGACAACGATCATTTGGATTGCCGGAAAGATTTTTTCGGTTGCGGCGATCGCGATCGTCGTGATCCTGCAGCCAGAGCTGAGGCGGGCGCTGGAACAATTGGGACAAAAGAACATATTCAGCAGTCTTTTGCCTTTTGAGACGGCAAAAGTACCGGAAGGACGTTTTTCCGATAAGACAAGAAATGAGATCATCAAAGCCTGCTATGAAATGGGAAAGGTGCGGACAGGTGCGCTGATCGTGATTGAGCAGAATACGCCGCTTGCCGAGTATGAAAGAACGGGAATCGAAGTGGATGGTATTGTGACGAGTCAGCTGCTTATTAATATTTTTGAACACAACACACCGTTGCATGACGGTGCTGTGATCATAAGAGGAAACCGTGTAACGTGGGCAACGTGTTATCTGCCGCTTTCGGATAATATGGAATTGTCCAAGGAGCTTGGTACGAGGCATAGAGCAGGTGTCGGCATTTCCGAATGTACCGATTCTCTGACGATCATTGTTTCGGAAGAGACCGGACGTGTTTCTGTTGCGTATGGCGGAAAGCTGACCAGGAATGTGGATGCGGATATGCTGCGCGAAAAAATGGAAATGATCCAGAATAAAGATACGGATGATAAAAAGAAAAAGAAAATAACATGGAAGGGAAGGGGTAAGCGTGAAGAAAGCTAAAATATTAGAAAACCTGAGCCTGAAAATACTCGCTGTATTCATTTCCATCCTTTTATGGCTGATCGTGATCAATGTATCAGATCCGGTCAGTGATACTTCTTACAGCGATATTCCGCTGACTGTTGTGAATGCGGATTCTATTACCAGTCAGGGTAAGGTATACGATATTACAAGTGACGATACGGTGTCGATTTCTGTCAGTGCCAAGCGTTCCATTCTGGATTCTCTCGGCAAAGATAATTTCAAGGCGATCGTGGATCTGTCCCAGTATAATGAAAATACAGGGCTTGTTCCGGTACGGATTGAATCGAATAAGTATAATGACCAGATAGACAGCATGAAATCCAAGACGGAAAACGTTGCGGTGAGTGTGGAAGATAAACTGGCAAAACAGTTTGTAATCACGCCTGTGATAACGGGAGAACCGCAGGAAGGTTACGTAACAGGAGATGTGACGACAGCAGAAAATATCATTCGTATTTCGGGTGCGCAGTCAGTCGTTTCTGCTATAAAAAAAGTAACAGCTGAGGTATCTGTGGCGGGACTTAGCAACAGCATCAATACTTCTGTGGATCTGCGTTTATATGATGAAAACGGGGATCTGATCAAGGATACCAATCTGACAAAGAATATTTCCACGGTAGCTGTTTCAGTGCAGATTCTTGCGACCAAGGAATTGCCGCTGAAATTCAATTACAGTGGGGAACCGGCTGAAGGATACTGCATTTCCGGCGAGCTGACTTCGGATGTGGAATCTGTGATGGTAGCGGGCAGAGCAAGTGTGCTTTCTTCCATGTCGGTACTTGAGGTTGCTGCTGCGGCTGTCAATGTAGATGGTATGTCACAGACGACGAAAGTTCCGGTGACGATCGCACGGTATCTGCCGGAAGGTATTTCGCTGATCTCAGAGGATGTGGAAACGGTAAATGTAACGGTTCCGATCGAGCGGATCATCACAAACACATATACACTGGATAAAAAGAATATTACAATGCAGAATCTCCCGGATACGCTTGAGGCAGAAATACTCGGTGCGTCAGATACGATCGACGTGGATCTGACAGGCATAGCCTCTGTTATGAACAGTGTTGGTGTGCGCTCGCTGACGCTGAAGGCAACGGTAGACTGGGAAAAATATATGGAGGAAGCGGAGCTTGCTGATCTTTCAGCGGGTACATACCGTGTAACACTGACATTTGCATTACCGGACGGCGTATCGGTGGATCGCGATATCACGATCAGCGTGCGTCTGACAGATATAGAGGAAGAATAGAAAGGATCGGATAGAAAAATGAGCAGATTATTT
>ERZ791908.1232-NODE-1232-length-17410-cov-11.206165_pt1 | contig 17410 bp, 16 predicted proteins | sample MGYA00510144_ERZ791908 | MGnify/ENA primary metagenome ERZ791908 (study PRJEB30046, sample SAMN00792105) | human gut metagenome | study: EMG produced TPA metagenomics assembly of the A metagenome-wide association study of gut microbiota in type 2...
GAAGAGACGCTGGCCTCGCTCCGCGCCCGTCTGGCCCACAAGCGCGGGCAGATCTCTGCGCAGGGCGACGCCGTGCGCATCGAGGCGGAGCTGGAGCAGCTCGGCCGCCGGATCGCCGACGCCGAGGAGGCAAACGCCGCCGTGGAGCTGGCGTCCGAGGCCCTGCGCCGCGCCGACGAGACGCTCCGCGCACGCTTCTCGCCGCAGATCACGGCCGAGGCGGGGCATATTCTCGCCGGGCTGACAGAAAATAAGTATCCCCGCGTGCTGCTGGAGCCGGACATGCATCTGTCCGTGCGCGAGGCGGACGGGCAGGTCATGCGTCCCGCCGCCGCCATGAGCTGCGGCACGGCGGATCAGATGTATCTTGCGCTGCGGCTGGCCATGTGCCGCCGTCTGCTGCCGCCGGATGCGCCGATGGTGCTCGACGACGCGCTCGTGAACTTTGACCCCGCGCGCACCCGCGCCGCCCTGCGCGTGCTGCGGGAGGAGCCGCGGCAGATCCTGCTGTTCACCTGCCGTCCGCTGACGCAGGAGGAGGAATGACCCATGTATTTTGATTCGCACGCCCATCTGGACGACGCGCACTTTGACGGCGACCGCGCGGCCATTTTGGACGATCTCAAAAACCACGGCGTGACCATGGTGATGAACGTCGGCTGCGACCTGCCGTCCTCGGAGCGGTCTGTGCGGCTGGCGGAGCAGTATCCGTTCCTCTATGCCGCCGTCGGCAGCCACCCGGACGACGCCGATCATGTGGACGGCGCCCTGCTTGCCCGCTACCGCGCCCTGTGCGCCTCGCCGCGCGTGCGCGCCATCGGCGAGATCGGGCTGGACTATCATTATGAGGACGTGCCCCGCGCGCAGCAGCGCGTGGCCTTTGAAAAGCAGCTTTCGCTGGCCGAGGAGCTGGACCTCCCCGTCATCGTGCACGAGCGTGAGGCCCACGGCGACGCCATGGACATCCTGCGCGCCCATCCGCGGGCGACGGGCGTGTTCCACTGCTTCTCCGGTTCGCCGGAAATGGCGCTGTGGCTCGTCGAGCGCGGGTGGTACATCGGCTTTACCGGCGTTGTGACGTTTAAAAACGCCCGCCGCGCCGTCGAGGCCGTGCAGGCCCTGCCGCTTGACCGCATCCTGATCGAGACGGACTGCCCGTATATGGCCCCGGAGCCGTACCGCGGCCGCCGCAACGACAGCCGCTATGTGCCGCTCGTTGCGGCAAAGATCGCGGCCCTGCGCGGCCTGACCCCGGAGAAGGCGGGCGCGCTGACCGCCGCCAACGCGCGGCGGCTGTTCCGCATCCCGGACGGAGAGGAGGCGAGCGCATGCGTCACGCCCTGATCACCGGCGGCAGCCGGGGCATCGGCGCGGCCGCCGTGCGCGCCTTTACGGCTGCGGGCTACGCCGTGAGCTTCTTCTATGAAAAAAACGACGCGGCGGCAGCCGCCGTCTCCGCCGAGACAGGCGCAGAGGCCGTCCGCTGCGACGTGGCCGACGCGCAGGCCGTGCTGGACGCTGTTTCGTGCCTGCCGGAGACGGACGTGCTCGTGAACAACGCAGGCATCTGCCACTACGGCCTTATCTCGCAGATCACGCAGGCACAGTGGGACCGGCTGTTCGCCGTGAACGTCGGCGGCATCTACCACTGCGTGAACGCCGTCCTGCCCGCCATGCTGCGCAGGCAGAGCGGCTGCATCATCAACGTCTCTTCCATGTGGGGGCAGGTCGGCGCGTCGTGCGAGGCGTGCTACTCCGCCACGAAGGGCGCGGTGCTCGCCCTGACGAAGGCGCTGGCACAGGAGCTGGGGCCGTCCGGCATCCGCGTCAACTGCGTCTCGCCCGGCGTCATCCTGACGGACATGGTCGCAAACGTCGCGCCGGAGGTGCTCGCGGAGCTGGCACAGGAGGCCCCGCTCGGCAAAAACGGCACGCCGGAGGACGTGGCGCAGGCTATGGTCTACCTCGCCGGCGCCGGGTTCGTCACGGGCCAGAACCTGCCCGTGAACGGCGGCTTCGTGCTCTGAGGAAGCTCTGATGAGATCAGCAAGACCGGAATTCCGGAAAATGGGCCTTGACGCGCTCCGTTTTCTGCGATATAGTGTAGTTGGTACGGTAGGGCCGTACCTTTCCGAATACAGATAGAAAGTAGAGAGTTTCCCTATGACAGTGCTTCTGAAGGTCTTCACTCTGCTCGGCGGGCTTGCGTTCTTCCTCTATGGCATGAACGTGATGTCCGGCGGACTGGGAAAGCTGGCAGGCGGCTCGCTGGAGCGCTCCCTCAAGACGATGACGAAGAACCGCTTCGCGGGCATGGCGCTCGGTGCGGTCATCACCATCGCCATCCAATCCTCGTCCGCTATGACGGTCATGCTCGTCGGCCTGGTCAACTCGGGTATCATGCAGCTCGGGCAGACAATCGGCGTCATCATGGGCTCGAACATCGGCACGACGCTCACGCCGTGGATCCTGTCGTTGTCCGGCGTGAACGGCACGGGCTGGATCCAGCTGCTCAAGCCGGAGAATTTCTCTCCGGTCATCGCGTTCATCGGCGTTGTGCTCATCATGATGTGCAAAAAGCCCCGCAAGCGCGACATCGGCAAGATCTTGGTCGGCTTCGCCGTTCTGATGTACGGCATGACGCTCATGGGAAGCTCCGTTTCCGGCCTGGAGAATTCCGACGCCTTTACGAGCATCCTGACGGCGTTTGAGAACCCGCTGCTCGGCGTGCTCGTCGGCGCGGTCGTCACGGGTGTGATCCAGTCCTCCGCCGCCTCCGTCGGCATCCTGCAGACGCTGGCCGCCACGGGCCAGATCTCCTATGGCGTCGCTATCCCGATCATCATGGGCCAGAACATCGGCACCTGCGTCACGGCGCTCATCTCGTCCATCGGTGTCAACAAGAACGCCCGCAAGGTCGCCGTCGTCCACATCACGTTCAACCTCATCGGCACGGTGGTGTGCCTGTGCCTGTTCTACGGTCTGCACGCCATCTTCCATTTCGCCTTTGTGGCCACGCCGATCAATGCCGTCGGCATCTCGGCCGTGCACACGATCTTCAACCTCTTCACCACGGCGCTGCTGTGCCCGTTCACGAAGCAGCTCGAGCGCTTTGCCAATTTTGTCATCCGCCCCTCCAAGAAGAAGGAGACCTACGCCTTCCTCGACGAGCGCCTGCTCGGCACACCGTCCATCGCCGTCGGCGAGGCCAGCGACATGACGGTCAAAATGGCGACCCTCGCCCGCACGACAATCCTCTCGGCCATCAGGATCTGCCAGAGCTACGACGTCAAGGTGGCAGACGAGATCCTGAAGCACGAGGACGAGCTGGACCTCTACGAGGACAAGCTCGGCACCTTCCTCGTCAAGCTCTCGAGCCGCTCGCTGTCTATCGCGGACTCGCGGAAGGTCTCGAACATGCTGCACACCATCGGCGATTTCGAGCGTCTGGGCGACCATGCCGTCAACCTGCGCAAGACGGCTGAGGAGATCCACGACAAGCACATCGTTTTCTCCGAGGATGCCGTGAAAGAGCTGCAGAACCTGACGAACGCTCTGACGGAAATTCTGGAGCTGACCATCGACGCCTTCAGCGAGCACAACCTCGAAATGGCGCGCCACGTCGAGCCGCTGGAGCAGGTCATCGACTGCCTGATCTCCGCCGCCAAGTCGACGCACGTCGAGCGCCTGCAGAGCGGCAAGTGCACGATCCAGAACGGCTTCGTGCTCAATGACCTGCTGACGAACTACGAGCGCGTGTCCGACCACTGCTCGAACATCGCCGTCTCTCTCATCGAGACGAGTGCGGGCAGCTTCGACACGCACGAGTATCTCTCCGAGGTCAAGGAGGGCGGCAGCAAGGACTATACCGACCTCTACCACGCCTATACAAAGAAGTACGCGCTGCAGTAAGCGCATAGGACCGGGACACGCCGCAAGACGTGCCCCGGTTTTGTGTGTGCCGGCCCGACAGGGCCTGTAGCGGCGCACACTGCTTTCGTTAACCCGGTACGAGCCGCCGGTGCGTCACCGTGCCGGCCTCTTTCCTTGCTTGATTCTCTCCGTTTCCCATATTTTCCGCACTTTTTGTAGGATGTTAAACGTTTTCGTCATGGTGCACAAATTATGGATCCACTTTTTGGCGGTTCAATGCATTGCGGAGCGCGGCAGGATATGCTACAATTTATGGTATTAAGGTAGGCGCCGCTACTCCACCCCGTTAGCGGCGGACCGCCGGATAAGGAGGAATCACCCACCGCAGGCTTGCGGTGCGGCAGTGTGGAGACCTGCCGTAATGCATCCGCGCTTCGCGCGCCGATGTGAGGTCCGGGCAAGCGGAGGCTCCCGGATCAGAGCCGGTAGCATGGCAAATGTTACGCTGAAAAACATCAAAAAGATCTACCCCAACGCCGACACGAAGAAGAAAAAGAAGAAGAAGGAGCACACCTCTGACGAGCCGAAGGCCAATCTTCAGATCACGGACGAAGGCGTCGTCGCCGTTCAGGAATTCAGCCTGGACATCGCAGACCGTGAGTTCATCGTTCTCGTCGGCCCGTCCGGCTGCGGCAAGTCCACGACGCTCCGCATGATCGCCGGTCTGGAAGAGATCACGGACGGCGAATTGTACATCGGCGACCGTCTGGTGAACGACGTGGCCCCGAAGGACCGCGACATCGCCATGGTCTTCCAGAACTATGCTCTGTACCCCCACATGACCGTGTATGAAAACATGGCATTCTCCCTGAAGCTGAAGAAGGTCCCGAAGCAGGAGATCGACAAGAAGGTCCGCGAGGCCGCCGAAATTCTCGGCATCACGGAATATCTCGACCGCAAGCCGAAGGCGCTGTCCGGCGGCCAGCGCCAGCGCGTCGCCATCGGCCGCGCCATCGTCCGCAATCCGCAGGTCCTGCTGATGGACGAGCCGCTGTCCAACCTCGACGCCAAGCTCCGTAACCAGATGCGTGCTGAGATCATCAAGCTCCGCTCCCGCATCAACACCACATTCGTCTACGTCACCCACGACCAGACGGAGGCCATGACGCTCGGCGACCGCATCGTCATCATGCGCGACGGCTTCATCCAGCAGATCGGCACCCCGCAGGAGGTCTTCAACCATCCGAAGAACCTGTTCGTCGCGGGCTTCATCGGCACGCCGCAGATGAACTTCTTCCCGGACGCCAAGCTGACTGTGAAGGACGGCAAGTACGTCGTCGAGCTGCTCGGCAAGTCCATCGTCCTGCCGGAAGACAAGCAGGCCGCCCTGCGCGCCCGCAAGCAGCCGGAAGGCACCGTCACCGTCGGTGTCCGTCCCGTGCACCTCTCCCTGCATCAGGAGGGCTTCCCCGCAACGATCGACGTCTCCGAGATGATGGGCAGCGAGATGCACCTGCATATGACCGTCTCCGGCCACGATGTCATCGCCGTCATCCCGACAGCCGGCCTCAGCCTCGACGATGTCCGCGCAGGCGGCACGGCGCACTTCACGTTCGATCCGGAGCTCATGCACCTGTTCGATCCGAAGACGGAAGAGAACCTCTTCCCCGTGGAAAACAGCAAGGCGAAGGTCTGATCCAGATAGCCTCAAGCGGGCGGCTCATGCCGCCCGCTTTTGGTATGCATCAGCAGGGGATCGATAGAGCGTTGCAGGGGAGTGGCATTTATCGGGCCGCAAAAATAATTCTTTACTTTTTCGCCGTTTTCCTGTAGACTAGAGAGGTTCGGCAGAAGTCTGGCAAGGGAGGGACGGCCATGCGGGTGAAACGGCTGACGCGCTGCGCGCTGCTGACCGCCATTGCGCTGGCGATCTTCGTGCTCGAGGCGCAGATCCCCATTCCCTTCCCCGTGCCGGGCATGAAGCTCGGCCTGAGCAACATCATCACGCTCTTCGCGCTGTTTTCCTTCGGCTGGAAGGACGCGCTTGCCATCGTCGTCATCCGCATCCTGCTCGGCAATCTGGCCTCCGGGCAGGTCATGGCACTGCTGTATTCGCTGGGCGGCGGCCTTCTGAGCTTTGCCGGAATGGCGCTGCTGTGCCGCATTTTGACGGCGAAGCAGGTTTGGGCCGCAGGCGCGGCCGGAGGACTTTTGCACAATCTGGGCCAGATGGCCGTGGCGCTCGCCGTGACGCGGACGCCGGGTCTGCTGGTCTGGCTGCCTGTCCTGCTGTTATGCGGGCTAGGGACCGGGCTGTTTACCGGGCTGTGCGCGCAGCTCCTGCTGCGGCGCAGGCTCATTTCGGACAAAGGAGATACCCACGATGAATCCCAGAAAAAATGACTTTGAACGCGCCGTTTCCCTGCTGCATCGGGATGGCTACACCTGCGTGCTGTGCGACCGCGACCGTGTGCTGACCAGCCGCGAGCACGGGCTCACGCCGCTCATCCGCCTGCTGGATACGAACGAATCGCTGCAGGATATGGCCGCCGCAGACCACCTGATCGGCCGCGCCGCCGCGCTGCTGCTGCTTGCCGCGGGCGTGAAGGCCGTGTATGGTGAGGTCATGAGCGAGGAGGCGCATCGTCTTCTGTCCGACGCCGGGCTCTGCGTGGAGTACGGCACGCTCGTGCCGGAAATTCTGAACCGCGCCGGGACCGGCCCCTGCCCGATGGAGCAGGCTGCCGCGGCCGTGACCGATCCGGCAGAAGCCCTGCCCGCCCTGCGGAAGGCCATGCAGGAGCTGCAGAAGCAGTAAAACAGACAGAAAAGTAATGGCGCAGGGACGTGCTCCCCTGCGCCTCAGACTGTCAAAAAAAACTGCTTAGCCGAAAGTTTCGGAGGGAAGGATCGTGTGAAAGGAAACCGTCAGGGTGTCCTTTCGCGTTCCATAACCCGCCGCAGCGGCAGAATTGCAAAATAATAATACAAAATTCTATTTTGCAATTCTGGAAGCAGCTTGGCGAAAAAGCCCGAAGGGGCTTTTTTGACAAGCTGTGGCGCAGGGACGTGCTCCCCTGCGCCTGTTTTTATAGGGCCGCCACCCGCGCGTTGTAGGGGAGCGGACAGCCGGGCCCGGCGCAATGCTGCCGATCCGTACAGGCCATCGTTAAAATGGTATGCACTCCCGAATTGTCATTGCGAGAAGCGAAGCGACGTGGCAATCTCACGCACCAACTTCCGAATTCGCCGAAGTTGCCCTGTTATCCACCCGGGTCCTGCGAGATTGCCACGTCGGCCTGCGGCCTCCTCGCAATGACACATCAGGGGAGCATGGCGCTGGGAACGGTGCACTGCACCGAATTAGCCGTCCTATTGCCGCTTCGCGGACGGGCCTGGCTGTCCCCGACCCTACAGTTACAAACCTTCCCATCCAAACCTGCAAAAAAATCGGCAGCCGCCTCCGGCCCAAACCCGGAAGCGGCTGCCTTTTTAAGAAAGGAAGAAAAGAGAGAGTATTGGTAAATTGATTTTGCAGCGATCAGCCGCCGAAGCCGAAGCCCCACGGGAAGCTGTAGCCGCCGCCCTGCTGTTGCTGCTGGCTCTGATCCTGCTGCTGGCTCTGCTGCGTATCGCTCGAGCCGGCCAGCGCGGACTGCTTCTGCTCGGCAACGGTAACGGTCAGCTCCAGTGTCTGGCCCTGACGGTAGACGGAAAGCTTCAGCGTGTCGCCCGCCTTCTTGGCGGTGACGATCTGGACCAGATCGTTGCTGCCGCTGATCTCGGCGCCGTCCACGGCGGTGATGATATCATTGGCCTGCAGGCCTGCCTGTGCAGCAGGAGCGCCGTCCGTCACGGAGCGGACAACCGCGCCGGTGGGAAGGCCGTAGCTCGTCATTTCAGAGCTGACATCTTCAACGGAAACGCCGATGTACGGCTTGACGATATAGCCGTTTTCAATGATGCTCTCAACGATGCTGCGCACCGAGTTGATCGGGATGGCAAAGCCGATGTTATCGATGGACGCCTCGCTGGAGGAGCCGCTGCTGGAATACTTCGCATTCGTGATGCCGATGACCTCGCCATAGAGGTTGAACAGCGCACCGCCGGAGTTGCCGGAGTTGATGGCGCAGTCCGTCTGGATGAGGTCCATCGTGACGTTGCTCGAGAGCGTGACCTCGCGGTTCAGCGCGCTCACGGCGCCGGACGTCAGGGAGAACGTCAGCTCGCCGAGCGGGTTGCCGATGGCGACCACGGGATCGCCGACGTTCAGCTCGTCGGAATCGCCGAGCACGACGGGCGTCAGGCCGGTCGCGTCGATCTTCAGAACGGCGATGTCGTTGCTCTCGTCGTAGCCGACGATGGTGGCGTCGTAGCTCGTGCCGTCATACATCGTGACCTTCACGGAATTGGAATTCTCAATGACATGGTAGTTCGTCAGGATATAGCCGTCAGCCGTCAGGATGAAGCCGGAGCCGGAGGCAGCGGCCGTCGTCTGATAGCCCCAGTAGTTCGTGGTGATGGAGGTCGTGATGCCGACCGTGGAATTGACGTTGGCGGCGTAGACCTCAGCAGCCGTCATTTCCTTGCTCGTGTCGATCTTTGAGACGTTGATGGCCGAGGTGGGACGGTCACCCTGCAGGATGGTGGAGGTGCTGCTGCTGTGCGAGCCGCCGGACGTGCCGGTCATGCTCGTGCCGATGGCCATGGCGCCCGCGCCGACCGCGCCGCCGAGGAGTGAGCAGCACAGCGCCAGCGCGACGACGCGCCCTGCGGTATGCTTCTTCTTCGGCTGCGTATGCTCCGGCTGCTGCGGCATCTGGTAGAGCGGCTGCTGCCACTGATTGCCGCTGGTCTCACTGCTCTGCGCTTCATACCGGTTCTGCGCATCGTTGTTATCTTCATAGGGATGGAATCCGTCGTTTTCGTACATGATAAGCACTCCTTCGATCATATTTCTCAGGAACCCCGCCGCGCGGCCGCTTCCGGCTTTGCTGTGGTGCCTTTGTTTTTCTTTCTGGCCACATTGTAGCGCGCCAAGCTGAAATGTTCCTGAAAGAAGGATGAAGGAATTATGAACTTCCGGAAAGCAGGCTGTGAACGGCCCGGATGCGGCATGGTTCCGCCGCTTTTCCTATTTCCCGCGTATTTCCCAAGATATTGTGGTCCATCATTTCAAAAAACACAATTTATTGCGTTTCAGTCCCTTTCATTCGCGCAATTTCGCAGCACAAACGCGTAAAATAGATAGCAGAACAACGCGCACGGCAAAGGAGGAGAGCAGGATGCGCAGAACAGGTGGACTGCTGGAAACAGGGAAAATTCTATATCTTCCGGCCGCACAGATCCGGCCGAATCCGGGCCAGCCGCGGAAGATCTTCGACCCGGCGGGGCTGCAGGAGCTGGCGGCGAGCATTGCGGAATACGGCATCGTGCAGCCGCTGACCGTCCGGCGGCGGGACGGATTTTATGAGCTGGTCGCAGGCGAGCGCCGCCTGCGCGCCGCGCGGATGGCGGGGCTTCGGGAGGTGCCCTGCATCCTGCTGTCGGTGGACGAGGCGCAGAGCGGCATGGTCGCGCTGGTGGAGAACCTCCAGCGGCGCGACCTCGACTACATCGAGGAGGCCGAGGGGCTGGCGCGGCTCATGCGCCTGTATGGTCTGAGTCAGGAGCAGGCGGCCCAGCGCGTGGGCAAAAGTCAGAGCGCCGTGGCGAACAAGCTGCGCTTGCTGCGCCACAGCCCGCAGGTGCTGGCCCTGCTGCGGGAGAACCAGCTCTCGGAGCGGCACGCGCGGGCGCTGCTGCGGCTGCCGGAGGAGGAGGACCGGCTGGCCGTGCTGCAGACCGTCATCCGCCAGCAGCTCAACGTGGCAAAGACGGAGGCGTATATCGACGCCTATCTTGCGAAAAAGAACGCGCAGGAGCCGCCGAAGCGCGGCATCCGTAAGCTCATCGTGCGGGACGTGCGGCTGTTCCTGAACAGCGTGAATCACAGCCTCGAGCTCGTCCGCAGCGCGGGCATCCAGGCGGAGACGAAGCAGGAGGAGACGGATCGTGAGATCGTCCTGACCATTCGCCTGCCCAAGCGCGCGGGATGAGAAATGGGGAATTGCAGGAAGGTTCCCAGCCGTGCGCTGTAGGGGAGCGGACAGCCGGGCCCGGATCCGCACTGGCAGCCAGTACAGGGCAGCGATAAAAACGTACAAACCGATTGCGTCTGTAGCGGCGCTCACTGAGCGCCTTGCAGGCTGGCAGCGTCCGTGGCACGCATTCTAAGGCGAAAAGACCCCAGATTTGTCATTGCGAGGAGGCCGCAGGCCGACGTGGCAATCTCGGGGAGGCAGTTGCGATTTCGCCGATAGCTTTCCTGCGATTCAGCCGGGTACTGCGAGATTGCCACGTCGCTTCGCTCCTCGCAATGACAATTCGGGGGCATTTGCCATTTCAACGATGGTCAGTTCGTTTCGCCGGTGCAGTGCCGGGCACGGCTGTCCGCTCCCCCGCAACTACAACACCTGGTCGGCGGCCTCGCGTAGCTTTCCACTCTCCATTTTCAGCTTGCCCCATGTCCCGTTCCTGAAAACCCAATTTCAAACCCGCTGCGTTTTGGGAGGAGCGCGGCGGGTTTTTTCGGGCAAAATGACGGTTTTGCGCCATTTTTCTGTCTGAAAATATTTACATTGGCCTTTTTCGGTTTTTTCTTTTGAAATTCATTGAAAAACCCTGCGAATTGTGTTATATTGTTCAAGTATCCGAATGAATAGAACTAGAAAAACGATTCGAAACGGCTGCGAGTGACCGTTTCCAAGACACGAAAGGGGTTTATCAACAGTATGCACAAATATGTTTACCTGTTCTCCGAGGGTAACGGCTCCATGCGTGAGCTACTCGGCGGCAAGGGCGCAAACCTGGCAGAGATGACGAATCTCGGCATGCCTGTCCCGCAGGGCTTCACCATCTCCACGGAAGCCTGCACGAAGTATTATGAGGACGATCGCAACATCAACGACGAGATCAAGGCGCAGGTCTACGAGGCTCTCGCCCGCATCGAGAAGATCAACGGCAAGAAGTTCGGCGACGCCAAGAACCCGCTGCTCGTCTCCGTCCGTTCCGGCGCCCGCGCCTCCATGCCCGGCATGATGGACACCATCCTGAACCTCGGCCTGAACGACGAGGTCGCCGCCGGTCTCATCGCCGGTAACCCCACGCCTGCGTTTACCCGCTTTGTTTACGATTCCTATCGCCGCTTTATCCAGATGTTCTCCGACGTCGTCATGGAACTGTCCAAGAAGACGTTCGAGGTCATCATCGACGAAGTCAAGGCCGCCAAGGGCGTCAAGAACGACATCGACCTCGACGCCGACGACATGAAGAAGCTCGTTGACCTGTTCAAGGCTCACTATAAGGAAGAAAAGGGCGAGGACTTCCCGACCGATCCGGCCGTCCAGCTCATGGAGGCCATCAAGGCCGTCTTCCGCTCCTGGGATAACCCCCGCGCCAACGTCTATCGCCGCATGAACGACATCCCCTACTCCTGGGGCACCGCCGTCAACGTGCAGCCGATGGTCTTCGGCAACCTGAACGACAAGTCCGGCACCGGCGTCGCCTTCACGCGCGATCCGGCCACCGGTGAGAAGGCGCTGTTCGGCGAATACCTCATCAACGCCCAGGGCGAAGATGTCGTCGCCGGTATCCGCACGCCGAGCAAGATCTCCAAGCTGCATGAGGAGATGCCCGCTGTCTACGACCAGTTCGTCGACATCGCCACCCGCCTCGAGAACCACTACCGTGACATGCAGGATATGGAGTTCACCATCGAGAACGGCAAGCTCTACATGCTGCAGACCCGTAACGGCAAGCGCACCGCTGCCGCCGCGCTGAAGATCGCCTGCGACCTCGTCGACGAGGGCATGATCTCCCGCGAAGAGGCCGTCATGCGCGTGGAGCCGAAGCAGCTCGATTCCCTGCTGCACCCGCAGTTCGACGCCGCCGCGCTGAAGGCCGCCGAGGTCGTCGGCAAGGGCCTGGCCGCCTCTCCGGGCGCTGCCTGCGGCCGTGTTGTCTTCTCCGCCGAGGACGCAAAGTCCTGGGCCGCCAACGGCGAAAAGGTCGTTCTCGTCCGTCTTGAGACCAGCCCCGAGGACATCGAGGGCATGGCTGCCGCACAGGGCATCCTGACCGTCCGCGGCGGCATGACGTCCCACGCTGCCGTCGTCGCGCGCGGCATGGGCACCTGCTGCGTCTCCGGCTGCGGTGAGATCACCATGCACGAGGAAGAGAAGTACTTCACCCTCGCCGGCAAGGATTACCACGAGGGCGACTGGATCTCCATCGACGGCTCCACCGGCAACATCTATGGCTGCGCCGTCAAGACCGTCGAGGCCACCATCAGCGGCAACTTTGACCGCTTCATGAAGTGGGCCGACAGCTTCCGCGTTCTGCGCGTCCGCACGAACGCCGATAACCCCCGCGACACTGCGCAGGCCGTGAAGTTCGGCGCAGAAGGCATCGGCCTGTGCCGCACGGAGCACATGTTCTTTGAGGCCACCCGTATCAAGGCCATGCGCGAGATGATCGTCGCCAAGACGGTCGAGGCCCGCAAGGAAGCTCTGGCCAAGATCCTGCCGTATCAGCAGGGTGACTTCGAAGCGATGTATCGCGAGCTCAAGGGCCGTCCGATGACCATCCGCTTCCTGGATCCCCCTCTGCACGAGTTCCTGCCGACGAAGGAAGAGGACATCGCCGAGATCGCCGAAGAGCTGCACGTCAGCGTCGCCGAGCTCAAGGACGTCATCGCCTCCCTGCATGAGTTCAACCCGATGATGGGCCACCGCGGCTGCCGTCTGGCTGTCACCTATCCGGAGATTGCCGAGATGCAGACCACCGCCGTCATCAACGCCGCCATCAAGGTCAACAAGGAGTTCTCCTGGTACCGCATCGAGCCGGAGATCATGATCCCGCTGGTCGGCGAGGTCAAGGAGCTGAAGTTCGTCAAGGACGTCGTCACCGCCACGGCCGACCGCCTGATCGAAGAGGCCGGTGTCGAGATGAAGTACACCGTCGGCACCATGATCGAGATCCCGCGCGCCGCTCTGACCGCGGACGAAATCGCCACCGAGGCTGAGTTCTTCTCCTTCGGCACGAACGACCTGACCCAGATGACGTTCGGCTTCAGCCGCGACGACGCCGGCAAGTTCCTCGACTCCTACTACGACCACAAGATCTACGAGTCCGATCCGTTCGCCCACCTCGACCAGAAGGGCGTCGGCAAGCTCGTGAAGATGGCCGCCGAAATGGGCCGCGCCACCCGTCCGCACATCAAGCTCGGCATCTGCGGCGAGCACGGCGGCGATCCCGCCTCCGTCGAGTTCTGCCACAACGTCGGCCTGAACTACGTCTCCTGCAGCCCGTTCCGTGTCCCCATCGCCCGCCTCGCTGCTGCACAGGCTGCTATTAGAAGCGGGGATGAGAAGTAATTTTTACTTCTGCTTCACAATAAACTACGAACAGGCGAAAGCTTTTCGTAACGCCAACGGTCAATATCTTCGCCAATCACAATGGGAAGATATAACAGTTGAAGTGATTTTCTAAAAAATATCCGTCTATCGAATAACTCGGTAGGCGGATTTTTTTGCACATTCGTGTTTAGATTGTGATTTCATTATAATGAAATCAACAAAATTATGGAGGTTTCATTATGAACACATTATTTGAACAAAACGGCTGTAATTATGAAATACAAGGTGATTATCAACTGCCGTGCATCGCAACAAAAAAGCAGAATGAATTGTATATCGGCGTGTGGGCAAACCGTCACAAACAGTATCTTAAACAACATCATCGTATAAAATATTACAATCTGCTAACATCGGAAAGGTTGTACCCTTACCTTGCGGACATTGAGGAGCAGGCAGAAGCAATGTTTTCACAGCTCATCAAATCTCTTGCCGAAAAGGAAAATGTTACAGAAAAACTGAAAGCGGATAATCCTATGCTATGGGTGCAGAAGATGAACAATATCCGTAACAGAGCAATGGAAGTTGTGAATGGCGAGGTATTTTTGTATGAGAAAAACCGTAATATTCACAATGATATTGACTCTCATTTTTAGTACGGTTGGTTGCACTGTCCATAGTGAGCCAGACAAAAAGGCGACTGAAAGTTCATCAGCTAACGCTGTAATTGATATAACGCAAGCAAAAGAATTATCCGAGAAAACAGGGAACGAAACAGTTGAGAAAAGTACATTTGCGGAAGAAACGACACAGCCACCTACCACTAAAATTGATACAGAAAGGGTATCAAAAGAGCCGAATTTTTCTCAAACTACAACAGCAAAGAACGAGACAAAGCAAGATACTCTTACACAAAAGGAACTACCTCAAAACGAAATATCAGAGCCTGAAATAACAACAAATACTGCATCGGAAGTCACAACAGCAGTTGAACAAATTGAAGAATTCGATATCAACTATTGGATTTCTTACGCACAGAATTACGCTCAAAGTATTGGATTTACTCTCGATGAAACCGCAATAGAATGTTGGGACAATCCAATATCCGCTAATGCAAACAACAAAAATATCGGCTTTGATATTGAAAGCAGATTGAATAGATATAGGAATGATGAAGGCTTTATATCGGTTTGGATATGGGCAGAAAAAATATCCGATACACAGTATGAACTCTACATCGGATACGCATAAAGAATTGAGCACGGATTGCAGAAATACTCTGTTGTCCGTGCTTATTTTTTGTTTGATATTTAATTTTGAATGTAAAATTACCTGAGATAAAAAGGTATGTGCAATCTTAGCGAGCAGACCGGTTGGATAACCAAACGGTAATCTGCCCGCCTTCTGCACATACTGAGCGAGCAGACCGGTTGGATAACCAAACGGTAATCTGCCCGCCTTCTGCACATACTGAGCGAGCAGACCATTTATGGACAGGTTGTCCAAAACGGTGCTGTCGCTCGTGCTTTCAGCGGCAGTGTATTTGGGCAGCCCACTCCCAAATACCTCGTTAGGGTGACACCCTAAGACCTGAAAATATTGATAATATATACATTATTAGCTTCACACTGAACCAGAGTGTTTGTATTAACATAAAACTATCAAGAGAACAAATAAATACATTCACGCTGATGAAGGGTGATAAGGTTGTCGAGGTTGCGAAAAAAGTGTCCTATCGCTTGTTGCTCTTGCTTTTGTGCAGGCACCGGAATATCAAAATCAGCAAGATTACTTCTGCTAATTCTTTGGCGTGTACCACCTGCAAGGCAGGTGTTTACTTCGCCAAAATATTTTTGTGACGATAGGTACTGAAGTAGAAATTCATTGCTTATATTTTCCGAAACTCTTACTATCGTGCAATCGACTGCTGTAATCATTTTTGTGCCTATATTCGGCACTATACAAGCTCTTCCGGCTGGTTCGGGCAATCTTGAAATCAATATATCCCCCTCAAAAACTTCCTCACAATGTAAAGCTTCAAAAGTATCTTTCGACACCCACTTTTTGTTGTTGGGTTTGTCGAGATATTCTGCCACACCGACATTGCCCGTCTGAATTAAACGCACGCCTGAATTGCTTTGGTCTTTTGCTTCAATCCAATCGCCGTCCGTAAACTTATCGCACAATGATAATAACTTACGCTGTTCCCAAGAATAATAAAAAATCTACTTGTACGGCTATTCTTCCGCAAGTAAATACAAATTTGACAGTACGCACTTTTGTTTCAAATATCGTACTTATATTGAAATATTCTGATTTTTGTGCTATACTAATGACACTTACACTTAAACCAAGAAAGAGGTGCAATAGAGATGGCAGTTAGTTACAAAAAACTATGGCATATCCTTATTGATAGGAATATGAAGAAAAAAGATTTAGAAGCTTTAGCCGGCATCAATCATTACACGATGAGTAAAATGAGCAGAGATAAAAGCCTGGGCAACATCGGCAATGCTGTCACAGGCAGCAACGGCGGTTTTATCCACCAGCACCCGGTCGATGCGGTAGTTGTCCCGGATGATCTGCCCGGTGGTATCGTCAATTTCGGAATAGGTGATGCTGAGCCGCTTGCCCACGGCATCATTCCAGAATGTGACGGAGGTAACTTTCTTCATGTGGTGATTCTCCCTTCTGTAATGGATGTCAGATAGGTAAGATTATACCGAGGTATGAAAACGAGAATTGGACCTTTACAGAATTACTCTATGAAGCGCCATATTTAAAAAGCTACCAAGACGAAGAGGATGAAGAGGATGAGGAGGCAGATTGCCTTGAATATATTGACAATACTGATAAGATAATATATCTTTACTACCAAGACGATAAATGCGTCGGAAAAGTTAAACTGCGAAAAAATTGGAACCGGTACGCTTATATAGAAGATATCGCCGTATGTAAGGATTTCAGGGGGCAAGGCATAGGCAGCGCGCTTATCAATATATCTATAGAATGGGCAAAGCATAAAAACTTGCATGGACTAATGCTTGAAACCCAGGACAATAACCTTATAGCTTGTAAATTCTATCATAATTGTGGTTTCAAAATCGGCTCCGTCGATACTATGTTATACGCCAACTTTGAAAACAACTTTGAAAAAGCTGTTTTCTGGTATTTAAGGTTTTAGAATGCAAGGAACAGTGAATTGGAGTTCGTCTTGTTATAATTAGCTTCTTGGGGTATCTTTAAATACTGTAGAAAAGAGGAAGGAAATAATAAATGGCTAAAATGAGAATATCACCGGAATTGAAAAAACTGATCGAAAAATACCGCTGCGTAAAAGATACGGAAGGAATGTCTCCTGCTAAGGTATATAAGCTGGTGGGAGAAAATGAAAACCTATATTTAAAAATGACGGACAGCCGGTATAAAGGGACCACCTATGATGTGGAACGGGAAAAGGACATGATGCTATGGCTGGAAGGAAAGCTGCCTGTTCCAAAGGTCCTGCACTTTGAACGGCATGATGGCTGGAGCAATCTGCTCATGAGTGAGGCCGATGGCGTCCTTTGCTCGGAAGAGTATGAAGATGAACAAAGCCCTGAAAAGATTATCGAGCTGTATGCGGAGTGCATCAGGCTCTTTCACTCCATCGACATATCGGATTGTCCCTATACGAATAGCTTAGACAGCCGCTTAGCCGAATTGGATTACTTACTGAATAACGATCTGGCCGATGTGGATTGCGAAAACTGGGAAGAAGACACTCCATTTAAAGATCCGCGCGAGCTGTATGATTTTTTAAAGACGGAAAAGCCCGAAGAGGAACTTGTCTTTTCCCACGGCGACCTGGGAGACAGCAACATCTTTGTGAAAGATGGCAAAGTAAGTGGCTTTATTGATCTTGGGAGAAGCGGCAGGGCGGACAAGTGGTATGACATTGCCTTCTGCGTCCGATCGATCAGGGAGGATATCGGGGAAGAACAGTATGTCGAGCTATTTTTTGACTTACTGGGGATCAAGCCTGATTGGGAGAAAATAAAATATTATATTTTACTGGATGAATTGTTTTAGTACCTAGATTT
>ERZ791908.1238-NODE-1238-length-17311-cov-22.251507_pt1 | contig 17311 bp, 9 predicted proteins | sample MGYA00510144_ERZ791908 | MGnify/ENA primary metagenome ERZ791908 (study PRJEB30046, sample SAMN00792105) | human gut metagenome | study: EMG produced TPA metagenomics assembly of the A metagenome-wide association study of gut microbiota in type 2...
CTTAAACAGCAACCTTCTCAAGAATCTCCCGCTTCTATAAGCGGGAGAGGTTCAAAATATCTATAATTAAGGATGGATTCCTATGCAACATGATAAGAATAAACTAGCCATCAGCGCTGCCAAATTGTATTACCAGTCGGGCTTCAGCCAGGCCGAGATTGCCAAAGAGCTGCAGCTGTCCCGTCCGTCGGTATCGCGGCTTTTACAGTACGCCAAGGACATGGGCTTCGTGCGCATCGAAATCTTCGACCCCATCGAAGACCAGGGCCAGCTGGCCCAAAAAGTCGCCGCCGCATACGGCCTGCGCGATGTCTGCATCGCCAACGCCCCTATCGAAGACGAAGAAGAGGTCAAGAAATATATAGGCCAGCGCGGCGCTGCCTATATCAATGAAATCATCCAGGACGGGGACATCATCGGCGTCGGCTGGGGCACGACCCTGCATAGCCTGTCCCACCAGCTCATCCCCCATCCCCTGAAGGGCGCCCAGATTGTCCAGCTCGAAGGGGGCATCACCTTGTCGACGAGCGAAACCTTTGCCAATGAAATATTGGAAAAATTCGCCAAGAACTATGAAACTATCGCCCAGTACCTGCCGCTGCCGGTCCTCTTCGACTCGAAAGAGGTCAAGGAAATGGTCTACCGCGACCGCCACATCAAGCGCGTCCTGGAACTGGGCCGCAACGCCAACATCGCCATATTCAGCGTCGGCACCGTCCGCGACAATGCCTTGTTCTTCCGTCTGGGCTATGCCGACGCCCAGGAAAAGGCCTACCTCAAGAGCCACGCCGTCGGCGATATCTGCTCCCGCTTCTTCGATAAAGACGGAAATATCTCCAGCCAGGAGCTGAACGACCGCACCGTCGGTATCGCCCTCGATGACCTGCGCAACAAAGAATACAGCATCCTCCTGTCCGGCGGCGAAGGCAAAATCGCCAGCATCCGGGCGGCCCTAAAAGGAGGCTACGCCAACGTCCTCATCACCGACCAGTTCACAGCCAAACGATTACTGGAGAAGGTGTAAAAAAAGGTCCTGTCACATAGTGACAGGACCTTTTTAAGTTTTAAGTTTGTAGTTTTTAGTTTGCAGAAATATGGCTAAAAATTTAAAGTCAACTTCTACAAACTACAAACTCCGTACTACAAACTATAAAGAGAACGGGGCCTCGCATGATGGCAGACCCCTTCATGTGCCCGCCCTTCACTCCCAGGCGCTATCGGGCAGGGCGGTGATGCTGGCCCAGGCGTTATTGATGGCAGCAGCCATCATTTTTTTGCCCGGCGGGTCGAGATGGAGTCCGTCCAGGGCCAGTTCGGTCTTGAGTTCGCCGCGGCTGTCGGCCATGCCCGGCGTGATGTCGATATGGACCTGCGTGTCGATGTAGTCGTTGACTTCGGCAATGGCGCCGCGCCAGTCATCGGCCGTATCCTGGTCGAAGGCAGCCTTGATGTTCTCCGGATTGAGCGGCGGAATGGTCAGGAAAACGGGCTTGATGCCATGGCTCAGGCATTTTTCCTTCAACGTCTGTAAGTCACTGATGACTTCACCGGCCGGCACGCCGGCGCGGAGGCTGTTGGAGCCGATGAGGATAATGACATACGACGGCTTGAAGGGCAGGACGTCGCGGTCGAAGCGTTCGACGCCCATGGCGCTCGTATCGCCGCTCTGGGCCAGGTTGATCGTCGGGAACATGAGATACGAAGCGTAACTGAAGTCCCAATCCGTCGGCGAATAGGAAATACTGCCGCCACCGTGGCTGATACTGTCGCCAAAGATAGCGACGACGCCCTGTTCCGCTGCCGGGTCCAGCTCAAAGGGCAGGGCATCGGAATAACCGCCGATAGGATTGCCTGCCCCATCCAGAGCCAGGACGCGCCAGTAAAAGGGCTTATCGCCCATGCGGGCCTTCTGGTCGTACTGCTGGGCATATTGCGGCGTGTAACTGTCGATGCGATGAATCGACGGCGCCGTACCTTTCGGATCTTCCGGCAAATCGTTGAGGATTTCTACTTCATACTTTGCTGCCCCCGGTACGGCTATCCAGTCGTAGACCGGATAGAGCAGGGTCTGTCCCGGTCCCTGGTTGAAAAAGGACAAGGGCGTCGGCTTTTCCGTAAAAGGCTGGAAAATATCGACATGCGCTTCTTCGATATCCGAAAATTCACTGACCGGACGGCCCTTCAAATCGAGGCCGCGGACGCGCCAGTAAAAGACCTGTCCCAGGAAGGTATCGGGCAAATCCAGTTCCAGTCCCGTCGTATAAGCCTTCTGGTCATCCATGAAAGGCTCGTAAGACGTACTGACCTTTCCGTCATCGCCTTTTTCTTCCTCTTTCTTCAAGATCTGCACGTCATACATGACAGCCCCGTCGACACGGCTCCAGCGCAGGATGGGATGGCCATCAGCCGGATCCGTCGCCGGATAATGGAGAGTGACATGCGGTTTTTCCCGCAAAGCCGGCATGTCATCACTATCGGCCTTTACATGCTGCCGCGCTTCTTCCAGGGCCACGTCGACACCGTGGGAGTCCGTCGACTGACGGGCGCCGGCAAAGATGCCGACCCCCAGGGTCAGGGCCATGAGAGCCGTGATAAAAGCTAATTGTTTACGCATTCTTCTCCTTCTTATCTTTCTTATAACCGTACTTCTGGGTCCAGGCTTTATTCTGCTTCTGGATTTCCTTCTTGCTCAACATGGCCGGCTTGGCTTCCAGGGCCGACTGGATATTCTTGACGATAGCCGGCTGATCATCACCGTCAGCACAGGTCATGATGCGCAAGTCGTTGACATAGACATCGTTACCGCGGGACGCTACGTTCCACGACGGCTGCTTCTTGTTCATCGCTTCCGTAACGACCTTGTCGTCTTTCGTCGCTTCGCCGTAGACGTCATGCGTAGCCCGGGCCAGATTGCCCGCTACCAGGAAAGCCCGGCGCCGCGACGAATACGTCCCGGCTGCAGCCGGTGTGACGACGGGTTTGGCATTGACATAGACCGTGTTGCCGCCGACCTGGACGCGGTTGCCCGACCACAAGGTCATGCGGCCGGCCAGCTTTTCAATACGGCTCGACATCTGAGGATGATTATTCGGACTGATGACGCGCTTGAAGCCTTCCTGCCACAGTTCGCCGTACTGTTCGTAAACGTACTGCATGGACGAAGCCGCGCCGCCGACATTGTAGGCCGTGTTCTTGAAGACATTGAAGCCCGTCGCATCGGCCTGTTTTTCCTGGTCCATAGTGACGAATTCATTGTCGATGTAATTGACGGCCACACTGCCCAGGAGAATGTCGAGGACGTCGGCATTACCGCCAAGGGAAACGTCGATGAGCGTCGAAATACCGATACTCTTGAGGACGCCGTTGATGGCATGGCGTTTTTCGCCGTGCTGCATTTCATGGCACATGGTAAAGGCCAGTTCATCGTCGTTGAGGGCATCGAGCATCCCCTTATTGACGGAAATGACGCCGCCAATCGTTTCAAAGGCGTTCAACTCTTTCGACGGGTTGGCATAGACATCGTAATTGCGCTTGATGAGGCCCGTCGCTACGAGGTTGCGCTGGATATTTTCCAGACGGTCGCTGTAGGCTTCATTATCGACGACACCAGTCTTGGCCTGCGTATTGGCCAACATCTGCTTCTGATTGTTGTTGTCCATCTGGAGCAGCTGCTGTTTGGCCAGAGCCATAGTCGCTGCCCCATAGAGCAGGATCTGCGCCGTCGACGCAGCCGAAGCGATGGCGACAGGCGCCACGCAGAGAGACAGGCTGGCAACGAGAGTCGTCAGCCATTTTTTCCATAATTTCATCCCTATCATCCTCCCTCATCCGTTAGCGAAAGCTGTTCCCGGCAGAGCTTCTCCTTCTTCTTTTTCGTCCACTGCTTGATTTGCCATTCCCAATGCATGGCCTCGTGTTTTGTAGGAAAACCCTGGCACCAGGCCAGGGTTACAGGGCGACGGGAACGGGTATACTTAGCCCCTCTGCCGTCATTATGCGCTGCGACCCGCCGGGGCACATCCAGCGTCCAGCCCGTATATAAAGACTGGTCGGCGCAGCGCACCATATACGTATAATATAACATGAAGCCCTTAGGCTTCTTCCGTGACGATTTTCACCGTATTCAGGACAACATCTTCCAGCGGTTTATCGGCAAAATCGGTCTTGACTCTGCTGATGCCTTCGACGACGTCATAATCCTTGACGACCTTGCCGAAAATAGAATGATGGTTCTGGAGCCACGGCGTCGGGACGACCGTCACGAAGAACTGGGAACTGCCCGTATTAGGGCCGGCATTGGCCATAGCCAGGACACCGGGTTCGCTGAAATCGAGGCCCGGACCGAATTCATCAGGAATCGTCTGTTTCGAGCCGCCGCATCCCGTACCCGTCGGGTCGCCGCCTTGGATCATGAAATCGGCAATGATGCGATGGAAAATCGTGCCATCATAAAAACCGGATTTTGCCAAATTCACAAAATTTTCGACCGTAATCGGTGCCTTGTCTGCAAAAAGTTCTACCGTAAAATCGCCGCGGTTCGTCTGGAATACAGCGTATGTTTTATTGTCTGCCATAGTAACAGCCTCCTGTGTATATAATAAGGTATTGTATACGTTTATATTACCGTAGAATAGGCAATTCCGCAAGTAGTTAGGGCGCTAAAGCGCCCGCAGGCCGCCTCGGACTCAGATGCCGCTACGCGGCAACAGACTCAGAATAACGACATCGCCTCGAGTAACCCTCGGCTCGTAAAAATCGCCCCAATCGGGGCCTTTTCGTAGGGGCCGTCCCGACGGGCGGCCCGCCGCGAAATTCCACCACAGCTCACTCTGGCATGATGGCAGGTTTTTTGAACCTCTCCCGCTTATAGACGCGGGAGATTCTTGAGAAGGTTGCTGTTTAAGTTTTCTCCTGAAATCAGGATAGCCTTATTCTCAAAGGGCTGTCCAAAAGCCCCTTACACAGTCCCTCGAAATCGAAGTTCTGCTTACTTTTACGGAGTATATTGGCGGCGCCGTTGATGTCGGCATTGGCCGTCCTGCCGTTGGCGAAGCGGTACAGGCCGCGCCGGATTCGTTTCCCGCTGAACGTTCCTGTATAGGGGGCATCCGGCTGGTATACGGGAATGTCGTCCAAATCCAGGCAGCTGGCCTGAGAGGTATAGGATTCTTCCTGTTCCAGATAGGTTATCCCATAGCGTTCACACAGGTGTTTCAAGGTACTACGAAGATAGCTCAAATTGATTTGAGCGAAATGCTGATTCGTCACTTTGCCCAGCTTTAGTCCTCGTTTGAAATCGCGATTATAGCCGCAGACAAGGGTCCCTATCTGATGACGGATGCAAAAATCGAGGATATAGCGGGCTGTCTTGCGAAGGATGTCCTGCATCCGGAAATTGCGTTTCTTCGCTAACTGACAGAGCTGGTTCGTCGTCTTCTGGCCCTGCTTGGCAGCAATGCTTTGGAGTCTGGCTTTGCGTTTGTTCCAATACTGGTTGATAGATTTGAGTTTACGACCGTCCATGAGAAACGACGTCCCCGTATTGGTAACGCAGGCGCCCAGATTGTCCAGGCCCAAGTCGATAGCCAGGACACGGTCTGACGAAGCTTTCACCGGCTCTGGGTCCTTTAGGTAACAATACTGAATCTTGAAATACCGTCCGCCATACATGGGACAGATGCGGACTTCTTGAATCGTCTTCTCCTTCATCCTGTCGGGAACAGGAATCCGAATCCGATGGCCGTTATGGATTTTCGCATATTTCCGACTCAGCGGCACTGTCAGGAACCCATTCTTGATGTTGATAGCGTTCGTCGACAAGACGAGATGGAACCATCCCCCTTTTTCACGATAGTGCGGCAGGCGGACATCTTTCGACTGATAGTCACCTGCCTTGACTTTCTGCAAAAGCCCGAAAAAAGAACGAAAACTGCGGTCGGCCATCTTCAATATCTGCTGGGCAACACCGGCCTGCAACAAGCTATAGTTTTCATTTTCCTTGCAAATGGGGTAATTTTCTTCGTACCGCAAGAATTGCTGAGTATCGAAGTAATGCTGCCGAATCGTATAGACCGCTACATTGTACAGGTTATTGCTGTATTGGCACATTTCCCGGAGCATCGTATACTCTTGTTTCGACAAGCCGCGGATGACATTCGATTGCGTCAAGTACATCTAGGATTCACCTCCTCTGTTATCTACCATTATACCGTAGCCGAGGTGAAAAGGCTAAGACAGAAAAGACATAGGGTGGATTTCGCAGGCATCGAACCTGCGAAATCCATCGCCATTCATCCCCTACCTAAGAGGAAGGAGTCTTCTGGCGAAACTGGGATAAATTACTAGCCGCTCGTCATAAATTCCAGCCATTCACACTATTCACGCGGGACGCCCTTTGGGCGTCCCCTACGCAATCGCATACAGGCGAAAAAAAGGGCTTGTCGCACGACGACAAGCCCTTTAAAGTTGTTAGTGGCTAGCAGTTAGTTGTTAGCGGATGGCTTTAAATTTGAAGGTTTTCTCTGCAAACTACAAGCTATAAACTCCGGCCTCTTATCCCAAAATCTTTTTGAGGTCAGCTTCCGGCGTGCTGGTCGGAGTGATGTTGAAGTTTTCTACCAAGTAGTTGAGGACATTCTTGGAGACGAAGGCCGGCAGTGTCGGGCCGAGGTAAATATTCTTGATGCCCAAGGAGAGGAGGGTCAAGAGGATGCAGACAGCTTTCTGTTCGTACCACGAGAGGACGAGGGTCAAGGGCAGATCGTTGACGCCGCAGTCGAAGGCTTTTGCCAAAGCGACAGCTACCTGGATAGCGCTGTATGCGTCGTTGCACTGGCCCATATCCATGATGCGCGGCAAGCCGCCGATAGCGCCGAGGTCGAGGTCGTTGAAGCGGTATTTGCCGCAAGCCAGGGTGAGGACGACCGTATCAGCCGGGGTCTGTTTAACGAATTCCGTGTAGTAGTTACGGCCCGGACGAGCGCCGTCGCAACCGCCGACGAGGAAGAAGTGTTTGATAGCGCCGGCTTTGACAGCGTCGATGACTTTGTCAGCAACGGAGAGGACCGTGCCATGACCAAAGCCAGTCGTAACGGTGCTGCCGCCGTTGATGCCGGTGAAATGCTGGTCTTCTGCATAGCCGCCGAGTTCCAGGGCTTTTTCGATGACCGGCGTGAAGTCTTTGTCTTCGCCGATATGAGTTACGCCGTCAAAGGAAACGACTTCCGTCGTGAAGACGCGGTCGATGTAGGATTTACGAGGCGGCATGAGGCAGTTCGTCGTGAACAGGAATGCACCGGGAACGCCGTCGAATTCTTTCTGCTGGTTCTGCCAAGCCGTGCCGAAGTTGCCTTTGAGGTGTTTGTATTTCTTCAATTCCGGATAAGCGTGAGCCGGGAGCATTTCGCCGTGCGTATAGATATTGATGCCTTTGCCTTCAGTCTGTTTGAGGAGGAGTTCCAAGTCTTTCAGGTCGTGGCCGGTGACAACGATGAACGGGCCTTTTTCAACCGTCAAAGGAACTGTCGTCGGAACCGGAGTACCATAAGTAGACGTATTAGCTTCATCGAGGAGAGCCATGCAGGTCAAGTTGACTTTGCCTGTTTCCATGACAATCGGGAGGAGTTCATCCATGCCCCAGTCTTCGCCGATGGCCGACAAGCCTTTGACGAAGAAAGCATCGACTTCTTCGCTCGATTTGCCGAGCATGAGAGCATGATAAGCATAAGCAGCCATGCCGCGCATACCAAAGAGGATGAGCGATTTAAGGGAACGGATATCTTCGTCAGCGTTCCACATCTGGTTCATATCGTAGTCAGCTGCGGGAGTGGACGAAAGGGCAGCGGCTTCAGCGTGAACTTTATCGATCATAGCCTGGGTCGTCGTCGTGTTGAAGTTGACGTTGGTAATGGTCGTGAACATGCCTTCGAGGATAGTACGATAGGTCTTAGCCGTCGGAGCGGCAGTCTGACAGGTGCGGGCCAAACCAACAAGGGCGCCGGTCAAAACATCCTGCAAGCCGGCTTCAACAGCCGATTTGCCACAAACACCGGCACAACCGGTACAGCCAGTACCCATAGCGGTCTGTTCACACTGGAAACAAAACATCTGTTTTTCTTTTGTCATGGTGAAAACCTCCTGTATTTCATACATATAATAAATTGAATGGGTGATTCGTAATTCTCTGCTCTCATCGAGTACACGTAAAGTATAACAAAAAGAAAGAAATATTTCTGTTGCATTTACAACCAAAAGGGAAATTTTGTAGGGGACGCCCAAAGCCTTTCTGGTCCGCCAGGTACCGACTATCGGGAGGTGCAGGGCGGCTGCCAGAACGGACAGCAGTGGCGGGCGTCCCGCCGTGAATCCTAGGCATAGCCGGAATTTATGACGGACGGTACATGGTCGTAATACTATCATGAGTATGTCGCGGCGGAACGCCGCATATGAATCCGAGAGAAAGGCCGTGGTTCATTGTTCGTGGCTCGTAAAAGCCTGCTATTATTCTCGGATAAGTTATAGCCAAATTTCTCTAGCGGACTCGCCACGTGCGAGCCCCTACAAACATACCATTATAACAGAATAGGCTGTGGCAAAGTTTCGCAGCGGGCTGCCCTCATCGGGACAGCCCCTACACACAAGGCCATGGGCCGTGTATTTTTTTGCGAACTGCGACCTGCGAAAAAAAATGAGGTTGTCGCCTGAAGTAATCTTGACTTGGTGCGACAACCTCATCGCTATGGCACTATTTCTTGCCCAGTGCCTGCTGAATCATTTCGCCTTGCTGGGCTACAAGAGCTTCCAGTTTAGCAATCTTTTCGTCTTGTTCTTTCATCTTAGCATCCTGTGCTTTCAGGAGTTCATCTTGTTCTTTAATCTTCTTAGCCATGACCGTCTTGGACGTCGTGATACCGCTGCCGCCGCTGCCGAGTTTGAAGCTGACGCCGGCGTTGATCATGTTTTCGCCGCCGCCGAAGCTGCCACCGATGCTGAACATGGTGTTTTCGTTCGGGCGATAGTAGGTACCGATAGCGACTGCATTGGCGCCGGCATAGTTGCCGTAACCAGCTGCGAAGTCCCACTTGTTGTCCGGGTCAAAATCGAGCGGGTGGAGGGCTGCCAGAGCGGCTGCGCCAGCACCGACACGATTGATGCGGCTATCCAGCTTGTTGAGCGAATGGCTCAGACTGTTGATGTTTTCCGCGTTGGCAATGACGGCCTGATTCGTGTTGTAGAGCTGGCCACCATTGACAGCGTCCGTCGAGCCTTCAGCAATTTCACCATCAGCCAGGTTGGTAATCTTCTGGCTGTTCATGTCGATACCGCTGCTATTGATAGTCGGCCCATTGTTGACGGTAATATTTTCAACATTGGTGATGCTCTTACCATTCATGTCGATACCAGTATTATTAATGGTCGGGCCACCATTGTTGATGGTAACACTATCGACTTGGATATCCGGTTTCAGGGAAACGGAAATGGTATCCATGCTGCCTGATCCAGTAACGGTAGCTGCCGTCGAGATATTCGTACCATCGCCAGCAATCTTAATAGTTTCACCGTTTACGACACTGGCAGCCTGGTTATCATCAGCTTCAAGCTTGATATCTTCCGGAATACTTTCAATTTGTATAGCTTTACCGGTATCTGTCGTCGTTTCTGGAGCAACTTCATTAGACTCTGTCCGATACATGAGGTCCATGACTTGGGACTTTTTAGCGCCCGACGAACCGGATTCGGAACCACTTTCTGTCGAAGTGCTGTCACCTGTCGAAACCGTTACTTTGCCTTGGTTATTGGTAACGCCTTCAATATTAACATTGATTGTGTATTGGTTGCCCGTTTTGGCGACACTGATGCCATCACCAGCCTTGATGGAAACTTGCGAACCGCTGATAGCCGACTTGAGCTGACCGACGTTGACCGCATCCGTATCAAGGATACCGGCTGCTACGTTGGAGATAACCCGGTTATTGGCATTGAGACCGTTGGAGTTGATGTAGGTCAAGCCGCCAACCATGAGGGCACTTGTCGTCAAGGACGAGGTGCCTACGTTAAGAGCACTGGCCGTGAGGGAAACATCCGTGCCGACTTGGAGAAGTCCATCCGTCAATGTCGTATTTTCACCGACTTTGACGCTGCCCTTCTTAGAATCATTCTTAGTCAGGTCGAGATTGTCGCTGAGGGAGAACGAGAGGTCTGCGCCAGCATTGCTGATGAGCAAGTTGTCATTGCTGCTGGAGAAGTCTACCGTGCCGCCCGGTTTGATGTTGGTCTTGCTAGATTCTTTACCGTTAGTCGTCAGGTTCCAGCCTTTGCCAGCCGTTTCGATAGCTTCACCAGCTTTGCCTGCAACTTCCTTCAGCTGTTCTTCCGTAGCTGCCCGGCCACTGCCGTTTGCAAAACCGGTGTAATCCGTTGTTTTATTGGTCAAGCCAGTAATCGTAGCCGTCCCGCTGCCACCGTTGACCAGGACACTGCCGATACGAGCCGTCGAACCTTTGATAGTCGTCTGGTTACCAATACCGCCATCAACTGTAATCTCAGCCCCGTTGATTCTCGTTTCATTGGTCAAGCCATTCTTAGCCTGCGAAACCGTCAAGCCGCTGTTGTTGAAAGCCAGCTGGGCTCCGCCCGATTTAGCACTGATGGAACCATCGGAACCGTTGAGCTTAATGGCATTGTCGCCAAGAGTGACATCTGTTGCCAACCCGACGGTATACGTGCTGCTGCCATCGGCTGCTTTCGCTTCGTCGACAGTGATATTCTTACCTTTAGCAACCGTCGTCTTTGCGGCTGCCGCTTTGCTGTCGACTTCCTTCAGCTGTTCTTCTGTTGCGGCCCGGCCACTGCCGTTTGCAAAACCGTCGTACTTCGTCGTTTGGTTAGTCAGACCGCTAATCGTAGCCGTTCCGCTGCCACCGTTGACCAGGACGCCGCCGATACGAGCCGTCGAACCGTTGATGATTGTCTGGTTACCAGCACCACCATCGACCGTAATTGTAGCTCCATCGATTTTCGTTTCATTGGTCAAGCCATTCTTAGCCTGCGAAACCGTCAAGCCGCTGTTGTTGAAAGCCAGCTGGGCTCCGCCCGATTTAGCGCTGATGGAGCCATCGGAACCGTTCAGATAAATCGTATCGCCCAAGTTGACATCTTTATCGAGATTGACTTTGTATTCCGCATGACCATCAGTCGTCGGTACAGTTTCAACGTTTGTATTCGTACCATCGACAACTTTCACAGCTTCTTTGGCAAGGTTATTGATGACCGTCTTGCCGCCTTCTGTGATGTTGGTGAGGTCCGATTTGGCGATGCCCGTAATCTTAGCCGTGCCATCAACTTTGTTTCCATTACCGTCTACGTAGGTCATGGTGACGGAACCATCATTACCTACCGTATAGGTATCAGATTTAATATGGACATCTTCGCCTTTAGCGATGTTTTGAATCTTTGTTATTGCATCATTCGTGATGTTGGTGAGGTCCGTATCTGCCAGACCAGTAGCTTCAAATTTAATCTGACCATCTGTTCCAGTGACGGTAATATGGTCACTTCCAACAAAGTTGACTTTCTGATTGACAGCTTTGACATCTGTACCGCCAGCCTGAGCCGTCCAGAGATCGCCCGAGCTTGCCAGTCCCGTCGTAGAAATCTTGATGTCTCCATTGTCGTTGCTGGTAATATCGATGTTATCGCCATCAATGAAGTTCAACGTGCCGTCTTTCGCAACGGTCTTAGCATTATTTCCATTGACCTGGGCTTTCCAGCTGACATTCTGTAAAGCGTTGTAAACCGTATCGCCTGTGACGATGTTGGTATTATTCTGTTCAATCTTGCCGCTTGTATCAACATTGACAGCATAAGTCGTGACATCGCCATCTTTACCCGGCGTAACTGTCGTGTTCTCACCATCGATAACTTTTACAGCTTTGTTAGCCACTTGGGTAATATAGGTATCGCCTTCTTCAGTGATGTTCGACAGATCCGATTTGGCGATGCCCGTAATAGTCGCAGTCATATTATTAACAGTTTCACCCTTGCCATTAACATAGGTCATAGTAACGGTGCCATTCTTATCTACTGCATACGTAACGGGCTTAATATGGCGTTCTACCTCTTTTGCAAGATTGGTGATAACAGTTTTCCCCTGATTCGTAAGGTTATTCAAGCTAGAATTGGCCAATCCAAACGAATCAAAGTCGAGAATGTACTCCGTCCCTCCAGCCAAATTGGTTTTGCTGTCTACGGTAATACGGCTTCCTTCTTCTGTTGTAATGGTCGTATGTTTTGCTGCTTCCGTAGCGACGGCATACAGTTCACTGCCATTGACGGCATCAGTGCTAGTTTCACTAACGCGGCCAGCAGCTACATTGGTAATCGTCCGCAAACCATTAGCAGAACCAACGCTAACGGTTCCAACCGGATTTGTTCCATTCACATTATAGGTGGTATTCGTGTTAGGAATCGTAATCAACGAAGTTTGGACTACAGGATTGGTCGTCGCATGGCTACCGAGCGCAACCGAATTAGGTTGCGAAACTACAGCATCGTAACCAATGGCAATTCCGTTTTCAGCTTCTGCCTGACTCTCGGCACCTAAAGCAATGCCATACGCTGCAGAATGTCCATTACCACCAACGGATGCACGTCGACCGACAGCTACCCCTTTAGCGGAATTTCCCCAAATTTGAGCTCCCATTCCGAGAGCAGTCCCATCTTCTGAATCTACTTTAGCCGACTGTCCAACAGCTGTCCCGTAGTTAGCATGAACTTCAGCCTGAGAACCAACAGCCGTTGCCGCTTCAGCCATCACCTGATCCGCATCAGATTTATAGTATCCAGCCGCAGCCCCCCAGCCGATAGCAGTTGAGTTGCTCCCATTAGTGAAGGACTCTGCACCCAGGGCTACCGCACGGGTTCCCCTTGCATCGCTAGAGTACCCAAAGGCTGCCGACTTTTCATCGGCTGTACTGTTATTTCCTACCGCCGTTGCTTCTTCCGTAGCCGCCGTATTGGTGCCGATAGCAATGGATAAGTTGCCAGCACCATCATTATTGTAATTTCCTTGGTTAGCTGACGCATTGACGCTGAAGTAATGAACTTTAGCTCCGTCAATCAACTTATTAACAGTCGTCGCACTGGCCACATCTTCCAAAGTCACTGCATTTCCATCCGTATCTTTAATGGTATAAGTAACACCACCAGATGTTGCGTTAACGGATTTTTCTGCAGATCTATTGGTCAAAGTAGTATTTTTTGCCGAGATTTTATTATTTTCATCAATACTTACATTAGTGCCTGCCTTATATTCCTGGGCAGAAATAACATTATTTTCATCAATGGTGATGTTTTTTCCGGCGGTATACTTCGTATCCGTATCAACAGCAGAAATAACATTGTTTTCATCAATGCTGACATTCGCTCCCGCAGTATACTTCGTATCCGTAGCAGAAATCGTATTATCAGGAGAAATCTGGATGTTTGCGCCGGCCTTATAATCTTTACCGGCTTTAATCGTGTAATCGACACCATTAATCGTCAGCCCCGTCGTAGCATCAGTCGACCCAATGGCGCTGACTTTCGAGCCTGTCGTGAAGGTCTTAGAAACTTCTTGTCCATTCGTCGTGTTGGAAATACGAACATAGGTGTCATTACCACCTGTGCCGCCACCATTAGTAATGGTCAATGTCCCATCGACAGCCGGACTGCTCGTACCATCACCGTTACGCATAAGGGAAATAGTTGCCGAAGAATCGTTCGTGCTCATATCTACGGACTTAATATCGTTATGATAGAGCGCAAAGTCATTGTCCCGCAAGACGTTGAGGTCTTTCTGGTATTCGGCTACCCGATAGGTATCCATCGTAGCGCCAGCGTCATTGACTTCAGCGCCCCAATAGCTGTAGTAGCTGCCATCAGATTTCTTGACAGTCATCAAGACTTCATTATTTTTACCAAAGACCGTTCCCATATAGACTTCTGATCCCGAAGCGTTGGTGAAGACACCGATTTCCCCATCAATGACATAGATATTGCTATAATCAACGACTTTGCCATTATACGTATATGCGCTGAGGGTAGCGTTCCAAGCTAATTTAGAACCCGCATCCGTAGTTCTGACAAAGCCTCTGGGCTTGCCACTAGAAACTAAGTCAGCATATCCGTTGCGATAATTCGAATCACTGACAATACCTTTCCAACTGGAGTCTTTGACGATGTAATTCCAGCTGCCGTCAACCTCTGTTCCACCAGAATTGCTCACGCCGGCATAGGTCCCAGCGTTGACTTGCTGCAACGTTTCGCCAACATTGGTCGTCACATTCGTTTGGACATGAGTCGAAGTAACGCTTTCTAAGATATCCGACGGCTTGGCATTCGCATCACCCGTCCAGCTGACATCAGCCCGGCGGCCATTACTAGACAACGACGTATAGGGCTGGCCGTCGACCATAGTCAGAGAATAACCTTCACGGACCCATTAAAGAATGGGCTGATTATCTCTATCCCTCATACCACTGTCAACAGTATCATATTTTTCTCCATTAAAAGTAGTATGCCATTGACCATTACTGAATTTAGCCCTTGAATCACCATCTTTAGGTCCTGAAAACTTTAATGCAACATATTGATTCTTTGCCGTTACAGCTCCCGTTCCATCCGCTGCATACGCAGGAGCCACTCCGCTTCCTAAAGCCGTCATTCCGCAGAGCGCCAGTACGGTCAAGGTAACTTTCAAACTCGAAGACTTGCCGTTCGATGTGCTATGTCTGCCCGATTTTGAGCTAATCAGTTCGGATCCAACTACGTAACAATTGCGAACTGTATTCCATACTACCTTATAAATCTTATTCATAAATTGCCGCCTCCTTTGTCTTGTCATCGAATATATTAACGTAAACAGCATTTAATTACTTTTAGATTGTATATACAATGACTTTCCTTGCTTGTAGTGTAATATAAAATTATTTTGTTGAATATTATACTTTCGTATACTCTTTAGATTATTTCAACAAAATTATCTGTTTTTATCATCTTTTTCCTTTTGTTTTAAAGATGACAATTATGAATTCTATCTATTACTTAGCAAGATAACTTATCTATATTTGCATTATACGATGTAATTTTGACGACAAGACAGATTTGTCACAAAACGACGTTTTTTTGACGTAAGCGGTCATTTTCATAATTAAAAGATAATGATAATCATATATAGGGGCCTAACGGCCCGCCGGTCGCAGGCCGCAGTTCGCCGTTCGCCTCGGGCTCAAATGCCGCTACGCGGTAACAAACTCAAAATAACAAACATCGCCTCGAATGACCCTCGGCTCGTGAAAAAATAGTGGCTCGTGGCTCGTGATTCGTAACTCGTAAAAACCTACCATCATACAAGAATAGGTATGGCCAAACCTCACAACGGGCTGCACAAGGCTCCCTTTATAGGGGAGCTGGCCGCCAAAGGCGGTCTGAGAGGTTAAAGGGCAGCCCCTACGCACAAGGCCGCTGGCCGTGTTTTTTTGCAATCTATGACCTCTTTCTCCCCCATCGCCTGTATGCGATCCCGTAGGGGACGCCCAGAGGGCGTCCCGCTACGCGCTAAGGGCTTCCCGAAGCGTCGTTGTCAGTTTGAGTCTGTCGCGGCGAAGCCGCATCTGAGTCCGAGGCGGCCTGCGGCCTGCGAACTGCGACCTGCTTTTTCCTTCATGCTATAATAAGGTTACCATGCTGAGAGAGGAGTCATCATCATGAATGAAAAGATTGAGCAATACGTACGGAATCACGGCCGTGATTTTATGGAATGGCTTTGTGATATTATTTCTATTCCTTCACCGACCGGACATGAACAGGCCAAGGGCGAATGGATATTGAATCTTTTGCATCAATGGGGCGCCGCCGGGGCGTATCGTGATGCCGCAGGAAATGTGGTCTATCCCTGCCATGTAAAAAGCGGTGAAAAGGTCGCCCTTTACACCGCTCATATAGATACGGTATTCCAGGATTTGCAGGAAATCCACATCCGCCAGACAGGTCACATTTTGTCAGCGCCGTCGTGCAGCGACAACAGCGCCAGTATCGCCGGTCTATTATTTATCATCAAAATGTTCCACGATTTACAGCTCACGCCGCCGCAAGGTCTGCTCTTTGCCTTCGACGTCGGCGAAGAGGGCTTGGGCAATCTCAAGGGAATGCGGCAGGTCATGGCCGATTGGCACGGCCGCATTGCCGAAGTGGTCGCCGTCGATTGTACTTTCGATACTTTTGTGACGACAGCTGTCGGCTCCCGCCGCTATGCCGTCACCGTCGAAGCCGCCGGCGGCCACAGCTGGATGCATTTCGGCCAGTCCAATGCCATTGCCGAAGCGGCCCGCATCATCAGCCAGCTCTATGCACTGTCCGTGCCATCCCAGCCAAAGACGACGTACAATGTCGGCACCATCACGGGCGGCACGACGGTCAATTCCATTGCGGCAAAGGCCGTGTTCACTGTCGACTTGCGCTCGGAAAATGCTGATGAACTGGACAAGCTGGACCAAACTTTTCAAAGCCTCCTGGCCCATACTGAAGGGGAAACGGTCCACATCAAAACCCAGCTGCTCGGCGAACGGCCCTGCAGTCGCCTGGACACCAATCCCCTGGCAGACCGCATCACGGCCATCCGGCGGCGCCACGGCCTGCCGACGCCGTGCATTGCCGGCAGCACCGATGCCAACATTCCCATGGGCCAGGGTATCCCGGCCATTTCCTTCGGTTTCTGCCGCAGCCACGGGGAGCATACCCTTCAGGAATCGCTGGACGTCGATACCTTTGTGCCCGGCATGATCCAGATGTTGGAATTCATGGGAGTGTAAAAAAAAGGCTTGTCGCATATGCGACAAGCCCTTTTATCGTAGGGGCCGTCCCAAAGGGCGGTCCGTTGTGGCTAGTTGTTAGTGATTAGCAAATGGTAAAAAATTTAAAGCCATCTTCTACAAACTCCGTACTACAAACTATAAAGTTTAAGGAACCTCGCATAATGGTAGAAGCCTTCGTGCGACAGCCTTTTTTTCAGTAGGGGCGACCACGTGGGGCGCCCGCTCCAGGATATATATGATTTCCCAACCCGTTTGCTAGAAAAATTCTTCAATTTCCTAACGGGTCGCCCACGTGGCGACCCCTACAAAGATTGGACTACAGGCGAGGCCTACCGTGCGTTGGCTTCGCCACGGAAGATAGTGCCGCGGCTGGCGTCTACGGTGACGACTTCGCCGTTTTCCAGGGTATCGGCAGCATGGGCAGCGCCGACGACGGTCGGGATGCCGAGGGTGATGGCGAC
>ERZ791908.1240-NODE-1240-length-17285-cov-3.123970_pt1 | contig 17285 bp, 6 predicted proteins | sample MGYA00510144_ERZ791908 | MGnify/ENA primary metagenome ERZ791908 (study PRJEB30046, sample SAMN00792105) | human gut metagenome | study: EMG produced TPA metagenomics assembly of the A metagenome-wide association study of gut microbiota in type 2...
GATTCGTTGCCATAGTATCTTAATGTTGAATACTTTTCCAAGTTTAAATTAATTTTTCGAAAAATCAGTTCAATGAACTCGCTATCAAATATAAACATAGCATTGTTAAATAAAACAGTTTCATAGTGAGTCCAGGTTTCTATATTTATTAGATAGTCACGAAGAATTTTTTCTTCTGTACAAGAGCTTGTATTGGTTAGTCTCCCAAGTAAGGATGAAATTAATGCATAAATGATTTTCTCTTTGACGTTTATTTGTGACGAGTAGCTAGTCAGTAAGTTTTGCAATCCTACTATATTATTTTTTTCAAAATAGATTTTAATTTTCTCCATATCAGTAAATTCTTTTTCCAATTGAAAATTATTACAGATAAATAGGAATTCATCAACATTAACATTGAGATGATTCAGTAGGTAAAATAGTTTTGTAGAAGAAATATCAACTTCATTGTTCACAAAACGATAGTATGTTTGCCTAGAAAGATAATTTCCACAAATTTGTTTTACTGAAAAATGTTTTTGACGTCTAAGATGATCGATTGCTTGTCCAAAATTCATTGCCACCTCCATACTATGTAACATATTTGTGACTATGATACATTATTTGCAACTAAATGTCCAATGGAAATTAATTTGAGTTATAGTAACACCATCAATACATTAAGTGTGGAGGTAACTATATGTGGTTGATTTTACTATTTCTTTGAAAATTGTAGGGAAATTCTAAGTATTTAAGAAGATTAGCTTTGTTCCAAGACCCTTATTCCAATTTGATATGTGCTAATTGGAACTTTATGAAAAGTATTTTGCAGACAGCTCTTCTTTTGATTTTAAAAGGTTCATTTATTTGAGGTTTAGGATGTCTACCTATTGATGTTCTTAAGATAATTGAGCCTTTTTATATTTTCGTAACTATAATAATGTAGATTTAGATTTAAAAACTAGGATTTTTTGAGAGGAAAGCAAGCACGATTATGACAAAGCATAAAATTAAGATTAATAAATGGACTACACGATCTAAGTTGAATCGAATACTCTAATTGATATTGTAATAAAAAAGCATAATGTAGTAAATTCTATTCTTTGTATTAAAAAATGTTTTCACTGTAACTCAATAATAGATTAAGTAGGGACAATTACTTTTATGAAGAATTACTAAGCTAAATAAAAATATATAATGGTAGTAGTATTGATTATATTTTAAAAAGGAGACATAAATGAAACGTCCTATTTTCTCAGAAAAACTAAGTGTTAGTGAGTTTAAAAAATTTTATTGGTATAAGACTGAATTGCAGGAAATTTGTCAAAAGTATAACTTACCAACTTATGGTACAAAATATGAGTTAGCAGTATATATTATACAATTTTTAAATGGGACCCCTGCTCATTTAATTAAGCCAGTAAGAAAGAACAATCGGTCAGGAATACCAGCTAGTGAAATTACTCCTCACACAAAGATAATAGCTTCAGGAGTTAGTTTAAACAATGAAACACGAAAGTTTTTTTGTAAATATTATAATGTAAAGAAATTTTCGTTTAATAAAGCTATGGGAATTAAAATGAGAGAGATTGAATCGAATAATGATGTAGAAGCTACTATACAAGATTTGATTGATGTATATGAGAAAGGAACTATGGATTTAACTGGAAATAATGAAGAAAAGACTTACCAATGGAATAACTTTGTACGTGAATTTAGAAATGATAAAATCTCCTCGCTTTATAATACTCCATTAAAAGTAGCTGCAATACTATGGGGGAAGGTAAGAGATTCAGATATGCCCAAAAAATATAACAGAAAGTTAGTAGAACTTTATCAAGATGATATTTCATCATTTTTAAAGAAGGAGGAGAGATAATGGGAGAATTTTATTCAAAAATAAGAGAAATCTGTACAAATTGGGGGAATAAAATTGCATATACTCAATTTGAATCAGATCGTTCCATAAATATTTCTTACTTGCAATTCTTAGAATTTGTAGAGAAACTAATTGTCAAATTAAAAGACTTAGAATTACCCAAAAGGGCAGTAATTGGTGTGAATTTAACTCGTAGTTATCAGGTTAGTGCATATATAGTGGCGTGCTCTGCCTTGGACTACATTTATGTTCCACTTGATACCCAGATGAATATATTGATAGTGTTAGTAATCAATTAAATATAAACCTTCTTGTACAAGAAGATTCTACAATAGTATTAAATAAAAATGAGAATAGTATATCTGAAGATTGTAGATTTATTTATTTTACCTCAGGGTCAACAGGTGTTCCTAAAGGAGTGATGCACGGTGAGAAGCATCTTTTAGAGCGAATTAACTGGATGTGCTCTATCTACCCATTTTCAGAAGAGGAGATAATGGGGCAGCGTGCTTATATCAGTACAATTCCTAGTGAATGGGACTTATTCGGGGCTTTTTTTTCAGGAAATACAACTGTTTTTATCCCCAATACAGTAATGCAAGATATCAATACTTTTTCTAATTTTATTGATGAGCATAAAATCACTAGATTGACACTAAATCCTACAATATTACGATTTTGGATCAAATATAAGATAAGCGATAAAGTATTAAAGTCATTGAAATATGTCATTTCGCTTGGTGAAAAATTGGACAATGCTCTGATTAATCTAATAATAAAGAAATATTCATTCATACTTCTAGATGATTATGGTTCTACAGAGACAAGCACACTTATAATTACAGAATATATCAAAAACAGAAAGTCTTGTATAAGAAAAGCTCCTTATTATAAATTAATGATTAAAAATCAGGAGCTAATTGTTAAAGGTGAGAATTTATTTATTGGCTATACAGGTGATAAAGAGACTAAACTTCATAGAAAATATTATAAGACGGGAGATATTGTTGTTGAACGGGATGGTGGGAAAATAGAAATTGAAGGGCGAAAAGATGATATTGTTAAGATTAGTGGAAAAAGAGTCAATACGAAACTAGTTGAACGATATTTAAAAGAAATTTATAAGAATCAAGAACTTGCTGTAGTTACAGTGAAATCTCATGGGGAGCTGGAATTACACGCTGTACTTGTTACTAATAGTGAGGAAGACAACTTTGTTGAAATTCGTCGAAAACTGACTAAGAAGATTCCAAGTTATATGGTTCCTACGAGCTTTCATATTGTTTCAGAACTTCCTAAACTACCGAATGATAAAATTGATTATAAAAGTCTATCTAAGCAATTAGCTGCAGATGATAATAAATTAGTTACACAAGAAAATTTTTTGAATTCAGCCAAAAATATTATCGGTGAAGTAATTGGTAAACGGATTGAAGGAAAACTATTAGATAGTAAATTTATTGATATCGGAATGGATTCTACAAGAATAATGGAAGCAGTTGGACGTTTGAAGATGAAATTAAATAGTGATATACAAGCATCGGACTTTTATAATTTTGAGACTCCTAGAAAACTCCTAGAAAAGATGACGTCTGATTCAACATTTGAACAAGTTGGAGAGACGGATAGAAAAGCAGTTACAGATGATATTGTAATTGTTGGAGTAAGCGGACGATTTGCAGAATATTCTAATATTGAGGAACTTTATTCTGGATTAGTTGAAGGAAAGACTTCGTTTTATGAAGATAACAGACTGGGGTTAGAAAAAATTTATAGTAACAAGCATACTATTCTGGAAAGTACATATGTTAAAAGAGGAGGCTTTTTAAGTACTTGGAATAGATTTCAAAACTCTGTTTTTGAAATGACTACCAGAGAAGCGGAATTAATGGACCCTCAGCAAAGATTCTTATTGATGGAAACTGAAAATTTATTTAGACAAGTCGGTTTTAAAAGAGGAAGCTTATTTGATAATAATATTGGTGTCTTCATAGGAGCAGACGAATCTGGTTTTAGAAACTGTATAAAGAGGGATTATCGTAATTCACCAGATGCTATCTTGGGAAATTTAACAGCATTAATTGCTAATAGAATATCTTATTATTATAATCTTTCTGGTCCAAGTTTGATGATTAATACGGCTTGTTCGTCATCCCTTGTAGCTGTCATAGAAGCGATGGAAAGTATAAAGCAAGGGGAATGCAATCTTGCACTTGCAGGTGGCGTATCTATACAAATGAGTAAAGACTATTTTATTGATACATCTAGGTTGAATATCTTTTCTGATACGGAGAAGCAATGTACTTTTTCAGACAAAGCAGATGGCTTTTTAAGCGGTGAAGGTGGGGCAGTGATTCTCTTAACAAAAGAGTCTTATGCTTTGGAAAATGATCTAACAGTACTTGCACGTCTTAATGGTGCATTTTCTAATCAAGATGGCAGTTCAAATGGGATTACAGCTCCAAACGGTCAAGCACAAGTTAGCTTGTTAAATAATGTATTAAAGCAAAGTGCTTTGGGGGTAGATGATATCACTGCTGTGGAGTGTCATGGTACAGGGACACACTTAGGTGATTTAGTAGAATTAAATGCCTTAGATACAGTATTTAAAGATAGAAAAGAGAGCCTAGTAATTGGTTCCCTAAAATCTAATATTGGACATTTAAACGCTGCTGCCGGAATTGCTTCATTAGTGAAAGGTCTGCTTTGCTTAATCAAACAAAAGTTATTTGTCACTCCTAATGCTTACCCTCTAAATAGTCTATTTAATTGGAAAGATTCGAGCTTAATAGTTCCGAGGAATCTTCAATGTCTCCAAGAACGCTCTCCGCGAATTATGATTAATTCTTTTGGAATTGGGGGAACAAACGCAACATGTATACTAGAAGGTGTTGGAACATCATTAGTTTCTTTTGAAAATAATCTTGATTTAGGAGACAATATGTCGGTGGAATTCCTTGATTTGGGTGGTAATCTTAGTAAAATAGCTCAAGAAAGGGCAACTTCAGAGAGAAAAGTAGAAGCACCTAATATTAGACAGAAATTTATGGAGTTGCTGGAAAGAGAGCTCAATATCTCACAAAATGATATTGACTTTTCTAAATCACTCAAAGATATTACAGACTCGTCACTGAAAATTATGAATATAAGATTTATGATAAAAGAGAAATTTAATAAGGATATTAGTTTAAAACAGTTATTTTCAAACCAATCTATCAAAAGTTTGGAATCATTGCTTATTATTAATGATACTGAGAATAATGTAGAGTCATCACTTAAGTCGGATGATATTGATAATATGTCTGATGAGCAAGTTATTGACTTGTTTAAAGGAGTAGAAAATGAGTGAAAAATATCCACTTTCGGCACTTCAACAATCTTATATATTGGGGAAACTTGGTTACAGCGATGATTATACGGGATGTCATACTTATACAGAATTCGAATTTGGGAAGGAATTAAATCTGAATATTGAAAAAGTTAATCAAATTTGGAATCAGTTACTTATTAATCATCCTGTTTTAAGATTAGCTCTTGATGAGAATGGGCGACAATATATTAAAGAGTATGAAGAATATAAGTTTACTAAATCATTGGATTTAAAAAGTACTAGAGAACGATTGGCAAATAAGATATATTCATTGGATGAATATCCCCTATACACTATTACTTATACAGAGTTATCTGATTCTACTATTTTTCACTTTAGTATTGATTCATTGATTGTGGATGCATATAGTGCTAAAACACTTTTTGATGAAATGTATAGTGCTTACCATGGGGGAAAAATAACTTCTGAGAATCAAAGTTACTTTGAATGGTATAGTTCGTGGAAAGAGAGGAGTAATAAACAACAGGAGAAATATTGGGCTAACAAGTTGAGTCATTTAGACTTAAGTAATAACCCATTACAATTTAAAAATCCAAGCAACGATAATACTCGCTACAGAAAATCTTTTGAGTTTGATGGAAACTCTACAAAACAGCTAATACAGTATTGTAATGATAAAGGGATGCTTTTAACAGCACTTATCACTTATGCTTTTGCGAGGGTTATGTTAAATAGGTTAAAGGTTGATCGTTTAAATATTGTTAATACTTTAGCAAATAGAAACCCTGTTTTAGGTAAATCGGTAAACTGCATAGGTCCGCTAACGAATACAGAAATTATAGAAGTAACGAGCGAGTTGTCAATAGATAAAATTTCTGATGATCTATATAGAGATTTAGAAAATTCAGAGATTGAATTGTCAGAAAAAATACAAAATTATAACGGTAATGTATATTTACCATTTGTGATTACAGTTAATACAGATAGTAAAAGTAATTTAGATAAATATAAAGTTTTTGAGGTATCACAAACTCCTAATGTAGAACTTGAAAATATTATTAGTGTTATAGATGGGAAACTAATATGGGAATTGAACTATTCTAGACGTTTTTTTAGCCATGAAGAAACAGATGATTTATTAAGTGATTTAAAAACTCAAATGTATAACTTTTTGCGCTCTAAAAATATTGATAAAGAGAAAAAAAATGACAAAGAGATAACACTAAGTGAACTGCAACAAGGATACGTGCTAGATAATATAAAATATGGTCAAGTAAATTTTGTGCTACGCAAATTTACGACTACGATGGATTCTATATCAGAATTAAATGGAGTGATAAGAACTCTTGTTGACACATATCCATTTCTTTCTTATGAAATAGAGCAGTTTAGTTATATTAAGGAGACAGAAAACTTAATATATCACCAGCTAAGAAGTTTGGATGATATCATTCATATTATGGATCTAAATCGAAGACCACTTGAAATAGGTTATTGTACTACGAGTGGCGGTTTAGAGCTGGTTTTTGTATTTAGTATGATATATTTGAACTCTAGTTCAATAATTTATCTGATTGAACAAGTAGAAAAGATGCTAAATGGAGAAATTGACTTGATTAGGAAAGATTTGAAATTTCCAATTTCCTATCAAGAGAAAAAATTTGATAAAAATTATTGGAAACAAAAATTTAGTAATATTGATTCTGTTCCTACAACCTCATGGACTAAACTTGAAGATTCTTTTGAAGTGCTAAAAAGAAGGTGTTTCACATTTGGTATGTGGAGTAGTGTTGAGGCTGAGTGTGTGCAACGTGGATTAGATGCCAGTGATTTTTTACTTTCTGCTCTAATTTGTGCTTTAAAGGAGAATGGTATTCGTCCCCAATTTTATCCAGTAGTAGTATCAAAGAATCCAAACATTTTTTATGAAGATTTTATTGATGATAGTACATTATATTGGATTGATTCCTCACCAGATATAGAGGTAGTTCAGCAGGGAAAGAAAATTTTTATGGATAGGAAGAATGATTTAATTAATTATTCTTCAGATCTTCTCACATGGCTTCATAAAGAAGGTATCTTGCCTCGATCTCAGGTTGTAATTACTGATTGCAGATCAACGATTACAAAGTATAAGGAGGAGTTTGGGTATTCAAAATCTTCCGGAATAAGCTTGGATATAGTCTTAAATAAGAATGAGTACGGATTACAAATTGAACTGAATTATCTAGAGTCGGTTTATGATGAAACTACTCTAGATCACATCGTAGATAACTTGAGAGATTCATTGATTCAGTTATTAAAGAATGAAGGAGAGAATATGAAAGAAATTGGAGTATCTGATAGGAACTATACGGTTGAGCAGATGCGCTCATATTTAAAATTCGGAAAGAAGCTTAGCAAAGAAACATTTAAAAAGATTGTTTATGATTTCAATGATACGGTGTCTGAAGTTTCATATAAGGAATTAATTTATGATGGATTTGATCAGAATGTGATAAAAACTCCGGATAAAATTGCTGTAATTACTGATAGCATGGAAGTGACATATAAAGAGTTATCAGATTTAGTAGACAGATTTGCTTATAATTTATCTATTAAACTTCCATCAATTAGTCAGGGAGATGTTATAGCGGTAGCACTTGATCGCAGTGTAGAAATGGTTGCAGTCTTACTTGCGATACTTAAATTACGTTGTGCCTATTTACCTTTGAGCACTACTGATGGCTATCGAAGGATTGAAGAAATACTCAACGATGCAAAACCTATTGCTGTAATTACAGACGGAGGGTTGGATTCTAAAGTTAATCACTCATGTATTATTAATTTAGAATCTCTAAATAACGAGATTGAAAAAGAGACAGATTTGTCCATGATAGGACATCCTGAAGATCTTGCATATATTATTTTTACAAGTGGAAGTACTGGAAAGCCAAAAGGAGTTCAAATTAATCATGAAAGTGTTGTTAATTTGTTTCTTTGGATGGAAGATGAATTACGACTAAAAGACTTTGGAAAAGTATTAGCAGTAAATCCCTTAAACTTTGACCTATCGGTATTTGATATTTTTGGAACTTTGCACTTAGGAGGGACGATTCGATTATTATCTACAGAAGATAGGTTGAATATCTTTAAGATTATTGAGATTATACAAACTGAACAAATTAGCTTATGGAACTCTGCTCCAGCTTATCTGAAAATGGTTACCGATGAAATGATGTTGTCTGATAAAATTTATAATTCTTTAAAACACATTTTATTAAGTGGAGACTGGATTCCTACTGAAATGATTTCTACAGTCAAAACACTTTTTCCTAATTCAAATTTTATCGCCTTAGGAGGAGCTACTGAAGCAACTGTATGGTCTAATTTTTTTAATGCTAAAGATTATATGGAGGGGATGTCCACTGTACCATACGGAAAACCAATATGGAATTCCAAATATTACATATTAAACAGCGACTTGACTCCATGTGAAATAGATGAAGTGGGTGATCTTTATATTTCTGGGATCTGTTTATCTCCTGGTTATTTAAATGACCCAGATAAAAATAAAGCTAGTTTCTTGGATAATCCGTATGAGAGTAACTTGTTGTACCAAAAACTATACAAGACAGGAGATTTAGCGAAGTATTTACCTGATGGGACAATTATTTTCTGCGGTAGAAAAGATAACCAAGTTGAGATTAATGGTTATCGAGTTGAGTTAGGAGAGATTGATAGTTGCTTTAAAGAATTAGGGCTGAAAGATGTAATTACTCTCTTTAGTGATAAAGAGTTGATAGTGTACACGACTTCCCAATTATCCGATAGCGAGAAGCAGCATTTCAGAGAGAAAAGTAGAGAAAATTTGGCTTCTTATATGGTACCAAAAAGAATTATTAGTATTCCTGAATTTCCAATTACTATAAATGGGAAGGTTGACCGCAAAAAGCTAGAAAAAATGAAAGAAGCAAAGGATATACATAAAGAAAGTGCTGAAAAAAGCTCATCATCTTTGATGCTTAAACAACTTCTTTTCAATATCTGTTCAGAAATTGTTGACAGGAACATTACAGAAGCTGAATATGAACTTAATTTAGGTGATTTGGGCTTTAGTTCTTTGCAGTTTGCTTTACTTTCATCAAAATTGAATCAAAGACTAAATCAAAAAGTTAATCCTGCATTATTCTATAAGTATGATTCTATTAAAAAGATAGTATCTTTCTTAGAGGAAGAGAAAAATACTCAAAATAATAAAGATGTGATTTCAGGTGGAGAAAATAGTAGAAAAAGTGATAGTCTTTTCAAATTTAATAATGATGATATTGCAATCATTGGCTTATCAGCTAGAATGCCTGAGGCAGTTGATGAAATAGAGTTTTTCAATAATCTAATTGATGGGAAGGATACAACTCGAGAGATTCCTGATAATAGGTGGAATTGGAAAGAGTTTTACGGTGATGAAGGAACGGGAAATTCTAAAACTAAAGTGAACAAAGCTCATTTCATGAAAGAAATTGATAGTTTTGATAGGCAGATGTTCAAGTTATCTCCGCATGAAGCAAGGATGATGGATCCACGACAACGAATTTTATTAGAAGAAACAGGAAATTTATTACAGAAATCAGGTTATGACTTTGATGAGCTGCGAGGACAAAATATAGGAGTATTCATAGGAGCAACAGGAGATGAATATTACAATTTACTTATTAATCAAAAAAAGGAAATCAGTCCGTATTCAATGATTGGTACTTCTAAGACAATTCTGGCTAATAGAATCAGTTACTTCTTTGATTGGCATGGTCCTAGTGAAGTTATAGATACTGCATGTTCAAGCTCATTAGTAGCTTTACACAATGCTATATTATCATTACAAAATAGGGATTGTAGTAAAGCATTAGTAGCAGGTATTAATGTAATTCTTGATCCATTGCCACATATTGGTTTAGCAGAAACAGGGATGCTTTCACCAGATGGCAGATGTAAAACACTTGATAGCGCAGCCGATGGATATGGACGTGGTGAGGGTGTAGGACTAATTCTACTTGAGACTGTAGGAGAGGCAAATAAAAATTCTGATAATATCTTATGTACTGTTAAGACGAGTGCTGTAAATCATGGAGGGAAAGCAAATTCGTTAACCTCACCAAATATTTCGGCACAATCTGATTTATTGGAAAGATGCTATCAAAGTCCGACTGTTGATTTAAAGCAGTTAAAATATATAGAATTACACGGCACTGGAACTGCCTTGGGGGATCCTATCGAAATTGAGGCATTGAATGAAGCCTTAGGTAGTAAAGTGCAGGTTTCCCAAGTTGGATTAGGAGCTGTTAAGACCAACATAGGACATTTAGAAGCGGCGGCAGGAATTTCTGGTGTAATTAAGTGTGTAATGGCGTATAGGTTTGGTTTATTTCCTGCAAATTTGGGCCCTAACAAATTGAATCCTAATATTGATTTAGATGGTACACCATTCTATCCGGTAAATGAGAATCAGATGTTACCTAAAGGTGAGACTATCTTAATGGGGATTAGTTCGTTTGGATTTGGGGGAACGAATGCACATGTTGTATTAGGAGGAATAGTAAATGAATGATAATACAGGTTACATCATACCATTTTCAGGTAATTCAAAGAAAGAGCTTGAGTACTATTTGAATGAGGTAAAAAGAAGGTTAAGCTCTTATAATATATCTTTGTATAATATTCAAGTGATTCTTGAGGTATTATCACGAAAAAAATCTAAACAATATAGAGTCGCATTCATTGTTGATGACAGCGAGGAGCTATTAAATCTGATTACACTTTATCTTTCTGATCCTGCTGTAGATAATAAAAAAATAGTTACCGGTAATATTCTCCAAGATACTAACTTTATTGGAGATTCAAATGAAATTAAAGAAGTAGATAGCTTAGGCGAGATTGCACAACTATGGTGTTGGGGTTTAAGAAATGATGCTAATATTCAGCTAGATAAACAGGTGGCTTTACATAATAGAAGGATTGATTTAGGAGGTTATTATTATAATAGTGAACATATCCCACGTTCAATGGGAATGGTGTCTCCACTTAATAAAGAAGAATTGATAAACAATCAAATTAGATATGAGAAATTTACATTGACTGGTGAGGAAGATTTCATTCAAGACCATGTTCTTTATGGTAAGAGTATTGCTCCTGCAGCCATGTATATTGAGTTGCTGTTCAAGGTTTTTGAAAATAAGCGTGTTACTATAAGAAATTTAACCTGGAGTAAAGTATTGGACTCGTTCCCGGTTACACTTAAATTAAAGATTACGGAATCTATCAATGAAGTACGAGTTGAATTTTTAGATGGAAATGAATTATTGTATTGTAGCGCAGATGTTGTATTTAATAATACTAAACAAGAATTTAGCTCAAATATAGTAGATAATCAACTGTTCTTATCAAGTATTGAAATAGATAGTTCCAATATTTACACTAGTTTTTCTGATATGAAAATAAATTATGGCTCAACTTTTCAAAAGCTAGAATCGTATTCATCAAATGATGAAGTAGCAAGGGGAAACCTTAATAAAAACAGCTCATACAGAATGTATGATATGACAGTCATAGATGCCGCACTTCAGACAGCACTACTGTTTAATAGGAATGTTGGTAATGAGGTGAACTATCCATTTATCGTTGAAGAAATTGAGTCACAAGGTGCACTAGAAGACGCGGATCATATTATAGTCACTAAAAAGAATAATAAGTTAAATATTGGAATTTATGGAATTAATGGAATTTATTTGCTTGGATTAAACGGGTATATCGGTTTTAGTGGCAAAAAAAAAAAAATTTGATGACTTTTAATTATCAGATTGGCTCATTTTCCGATAAGGAAGTTGGAAAATTTGTCATTTTGCTATCTGGTAAGAAGATAGCATATCATGTCGGAGAATATGAGGTTAAAATGGAGGAATTCCTTGGTAGACTCTCTAATGAATCTAATGTTTTAATTAATGTTAAAACTGGTGACTATAAACAATCATATTTGAATATACTTGGTTACTTTAAATCATTTCTAGTGAAACATAAAAAAGTTGGATATCTCATTGATTATGATTTAGAAGATGATTTAAGTTTTTCTATAGCAAATGCGATTTATTCTTTTATTAAAAGTGCTGTAGCAGAAAATGGTGGCGGAAGTGTTAGACTTAAAAATCGCTTAATGACCAAAGATAAGACATTATTAAGAAATGTATTTATCAAGAAGGGTGGAATTTACATTGTGACTGGTGGTACAGGAGGAATTGGACAGAAAATTGTAAATTATATTACTGCAATGGGAGGAGTACCGGTTGTTTTAGGTCGTAGTTCTACGTTAGTGGTGAAAGATGACTTTGTTTCCTTACCTATTGATATTACAGAGCGAAATAAGTTAGGTAGTGAATTAAGGAAGTATGGTGTAGATAGATGTCATGGGATTTTCCATTTTGCTGGCTCAATATCAGATAAATTAATTTTAAATAAAGAGGAGAGACTAACAAACGTTATTCTCAGTAAAGTGGACGGTCTTCTAAATTTAATGAACTGTTGCTCAGATTTTGAATTTGTTGTTCTGGCTTCTTCATTAGTTTCAATCGCTGGAAATATTGGGCAGAGTGACTATGCATTTGCAAATGGTTTCCTTAATGGCTTTTCACAAATAAAATCGTTAAAAGAAAACTTTGCTACTTTTAGTTTATTATGGCCATTTTGGAAATATGGAGGTATGAAGATGGATTTAAAAGAGCAAGAAACTATGCAAAATATAACAGGGCTAGAGCCAATTTCTGATGAAGAAGGACTAAAAATACTCTTTGAGGGTAAGAAAGTACTTGGATGTACTGCAGTACTTGGTGGTCATTTAGAGAAAGCATATGATTGGATTAATTCAAAAGGAAAGGTTGTTTTAGATGAATTATAATGATGTTAAAAAAATTATTTATAAAGTATTGAGTAAGGAAACAGAGTTAGCTGAATCTGAAATTAATGAAGAAACTAGCTTTGAGGAATTAGGAATCGAATCAGTGATGATGCTTTCGATTACTAGAAAGTTGGAGGAATATTTTGGCGAACTTCCTAAAACGTTATTTTTTGAATATGATAATCTGAAACAATTAATTCACTATCTATGTGAAAGTAAAAATATAACAGAATTAAAAGATGTTAGCGATACCACTTATGGTAAATCTAAACCGGAAAACTCTTATGATAACAATGACAGCAGGATGCTTTCTCAACCAATTGTGGAAGGGAGTTATTCTAAAACCGAGAACCCTGAGAAAACTGGTGTTATTGATGGATTTATTAAGCAGATCTCAACACATTCAAAAATGCATATTGACCGAAAAGAAGACTCGCCAGTTGATTCTTCAAAAGACTATATAGCGATTATTGGTATGAGCGGTAGGTTTGCTGATGCACGTAATATTGAAGAATTTTATTATAACTTAAGAAACGGTAAAGATTCTGTAAGAGAAATCCCAAAGGAAAGATGGGACTGGTCTGAATGCTTTTCAACAAAAGAAAATTTGAAACCAGGTGAAACATATTCAAGATGGGGTGGTTACATGGATGATATTGATAAATTTGATCCTTTATTTTTCAATATTTCCAATCAAGAAGCCAAAGGTTTAGATCCACAGGAGAGAATTTTTCTTGAGACAGCGGTAGAAACATTAGAGGATTCAGGGTATACTCCAAAATCTTTAGATAAAGAAAAACTAGGGGTTTTTGTTGGTGTAATGTGGGGGCAATATCAACTTTATGGGGCTGATGATGCAGAAACTGGTTCTTCTTATGCCTCAGTCGCTAATAGAGTTTCCTATTTTTTAAATGCACATGGTCCAAGTTTAGCAGTAGACACCATGTGTTCCTCCTCTTTAACATCTTTACATTTAGCTTGTAAAAGTATACTAAATGGTGAATCAAGCATAGCTCTTGCTGGAGGAGTAAATATTACTGTACATCCTAATAAGTATCTTTATTTATCAAAGACAGGATTTGCTTCCACTGATGGAAAGTGTAGAAGCTTTGGTATTGATGGAGATGGTTATGTTCCTGGAGATGGTAGCTGTGTTGTTGAAAAAATTAGAACAGGCTAAGAAAGATGGAGACCATATTTATGGGGTTATTTTAGCCAGCGGTCTTAACCATGGTGGGAAGACACGGGGATATACAGTACCTAATTTAGAATCGCAGTATGAGTTGATTAATTCAACCTTGAATGAAGCAAAGGTATCACCTACAGATATATCCTACATGGAGATGCATGGGACTGGAACAAGTTTAGGTGACCCAATTGAAATTAGGAGCATGGGTAAAAATTTTTCTGATGCTTATGATTCAAAGATTCCTATTGGGTCTGTAAAATCCAATATTGGACACTTAGAATCAGCAGCAGGAATAGCAGGATTGATTAAGGTTTTATTACAAATAAGAAATAAGGAACTTTTCCCTTCTCTCCATTCTAGTACGCTTAATCCAAATATTAATTTTGAATCAACTCCATTTTATGTAAATCAAAAGCTTTCTAAATGGGAGGTACAAGAAGGGAGAAAGCGTATTGCCTCAATTAGCGCATTCGGCGCTGGTGGCTCTAATGCTTATATAGTTGTTGAGGAATATAATGAGCAAAGTAGGGAAAATGTGATTGACCAAAAGTTATATTTTCCTCTTTCAGCTACTAGTACTGATCAATTAAAAGAGAGTGCTATAAATATAGCAAATTATCTTTTGAATTTTACAACTCAAGTCAAGGAGAAATTTGATGAGAAATACAATAGGAAGGTTGATTCTTTTTATTCCTTGTGTAAGTATGATAAAAATATTATTGATAATGAAACAACACTTCAAGATTTAGAATTAGACCCAAAAGAAGTTTTACTCTTGCTTGGTTTCTCAACAACTCCTTCTTTTTCTCAAACAACAACGGTTGATGAAATTAAGCAGATCTTAGATAATGAAAGAAGTGCAAAGATTTCTAATGCGATGAACAATAAGTTGATTGATACAGCTTATACACTTGAATATGGTAGAAATCACTATGGATTTAGATGCTTAATTGAATCGTCTACTTACGATGAATTTATTTTTAAACTAAATCATTTGAATGAAAATGAAATTGTAAAAATTCGTCGAAATCAAAAAATTGATGATAATTATATAAAGCAATTAGAGTTAAATGGTAATTTTAAGGTATTGCGTAAACTATGGCTTTCTGGTCTCCCAACAATGCTACAGAACTATTCAAACTATGAAGTCCGTAGAACTAGTCTCCCCACATATCCATTTTTAAAAGATTCTTGTTGGTTTGATAAGGGTATTAAAAGAGGTACTTTAACTCCTGTTAAGTATAACCCTCAATTGGAGAGAAAAGAATTTTTGAGAATTGCCTCAAAAAATTACCATAAAGTAGTATCTAATTCAGAATTGAAGAGTAATAATATCGAAATTATTAAGAGCGATTCAGATTGTTGCTTTGTTAGGTTTAGTACTTCACTAGCTCCATTGGAAATTCTCTCTAAACTCTCATATATTATTAATCAGTTAGATTGGAAGATTAATGACTTTTCTGACGTAGTAATTAATGGAACATTAAGTAATTTTTTGTATTTAGAATGCAATGAAGAAAAGTTGACAAGTTTTTTATTATTTAATGAGAAGATACTAGAACAAAATGCAGTTAATACAGTAGATTTTGTTAAGAACCAAACTTCAGGATATACCTTGAGATCAAGGAAAGTTTTGGGGAAAAGGGTAGGTAAATCAGAACGTTTTAATTTCTCTTGGGAAAAAATAGATTCGAATATTAGATTGGAAAAATCAATAATTTCCTCAATAATTCAACGGTTGTATACTGCACAAAATAATTGTATTGTTTATGATTTTAGTAACCTTGGGAAAAAAGACTATCATGATGATATTGAAAAATACAAGAAAGAACAAGCATTATTAGTTTCATTGCTTCAAACTACCATTAAAGAGAACAAGGGATTTTTTGATACACTAATAATTAAGATTGATAAGAGATATGAAAGCTATTTCTCATTTTTACAAGGAATTGTACGAGCTCTAAATAAAGAGGTTAGTAACTCACAAATTTACATAATAAAAACAATATCAGAAAATAGTGATTTAATGATACCTATTATGAATACAGGAGGGATTTTTAATCTTAATAATAATGAATTGCTAGAAGAAGTCCTAGAGAAGGACAGTACTATTCTTCCACAGATAGGAGATAGTCGAATTTCTTCTGGAACCTTTGTATTAATTGGTGGAAGTGGCGCAGTTGGTCGTCTATTGACAAAATCGTTAAAAGATAATGGTGAACATTCAATTATCTGGTTTGGCAGAAAAGATATTAACAGTGTCAACATTCCCAAAGGTATAGAATATGTTCAATGCGATATTTCTGACTTCGAGAACCTTAAACTTAATTTGCAAAATGTTGTGAGTAAATTTGGTTCAATTACTTCAATATGGAATTTGGCGATGGACTTTGATATTAAAAGGGTATTGAATCTTCAAGAGTCGGATATAATGAATTCTCTTAATATTAGAGTTACTGGTTCACTTAATCTTTTGAAAGCAATTGATGATTTAAATGTAGGTTCTATTTTATTTTTCTCATCAGCAGAGGCTTATATTGGGAATTCCGGATGGGGACTCTATTCAGCTAGCTGTTTAGAGATGAACAAACTTATTTTAGATTATGTAAAATTAAATTCTTTAGGGGCAACTGTGAGTATTATAAATTGGGGATTTTGGAAAAATAAAGATGATTCCGTCAATAATAGTTTAAAGAAGAGAGGAATTTTCCCAATTGATGAATCTATTGGTCTATCAATTATTAACTATGTTTTAAATAATAAAGTAGAAGAACTAACTGTTATGAGGATTTCAAAGGAAGTTAGTGATAGAATTAATGTTCACTCGGACGAATCAGGTTCGACAGGTGGTGAGGAAAATGTTAGTTATATACATCAGAAACTAGTTAAGAATGTCTCTTCAGATGATGTCCTCAAAGTCTTTAGCGATGTACTAGCTATTCCGTTAGAACGGCTTGAAATTGATAGAGATATAGCAAGTTTTGGTGTT
>ERZ791908.1244-NODE-1244-length-17221-cov-4.171036_pt1 | contig 17221 bp, 17 predicted proteins | sample MGYA00510144_ERZ791908 | MGnify/ENA primary metagenome ERZ791908 (study PRJEB30046, sample SAMN00792105) | human gut metagenome | study: EMG produced TPA metagenomics assembly of the A metagenome-wide association study of gut microbiota in type 2...
GGGCTTTACTGGTATGAATTCAGGATTTTCTGGAAGGAATCTGTTCCTGTGCGTTCAACGAATTCATAGAATCGTTCGCCGCGCTTCCGTCCGTTCAGGTAGCAGGTGACAAAGTCGGCTGCAAGATCGACAGCCCGGGCGGCAGGAATCCGCTGACTCAGAACAGTGCCGAAACGCGGAACGGCGCCGAGATGCCCTCCGATGGCGACCGTGTAGGCATCAATCATAGTTCCATCTGCGGATTTCATCTTTCCGCCGGTGAATCCGATGTCGGCAATCTGCGGGTGCGCGCAGGAGTGCGGACATCCGGTGAGGTTGATCCGGATCGGCATGCGAAGGTTCGGGAACCGTTCATCCAGTTCGGCAGTGATTTTATTCAAAGCATTCTTGGTTTCGATCGGCGCAAAATTGCAGTAGGCGTTTCCGGTGCAGGATGCCTGGTATCCGCTGAAGGCTTTCGGGTGCAGCGGATACCGGGAAAGTATTTCCTCCTTCCGGAGATCCCGGAGCTGATCTTCTGGGATGTTCAGGATGATCAGATGGTGGGTGTTAGTGGTGCGGAGCTGCCCGTTTCCATATTTTGCGGATAACTCTATGATTTTACGAAAATCAGGCGCAGGGAGGACTCCTCCCGTGACGCTGAGGCCGGCATAGTAAAGGCCCGGCTGCTTCTGCTTATGAATGCCGTAGAAGTTTCCCCGGTTCCAGGTTTTCACGACAGTGCGCCCTCCGTGCGGGAGCGGCCCAGTGATTTCTTCGATCAGCCGTTCGGTTTCACGTTCACCGATGTCTTCGATCAGGTATTTCAGGCGACAGTGGTTTCTCCTTGCCCGGTAGCCTTTGTCGCGGAAAATCGATGCGACTGCGGCAGCCACATCAACAGCGCGTTCCGGAGGAACGAACAGGCGGAGTGGCCTGGAGAGCTTCGGTTCACTGGAAAGTCCGCCGCCGACCCGGATGTGAAAACCAGGAGTGTTTTCCGGACCGTTTACTGCCGGGATGAATGCCAGATCATTGATTCCTGCGTATCCTGCGTCATGCGGATTGGCAGAGAAACTCAGCTTATATTTCCGTGGAAGGTTGGAGTAATCCGGATTGCCGACGAAGCGTCTTACGGCTTCCTCTACAATCGGTTCGGTGTCGAAGAGCTCTTCGGGGTCGACTCCCATCAGCGGATTTCCTAGGATGTTTCTCGGTACATCGCCGCAGCCTTCGATTGTCGTGAGTCCGACACGGTCGAGCGCCTGAAAGATTTCCGGGATTTCATCCAGGGTGAGATTGTGGATCTGGATGCTTTGCCGGATGGTAATCTGCAGTTCATTTTTTCCGTATTTTTCTGCAATGTCTGCGATTGTATTTCCCTGTGCCGCGCTGAGTTTTCCGGACGGCAGTTTGACACGAATCAGGAACTTTCCGTTTTTCGGGCGCTGGCAGTAGATGCCGGCCCATTTCAGCCGTTCGATATCGGACGCGTTAATTTCTGAAAACGGTGTTTCAGCGAGCTGGTCCAGTTCATTTAAGATTTCGAGTCCGTCCTTTTCCAATTTCCAATATTCGTTTTTGCTGAGATCTGTGCGATCTTTCCATGTCTGTTTGTAATTCATATATAACCTCTAGAATGGTAGTTAATTAGCTTTTGGAAAAATATAACATAGAATAGGGATCCGCGCAAGAACATAGACACAGGATGTTTATTATTTTTTTCTGTACATTGGTTTGAATGGTTACGTCTGTAGGACGGTACAGCAACCCGGACGATTCAATATATCATACTTCAGAAAGGGCAGGAGTTCTCCGGCTCGGAACAAATGGTGTCAGGTAAATTATACCAAAGGAAAGTCATCTGTGCCTTTTTAATTGTCTGCATTATTGAATTTTCAAGGTTCAACACACCTTTTCGGTGTGGGAAGTTTTAGTTAGCATTCATACTGTCCTGTGATAGAATGATAGTGATCCATAATGATCCACCTGTGTAGATTGTTTTTTAACCATCAGCAAGGTTGCTATGGAGCTTCTATTCAAATGTTCAACTTCATTTTACAATCAACCGTAAAAAGATGTAGCATCAGTGAGGTAAATAACTATGACTAATTCAGAAAAAATTAATCAGTGGCTGGTTGAATGTGTAGAGCAGTCGGATGCTTTCTTCCTCAATACGATTGAAGACGGAAAGCCAAAATCGAGACCGATAAGTTTCCATATGCTCGTTGACGACACAAATTATTTTGGTGTCGGAGCGATGAAGGAAGTGTATAAACAGATGCAGGACAATCCATGGGTAGAGATCTGTGGACTTCTGGGACACGGAAAGCAGTTCTTCAGATATTATGGAAAAGCCGTGTTTGAAGAGGACGACCGTCTGTCGAAATTGGCTTTAGAGCAGCCGGGATATCCCGTGATGAAAAAAATCTATGCAGAAGGCACAGGAAACCATTTTGCAGTATTTCACCTGGAAGACGCAGTCTGCGAAAAACGAGCGATGATGGCCGTGCTGGAAACAGTGAGATAACTAATATCGGGAATACTGTGAACAAAAAGGAGACATGGCTGCCGGAGAACATTCGGGAAGAAATGTATCCGCAGGACATCGACGGATCAGAGCCGATGGCCAACCGCGACGTACATACCATGTATATCGGACAGATCATGGATGCATATGTTATCCGGTAGGTGAACAGAAGCTGTGCATTTGATTTCAGCAGCCTGATAATATTCGGTAAAGTAAGATAGGGATGGTAAAACCCAGGAGGAGCAGTTATGTCAGATAGAAAATTAAGTGCATTCGACAGAAATTTTGATTTTAATGACGACGGGCATCTCAGTTCGGTCGAAAACGGAGTGAGGACTGCCGCTATCATGCAGACGATTGAGCACCGTACCAACGGTGAAGAGGAGTACGACTTCGAAGACAACGCCACGGATTCACTGGACGAAGCAGCCGATGACCCAGATTTGGATAGAACCGTTCATCATCTGACGAGTCTCATTCGTCTGGGGTACGATGATACAGGGTACGATGGTCATTCAGAATATGATGAATGGGCGAAGAATATCGTAGGACCGGAAGACATTGATAGGAACGATTTGATTAAGCCTTGAGAGAAAGACGAAGGATAGAGAGCCGTATGGAATGTTTTCAGATATGGAAATAAGAACGGGGAGGTTGTTCTTATGCAGGACAAAAGGAAACGGACAAGAAATATCCTGATTTCTGTGTATGTCGGAATCTGGACAGCATCGGTTTTATTGTTCTGGGGCTTTACGGGAGATTCAGATGCAATGGCGTACGGATTCCTGGTATTCTGGATCGTTCTTCCCGTCAGCACGTTTGTTCTTTCACTCCTGCTCAGTAAGAATGCTTGCGGCAGTTATATAAAATGGCTGGGAATACTTGGATTTGGTTTCATGTATATGATGGCAGATTATGTGACCTATAAACTGGCCAACAATATTGCAGCAGGCAGAATGAATATGCCGGATGCAGCTGCTTTTGCAGCAGGCACAGTTCTGTCGCTCATCGGAATGGGAGCAGGCCATGTCATATACAGGATGAAAAAGAGATAATTCAAGATGCATTTGATCTCAGTATTCTGAATAACTATTTTGAAGTAAACCGGGTAAAATCATGTGATGGCAGTGGTTTTGCCCGGTTTTACGTATGGTGTATGGACGCTTTTAACTTTCTTTTTGATCAGTTTTCGGATATCGGATATATAGGAGAAATAGCACATCGAATATTTAATTTGCACTAGCTTCCTCTTCAGATTATAATAGGGATAAAGATAAAGCCTGAGATAAAGCCTAAGATAAATAAGAGCATGCAATGACTGATAGATATCATCCACCTTATCATATTACTGATGAAATGCTAGTCCTTGTTAGCAAGATTATTGAGAAGACAAGTGCAATTCAGCAATTTCAAAATCTCGATGCGAGGCCGCAGCTTCGCCGTAATAACAGGATACGTTCGATCCATTCTTCACTTGCTATAGAGGCAAATTCACTTTCGCTTGGACAGGTGAAGGATGTAATTAATGGACATATAGTTTTGGGACCTGCCATGGAGATTCAGGAAGTTCAAAATGCGTATCAGGCATATGAAAAGATTCCGAGTATCAATCCCTTTTCATTAGAGGATTTAATGTCTGTTCACGAGATCATGACGCATCTTCTGATAAGAGAATCCGGAACATTTCGCCAGGGAGAAGAGGGCGTATTTGATGGTGACCGATGTATATTTATGGCGCCTCCTGCCAGAATGGTTCCTCAATTGATGGCAGAACTCTTTCAGTGGATGAATGAGTTCAAAGCGAAAGTCCATCCATTAATTCTCTCTAGTGTTTTTCATTATGAGTTTGTTTTTATTCACCCTTTTCGTGACGGAAACGGGCGAATGGCAAGACTGTGGCAGACTGCATTACTCTATCGTTGGAAAGAACTTTTTCAATATGTACCTTTAGAAAGTCAGATCCAGAATTTTCAAAGTGGATATTATGATGCGATCGCTAAGTGTAACGCAAAGGGTAATTCTGATATTTTTATTACCTTTATGCTTAATCGCATTGATGAAATCCTGGAAGAGGTAGTAAAAGAATCATCTGGACCGGCCGAAGAACTGACGGAATACGTGAAAAAACTGTTGTCTGTAATGAATTCTGCAGAAACTTACAGTGCTGCAGAACTGATGAATAAAGTCGGACTGCGCACGATGAGGTCGTTTCGAGCGCATTATTTGAAGCCAGCACTGGAACAAGGCTTTATCTCCATGACAATCCCAGATAAACCAACGAGCAGAAATCAGAGGTACAGAAAGATAATACGATAATTATAAATATCGATTGGGGTGATTGGATGAATCGAAAGATAAAGAAACTATATGTCATGCTGGCAGCATTACTGATTTCCCTATGTATTCCATTTCCGGTATCTGCTGACGCAGGAAGCATGGATCTTTCTCAGGCTTTTTTTACACACTTGAGACAAAGTTATACGTATAAGGGAAAACCGGTCCTGCCGGCATTTTTAGTTGCCTGTGAACAGATTGAGGAAACAGATAATGGGGACGGTACAGCAACCCGGACGATTCGATATATTATTCTCCAGGAAGGGAAGGACTATACGGTATCTATTTCCGGCAACCGGAAAATAGGAAGGGCGATGATCACGGCAGTTGGAAAAGGCAATTATTCTGGAACACTGAAAACATATTTCCTTATCAAACCGTCTAAACCTTCAGTGGAATCAATACGCAGGCATAAGAAAGACCTGATCGTCCATTATAGAAAGGTGCCCGGGGGCTGTTCCTATCAGGTCGCATGGCGTAAAAGCGGGACTCGTCACTGGAAGAAAGTGATCCGGCATAGTACTGCAGCTGTCATTCACAGTGGTCAGTCCGAAAAAAGATACGAAGTAAAAGTCCGTGCGTTTAAGAGAGCCGCATACGGAACATATTACGGGAAATGGTCGGAGACGGTATCCGAAAGGGCATGAGCGTCAGGATGAGCGAGGTCTGTGTGAACAGAGCAGCATCTAAGAGAATTTAAAACAGGAGCCGAACAGTCGTTAATTTTGACTGTTCGGCTTAATCTTTTTCTGTCTTTATATTATAATATGGAATGAAAGAAGCGGTGCGGGACTGTTTATATGCCGGGCATGAGAATTGGCCGGCGGTGAAAGGAGAGATAGGATGACAAAAAGAAAATTGGCAAGGAGTACAGGCGCTGCAGTCCTGGCTCTGCTGTTGGCGCTCTGTATGACGGCATGGCTGGATACACCGGCTTACGCTGCGCCAAAGACAGCGAAAACAATTGAAATCAGCCCGTCAGGAGACAAAACTGGAAACCGGGATTTCGGCGAAATCAATTACTATGCCAAGCAGGGAGGCTATCTCATTAAGCTGAACCCGGGCACTTATTATATTAACGGCATGCTGCGTCTGAACAGTAATACATATCTGGATGCCGGAAGTGCGGTAATTTATGAAACACAGGATGGTGCCAAGATGGTGACGCAGCCGGACGAACGGACATCGATCGACGGGGCAAAAATGCACGGATACAGTGCTGTCCATGATATTACTGTAGATGGAGGAACCTGGTTCGGCAGCAAAAAATACAGGGTCGGTGCGATGGTTAAGAACGGCCATAAAAACGGGCCGAATGTCATGAACTTCCTTCATGCGTCCAATATTACGATTAAGAACGCCACGGTCTGCAACAGTCTGAACGCGCATTTGATAGAGCTCTGCGGTGTAAAGAACGGTGTGATTTCCGGCTGCACGCTCGGTGCGTACAGAACATCAAATGGAAAACTGAAGCGTGATTATTACGAAGGTGCAGCCTACCGCGGCGCAATTCAGCTCGATTACTGCGGATCGGCAGCAAACAATCCTGTTGCCGGAGTTTTCGACGGTACTGCATGCCGCAACATCAAAATCACTGGAAACTATTTTTGGCATAAGACTGGTGTGCAGGCAGCGCCTGCAACTAAAAGTGTGACCCTAAGTAAGAACACTTTCCGCTGCAGTTCACCATATACAGGGATTCATTTCAAAACTTCAAAGAATAAAAAGGTGAAGTATTAACGACAACTTGAAAAGCAACATTGACCGGAATCCGTTCCTTTCAATAAATCGGATTCCGGTTTTCAAGGATATAGATTCTTCATACGAAAAAAGATAAAACAGGCTTTGCGATGGAGTTGGCAATTATGGAACAATATGTATACTATTATTGGGAAGCTGATCTGGTATGTTTCCTTTTCATTGTCGTCATGTTTTATAAGATTGCGGCAGGGCCAGACCAGTCAATAAAGGCCAGGGCACATCTCTGGGTAATTGTCTCCATGATGGTTTTTCTGTGTTCCGATTTTCTGTGGGTATTTGCGGATGCAGGGGGATTTTCAGATTACCCGGTTCTTTTTCTGGGAGCCAATCTTTTCAATTATCTGTCAATGGCGGCTTGTGGATATATATTTTCTATTTTCACAGCGGTATATCTGGATTCGGAATGGGTGAAGAAAAAGAAAAACAGGATATTGGCTGCAGTACCGATGATCTTCAATATGTTCCTGATCACCTTGTCTGTAGAAAATGATTTGTATTTTCAGGTTGAGAATGGCAGGCTCATACCCCATCCTCTGTTCAGCGTCATGGTGCTGCTGATTTTTATTTATCTGATCGTTCCTTTTTTTATCGTGTCTGTGAAATACAAAAAAGATGAATACGGTTTTCATCATTCAGAATACAGGGCAATCATGATTTATCCGCTGATTCTGATCATAACCGGTTTCCTGCAGGTGATCTGGTGGAAAATGCCGATCCTTTGTTATGGGGTCGTTGCCGCAAATGGATATATGTATGTTAATTTCACGAATGAACTGGTTTCCAAGGATCCTCTGACTGACACAAACAACAGACGTGAGATCCGCAGATACCTGTATAAGACGATTTCCAATTATTCAGAGGACCAGAGACTTTTTCTGGTGTTAATTGATATCGACCATTTCAAGCTGATTAATGACAAGTTTGGACACGCAGAAGGGGACAGGGCACTTTGTTTTGTGGCAGAGGCGTTAAAGAAAATCTGCTATGAAGCAGGCAGCCACTATTTCATTGGCAGATACGGCGGGGATGAATTCATGATTGTTGCCAGACCCTCTTCATCGGAAGAATTGGAATCCTTTAAACAGGCCTTGAAAAATGAGGTAGAGGAGACCCGGAAAATAAATAATCTCCCTTATAACCTCTCAATCAGTGTGGGAAGTGCCGAATACCAGATCAATGCTCCGGAATCCAGTGCGGAAGACCTGCTGCGTGATGCGGATGCAGATATGTACAGGGATAAACGGAAAAGGAGGGAGTCAGATGAAAGGTGAACGGTTAAAAAAGTAAAGATCACAGTTCTGGAAGTTACATTTAATAAAGAACGAGCAGCAAAGTATGCGCCGGAGGGATATGGCGCTGAACAATAATCCGAATGTGGCCTGGAAGGAAACCCTGGAACACGCGGAAAAGATCGGGCTGGGAAGCCGCGAGTATGAACTGATTACAATGAAATAAGAAGGGAGCATGGCAGCTGCTTCCTAAACGGAACGCTTCGATCTGGCCGGAAATGGAAGGCCTTAAGAAAATGACGGGGGCAGACGCAGACAGGAATGATCCTATGTGCTGCTGCTCCTCGTCATTTCTGCTGTTCATGAAGCATCATCTGGAAACACACTTTTACTTACCTGGACAACAATGTCTGGTAATTTCTCTCCAGATCTTCTACGGTTCTGGCGGACCCCTTGAAGTCGTATAACTGTCCGTTGTGTTCTGCAAGCAGAGTCGGGAAACTGTGCGCGCCCAGCCGGCCGGCTTCGCGGAAATCCTCGTAAGCCGCGTCTTCTTTATTCCAGACCTCCTTAAGGCTGTTTTCCAGTTCCTGAGCATCCAGTCCGAACTGTGGAGCGAGTTCTGTATAAGTATCGATATCGCTGAGACTTTTGCCGTAGTAGAAGAACTGTTTCTGGATGGCAAAGGCACACTCGGCAAGCTGCTCCGCCTTCAGCTCCTTGCGGATGACGGACCAGGCGATTGCCGGATGGACAGAATTCAGCTGCAGATCCGTCTTGAGAACGGCATTATAGGCGGAACCAAATTCAACGCCATAGTATTTTTCAATCTGCTGGTTACCCTGCTCAAAAAAGCCATAGGAATTAGCTGGCTTACTGTTATTTTCTACGAACAGGCCGCCGGAAATGATGGAAAGCTCGATTTCTGGGTGTCTGGCCATGAATTTATGAAAAACGGAGTCGAACCCGTAGCACCATCCGCAGTAGGCATCCCATATTAATGTTAATTTCATATCATACCTCTTTTCTTCTTGAACGTTGTAATTTGTCCACTCTGAAAATGATTCTTCTCCAATTAGAAAGTTATCATCTTGAAGTATCCTTATCTTATCAGAATGGAGAATATTTACAAGAAGGATTTTTCATGCGACTTAGTCAAGAGAAAGATACTGTGCGGAAGGAACCGCAGCGGCGCAGGATTCAATCATCGTAATGAGGGCTTCTGCTGGGTATCACGCGGAAAACAGGGAAAATGCCATAAAGACAGTTCATACTTTGACGAGCAGAGATAATAAGAACTCCACCCTTCCACGACGCTGAAGCTTCGGGCGGATGCCCGGGAACCTTGTTGTCGTCTGACGGGCAGACAATAAAAACAGCCGCAGGAATGTAAGTGAATACAATTCCTACGGCTGTTTTTATTTGTACTTGTCTGCGTCAGGGATGACTTATGCTGCTTCGGCAGATCGGGACGACTTTTCAGCTTCTGCTGACTTTCTGCGGAAAACCAGACGGAAGATCAGTCTGACCAGAGGGCCTGCGAAAAAGATCTGCCAGGCAAGTGCCATTGGAAAATTCATCGCTGCGGTCTGCAGCCAGGTGCTGATCAAACCTGCCGCACTAAAGTCCTTAAAGAGTAAGGATGCGGCAAAGCTCATCGCTGGGCACATCAGGCAGACCGTGAGTGAACTGCGGATCAGAATTATCCAGAGTACCGGCATTTCCCTGGTTACCAGACGACGGGTGAGGAACATAATCAGACGCTCAAAAACGAACATTTCCAGGACGATGGCAAGCGGCCACATGATCCACAGCTCTTTTCCAAGAGCTATGGCAAATACACCATCCTGCAGCCTGCCAATATTCAGTGCGATATTATAACAGATCATCGCGTAGACCATTGCAAAGGTCATCAGTACAGTAAATACAATATTTTCCAGCTTATTTTCTGGCATAAAAAAACTCCCTTCGTGGTGACTGTGTTGTTCGTTATCACTGCGGGGAGTGTCCGTTTCCAATTAAACCAGTATGAAATTCAAAATTTCTATCCATTATACACAAGAAAATTCGCGCATGCAAGTTGTTTTTGGTTGTGAACAATCAATTGTGATTTTTTTCTGGTTATCGACGAAACCACTTGGAGATCGGTCAACAAAAACTCCCACTAGTTCTTGACACCATCGAATTTGCTTTAGTAATTGTCAGATTTACATTTCTTGTGGTACACTGTGCTCATGTAATGGGAGGGCAGCGGAAATCACTTCGCCGTCTTTCATCTGGAAGATGCTGTCTGTGAAAAGCGTGCGATGATGGCTTTGCTGGAAAAAGTGACTGCGTAATGCTGGGGACAGTTCAGAAAGGAGCCGCAGCAAGATGAATAAAAATACAATAATCCGCTGCCCGGGAGACTATCAGAAGGACCCGCTCTATCTGAAATATCATGATGAAGAGTGGGGAAGACCTTGCCACGATGAGCGGCAGCTTTATGAAATGTTCATCATCGAACTATTCCAGGCGGGACTGTCCTGGAGGACGCTTCTTCATAAGCGGGAGAATTTCAGGAAAGCCTACGATCATTTCGATCTGATAAAGGTCGCGAATTATGGTGAAGAGAAGATTATTTCCCTGATGCAGGATAAGGGAATCATCCGTTCAGAGCGGAAAATCAGGGGAAGCATCATCAATTCACGGATTATCCGCGACCAGATTCTGCCGGAGTTCGGCTCCTTCGACTCCTATGTCTGGCATTTCACGGACGGGAAGACCGTTTATGAGGGACCGGGAGTCACGACTGATGCATACAGCGACCAGATGTCAGCTGACCTGAAGAAACGCGGGATGAAGTTCGCCGGATCGGTCAGCCTCTTCTCCTATCTTCAGGCAGTCGGGGTGATTAATTCCCACACGAAGGAGTGTTTCTGCTATAAAGAAATTATGCGGGGGCAGGCACTTTCCCGATAGTTGGGAAAAAGGTCTGTTGCTGACAGAAATGGAAAGAATTGACACCTAGTTTAGTTATTTCTTTGCTGTCATGCAGAGCCAGCGTTTTGTTTTATGGATTTTTATATCGCGGAGATCACAAAACAACCTGAAGATCTGTCAACAAAAACTCCCACTAGCTCTTGGCACCATCCCTGGCATTTCTCTGTTTGACGTCTGAACTTCAGATTACTATAATGATATTATCACGATTATTAAGAAAGAAATCTGTCGCGGCAGCGGTTGGCGAGAGTTGAATGGATCGTCTGCTGCAGCACAGGATCAGGGGAATATTATGAGCGATAAGTCATCCGGAACCTATATCATCGATGAAGATTATAATATTATCAGCGCCAATCAGACTGTATTAGATCTGTATCCTTCCGTTCAGATCGGAAAGAAGTGCTATAAATGTCTGATGAATCTGGAGGAGCCATGTCCGCCATGCCCTGTGGCCAATCATATTCAGGGGCCGCAGACCTATATGGATCCCATCCGGAAGATCTATGAAACGGTTGATGCCGTTGAAGTGCCTCTGCCGGACGGAACAATGGGGCACGCTCTTGTGATGAGCACTGTCGGAGAGGGAGAAGCTGTGTCAGCAAGACTTCCGCGCAGCCGGGATGAACTGAACAGACTCCTTGAACAGAAGTATTTTGATACGCTTACAGAAGGCTATACCCGCAAAGGATTTATACGGGAGTGTGAACGCCTTTTTTCGCGTAACAGCAGAACGAATTATGCGATGATTCTGTTTGATATCCAGAATTTTAAGGCAATTAATGAAACGTTTGGCAGTGAGGACGGCGATCAGGTTATTAACTATGTTTTTACTTCGCTCTGTGACAGCTGGCTGAAACCTCTTATTTCTGCGAGAATAGAATCGGACCATTTTCTTTTTTTGGTTCAGCGGGACAGGATACAGAAAGGAAAGTTTGACTCCCTCCTTAATCTCGAATGGTACAGAGACGGCCGCAATGTTCATCTTCATCTGCACAGCGGTATCTATTATGTGGAAGACTGTCAGGCATCGGTCTCCCGTATGGTGGACTGGACAATCCTTGCTAGGCAGTATGCGGAGAGAGGTCATCATGAAAGCTGTGCTGTTTTTGAGCCATCCATGCGTGAACAATATATTGACCAGGCGGAAATCGTTTCCAGTTTTACAAACAGCCTGAGGGATGAAGAGTTTCAGGTATGGTACCAGCCGATCATTGATGCAGCATCGGGGAAAGTCTGCGCGGCAGAAGCTCTTGTACGCTGGAATCATCCGAAGCAGGGCTTTATCGGACCGGACCGGTTTATTCCTGCCCTGGAAGCAGGCGGATTTATCACCCGGCTGGATCTTTATGTGCTGAAGCATGTTCAGCGCTTTCAGCATGCTCTGTATGCTGAGAAAATGCCAGTTGTTCCGGTCTCAGTAAATCTGTCCCGTCAGGATTTTTACAGTGACTCGTTTTTAAATGAAATTTTCAGCCTTGCTCAGACCTGCCCTTTGCCGAAATCCTGCATCAATTATGAGGTTACGGAAACGGCTGTTGCTGTTCTCAGGGAAAACTGTGAATATCTCTTCCAGCAGCTGCGTCAGATTGGGGCAAAGGTTCTTCTGGATGATTTCGGCAGCGGTTATTCCTCACTGGCGATGATCGGCAACTATTCCTTCGATGTTGTAAAAATTGATAAATCGCTGATCAGTCAGATTGAAACGAAATCTGCCGTCAGGGCGGTCATTGAGTCGACAATCAGTATGTGTCATAACATCGGACTGTATACTGTTGCGGAAGGCGTTGAGAACAGTGCGCAGCTGGATTTTCTGAAAAACTCCGGCTGTGACTGCATTCAGGGATATTATTATTCCCGGCCTATGCCGGAAAAGGATTTTCGGGAGTTCCTGTCCACATCTCAGATTGCAGAATCCTGTTATTCTTCAGTAAAGACACGAAAGCGCCCGAAGGGATTTGATATCGACGATATCATGGATCTTGTCAACCACTCGGGCCAGTTCATTCAGGTCTGCCGTCCGGAAGATTACAGTATGGTGTATGCGAATGAAATGACGCTGGACATCTCCGGCCACCCGGACCTGCCTTACGAGGGGGAACGCTGCTATCATTATATGCTTGGCCTGGATGCTCCCTGCGGCCACTGCCCAATGAAATTCATGAATGGTGAGGAGGAGAAAGAAATTGAAGTGGACGATGGCTCTCGTATTTTTTCCCTTAAGGCAAGATATACGACATGGAATGGAAAGAGAGTCTTCATTGAATATGGAAGAGATATAACGGATACCAAGGCCGGACAGCGCCGCTATGCGGATCAGATTCGCGGTATTCTGGAAAATATTCCGGAAGGTCAGGGCGTATTTCATATGGATCTGACGGCAGATAAATGGATCAGTTCGGGAGGTTCTGCACAAAATGCCAGAGATATGCAGGATCTGCCGGATGTGAATACCCTGATCCGCCAGATTGGCTCATTCGTACCGGATAAAGAAGGCCAGGATCGCTTTTTCCGTACATTCAGCAGGGATGCTCAGCTGCGTGCCTATGCGGTGAATAAGCGGCAGATCGTTCTGGAGACAGAATCCTATTACGACGACAAGTCCATCCGCTGGTCCCGCATCACAGCGCATATCATTGAAAATCCGAATACCGATCATGTGGAAAGCATTATCTATGGAGTAGATATTTCAAGGGAACAGACCCATATCGAAGAACTTGAAAAGGTACGCCGGCAGGACCGTGCAGAGAAGGAAGCGCTTCGTCAGAAAATTGACGAGACATTGAAAATGTATACGCAGGCAGACCGGGACCGCCGTTATGACTATCTCACCGGTCTCTACAACCGTCTGGCGCTCTATCAGTTCATCCGGAATGATCAGAAGAGAATCACGGGTGCTCTGATGCTTGATATCGATAACTTCAAGCGCATCAATGACAGCTATGGCCATGCCGCCGGCGATGAGTGCCTGAAAGAGCTGGGAAGAATGCTGATGGAATTCAGCGTCCACAGAGATATCTTTTTCTTCCGCTTCGGGGGAGAGGAAATCGTCGGTCTGATGCAGAAAGATGATGCGGATATCGGCGCGGTTTCTTCCGAACTGTTGGAAGAGATCAGGGAGAAGAAAATCCCTGTGAATGCCGAAAAAGAGATTTCTGTTACCGTTTCTATCGGATATACGGCTGTGCAGAATGAATGCCGGGAGATGATCAGCCAGGCGGACCGTGCAATGTACGTGGCAAAAAAACAGGGCAAGGATCAGATTGCCTGTCTGGACTGAGTAAATAAATACCCTCTTCAGAATATTGAAGACTGAGGGTATAATACATGTATAGAAATATTTATGCATGACAGGAGAGAAAATGAGGATTTCAAGGGCAAATCCGGGGGAGGCAGCAGGACGATGTATCATCCTGACGATTTTCATGAGATTCCGGTTCCATACGCCGTTTTTGAAGTTATTCTGAATGAAGAAGGAAGCCGGGTTGTTGATACAAAATATATATTTGTCAATGAAAAATACTGCGAAATGGGAGGAAAGAAGCAGGAAGAGTTCCTGGGAAAGCGTTTCAATACGGTTTACCCAGACGCAGAAGATCACTGGTTCCATTATTGTTATCAGGCTCTGGTAACAAGAGAGTCTGTCCATGACCGTCTTTATGAACCGCTGATCGGACACTGGCTGGATTTTACGGTTGCACCGGTGGCAAAACCAGACTGTGTAGCGTATACCTTTACCGTTGTAGACGGAGAACAGGAATTGCTGGCAGCAGAAAGAAGAGACAGACAGACCGGGCAGATTATACTCCGCATGTCCAGAATTCTGAATGGAGAAGAGGATTATCAGACCAGCCTGAATCATGTACTGCGTGAACTTTCCCATATCATTCACCCGGATCGTATTTATATTCTGGAGACCGACCAGGTTACCGCAAGCAATACCTTCGAGTGGTGCGCACCGGGCGTTAATCCGGAAATCATGACCCTGCAGAATATGGATTACAGGACATCGATTCAGGGCTGGGAGAAGTTTTCTGCAGATCAGGCTAGTGTTGTTCTTCCGGACATCACCGTGCTGAAGGAGCAAGATCCGGAAAACTTTGCGATTCTGGAACGACAGGGAATCAAGCGTCTGATCGCCGCGCCGATGTTTCAGAGGGGCCGTCTGATCGGCTATCTTGCCGCAGATAACTACGAAGAAAGTGACCGCATTAATACACAGAGAATCCTGGAAATGGTTTCCTTCTTCGTCGGGGCAAAAATCATGGACCAGAGGCTCATCCTGAAACTGGAGCATATGAGTCACTACGATATGCTGACCGGTGTGCACAATAGGAACGCAATGATCGAAGACACAGAGACAATGGCTTCTCAGAATTGCAGCATTGGTGTCGTTTATGCAGATGTGAATGGTCTGAAGGGAATTAACGACGAGCAAGGTCACCATGCCGGCGACCGGGCAATCCGCTTTGCGGCGGAGACGCTGTCGGAAGTTTTCGGAGTCGGTCGGGTTTACCGGGAAGGCGGCGATGAGTTTACCGTGCTTCTTCCGGGCATATCCAGGGAAAGCTTTGAAGAGAAGTACAGAAAATTATTAGCCTGTATCAAAAGGCAGAATGACGTCTGTCTTGCGGCCGGGGCCGCCTGGGATGAAGATGCAGGCCGTCTGAAACAGACCATCCACCGGGCGGAACAGCAGATGTACAGGAATAAAGCAGAGTATTACAAGGTCCACGACCGGAGGCGGAATTAGGCAGGCCGTATTTCTGATCTTGGTGCTGCATGGGAAACAGGCAATTTTTTGTTATGGTAAAAGAGCTAATTTCTAGTTTACACGGACGAAAAGCTGTGACGAACATTCCGCTGGCAGAGCCGATCATCATGCAGTAAACATCTGCCAATATTATGCCGAAATTTTACAGAAACGTATCCATTGAGACGGAAATCGGGGTAAATATTAGACATGATGTTTTGGACAAAGGGGACAAAGCAAGATAAGAAGGGAGAACAGCAATGAATGAATATTTGAAAATAGCAGATGTTTACGGCCGTGAAATTCTGGATTCCCGCGGAAATCCGACGGTTGAAGCGGAAGTCACTCTGGCGGACGGAACAGTCGGACGGGGCGCATCTCCATCCGGTGCTTCTACGGGAGAGTTTGAGGCCCTGGAACTCCGCGACGGTGACAAGAACAGATTCGGAGGAAAAGGCGTTTCCAAAGCAGTTTCTAACATCAATGAAAAGATTTCAGAGGCCCTGAAGGGTGCGGATGCGTCAGATACTTATGCAGTGGATCAGATTATGCTGGATCTGGACGGAACGAAAGATAAGTCCAATCTGGGCGCCAATGCGATTCTGGCGGTATCCATTGCAGCAGCCCGCGCGGCATCGAAATCTCTGGATATCCCGCTCTACCGCTTTCTCGGCGGGGTAAACGCGAACACCCTGCCGGTTCCGATGATGAACATCTTAAATGGCGGTGCGCACGCAGGGAATTCTGTGGATACACAGGAATTCATGATTATGCCGGCGGGCGCAGAGAGCTTTAAGGAAGGTCTTCAGTGGGCGTCTGAGGTCTTCCATGCACTGCAGAAACTGCTGAAAGAGGAAGGGCTGACCACGGCTGTTGGTGATGAAGGCGGCTTTGCTCCGGATCTTAAGAGCGATGAGGATACGATTGAACACATTCTTAAGGCCATCCAGAATGCCGGCTATGAACCGGGAAAGGATTTTGTCCTGGCGATTGACGCGGCAGCATCAGAATGGAAAAGTGAGAAAGGAAAGGGCTTCTACCATCAGCCGAAGTCCGGAAAGGATTATACCAGCGATGAACTGATCGCCCACTGGGAGAGTCTGATCGATAAGTATCCGATTTACTCCATTGAAGACGGTCTGGATGAGGAAGACTGGGAAGGCTGGCAGAAAATGACAGCGAAACTGGGAAACAAGGTGCAGCTGGTCGGAGATGACCTCTTCGTCACCAACACAGAGCGTCTTCAGAAGGGCATTGAACTCGGCGCAGGAAATGCGATTCTGATCAAGCTGAATCAGATCGGCTCTGTCAGCGAAACGCTGAATGCCATCAAGATGGCGCAGAATGCAGGGATGCGCGCGATCGTATCCCACCGTTCTGGTGAAACGGCTGACACAACCATCGCCGATCTTGCCGTTGCGCTGAATGCGGGAGAAATCAAGTCCGGCGCACCGTCCAGATCCGAGCGTACCGCGAAGTACAACCAGCTTCTGAGAATCGAAGAGTCTCTCGGAAATGCTGCGGTATATCCGGGAAAGGGTGCGTTTAACTTTAATAAATAACAGGATTCTGTTTCAGGATGGCCGTTCTCTGATCTGTTTGGGTCTGTAACTTTCGCGGGGGTTGAACGTTTCATTGGGGCGTAACTTTGACAGG
>ERZ791908.1249-NODE-1249-length-17154-cov-2.993801_pt1 | contig 17154 bp, 6 predicted proteins | sample MGYA00510144_ERZ791908 | MGnify/ENA primary metagenome ERZ791908 (study PRJEB30046, sample SAMN00792105) | human gut metagenome | study: EMG produced TPA metagenomics assembly of the A metagenome-wide association study of gut microbiota in type 2...
CGCAGCCGCCGGAGCGGTGCTTAAGCCGCAAGGCGGGAATTGTGCGGTGTTGCCTCAGCAAACGCAGCCGAATTTTGTGCTTGCGAAAGATCCGCTATTTTCGTTGCTTTCAGATGCACCTCAGGAGCTGGCGCAAATAGAAATCGGCAAGGGGGAACCGGGAATCAGGGGCGGGGCAGGGGGGACAAAAAAGCGAATGGCATATGTGTAGCAAACCCGCACCCCGTTGTAAAGGGAGAACGGCGTCCCGTTGGCGGGCGTGCAATCCACCAAACACACACCCGCCGCCGCAAACACCGCAAACCGTTTGCAGGGGCGCGGTGTACCCATCGCGCCGCAAAAAAAACGGGAACCGTGCGCCGCAAACCTGCCATCCCTTCCACAAGGCGCCCACCCAGCCGCCAGGCCCCGCCGCAAACAGGCGCATGCGAAACAAATAATTGCGCAAAAACAGGGAAACGCAACAAAAAAGGCGAATTTTGCTGCAAAGTTGCGCTCTGCGTGCGCAGAGGATCATAAAACGCGCGGTCAAAGTATATAAAATGACCGCTGCCAAAAAGAAAATTAGAAATAAATTATACAAAGGCTTTGAACATATTGTATAATCGGAGGAAAGCGCAATCAGTAAAAATGCTGAAAAACAGGAATTTACGTGGATTGTATTGCCTTTCTGGTGTAAAGGTGCTATATTTTAACAATAAAAAGTAAATGCGCAATGAGAAAACTCGATGCGGTTTTTTTTTGAAAACAACATGGCAACGGTTGCGCAAGTAAAAGAAGCTGGCTTCTTTTACTGTTTCACAGGGATCCCCTGTGGAACAATGTGCTTCCATCAAGCCAGCGCGAAAGACGGGTGAGCAGATTGAATAGAACAGGAAACAACACAACAGGTTGGGCGCGCCGGCTGACAGCGCTGCTTATCACCGCTTGCCTGGTTATGGCAATGGCCCTGCCTGTATACGCCGAGGTGGATCTTCTGCCCGACGCACCTGACGAAGTAGAGCTGCTGGAGGATGAGCCGGGAACGGCCTCCGGGGAGGATACCGCTCTGCCGGAGCAGAACGCCGCCACCCCGGTGCCGGATGCCGCCACCCCGGAACCGGAACAAAGCGCCGAGCCGGAGCAGCCCGCCCCGACCGAAACGCCGGAGCCCACGGCAGAACCCACCCCGACCCCGGAACCGGCAGCCACCGCAACGGCCACCCCTGTGCCGACCGTGACCCCCACCGCCACCCCGGAACCGACCGAACAGCCGCAGATGGACGCCGAGGAAGCGGAAGATATGGATAGGGCGCTGGGGGTTAGCACACAATCTAATCAGTTTACCGTTTACTTTGCAGTCCCGAGCAGTTGGGAAGTAACAAAAAATTCTACAATTACCTTTAATGCAAAGCGCGGAAATGGCGACCAGGAAAAAGACGGAGAGATTGGCGAACAGCCAATGTCCCTTGTTCCCGACAGAATTACTTCCAAAGGCCAACGCATTTATAAAATTATTTTGACAAATGGCGACCAGACGATATGCCCCTGGGGCGGATATGTCTGGATGCAGTTTACTTTAGATGAAAGCCATAAAGTAAGAGTAACAGCTCCACCTGAAGAGAACAATACGGCAAGTCATTTTGTAAAAGTTGAGGTATTTAATGACAAATATTATGATGGCGATGCAAACAGCGAAAATGGTGATGTAGCTTGGAATAATGCCAACTGGGCAGATGCATTAGCATTACCTGACCCTGCTGCCCACACCGCTTTTGGCGACCAGAAGATGGTCTTTGAAAACCTGAGTGATTCTAACCTGGCAAATGTAACCGCAGTATTTACGGAACAAGATTCTTCCGGAAAAACAACGGAAACTGAAACGGTAACGATCGGTGATGTTGCCAAAGACAAAAAGCAGGGTTTTGAAATTCCTACAAGTGCCTGCTCTTCTGTTCAATTCTTTGCCGAAAATGGTAGCAAACAGTTAAGTGAGAGCTATAACTTCTACGAACAGGGAACAGACGAAAATACATTCCTTTATAACGCAAGCAAAAAATATTGCTTTACTTATAAAGTAAATAACCAATCCACCTGGGGAACCCCGCAAGGCAAGCAAGGCAAGCAAGTTATTTACTTCGATGCAACTTTCTCCTGGCTTTCTTATGAGAATGAAAAAAATGAAACACATAATGGCGCGATTGGATGTGGCATGCCGACGAACGACGGTAAGCTTTGGTGCTATCTGACGGGCGATGGTAAGGCTCCTAAAACAAAACAGGAGATGAATCGACTAGAGGACACCAACATCTGGTATTACGAAGTGCCGGAAGGTTATACAAAAATCCGTTTTGCTTCTTGGGCAGTTGAGAACGGAAATGCAGCCGATAACGGTGATGGTACGGCCATGATGGACATCCCAGCCGACCTTTCCGAACCGTGTTTCTTTGCGGATGCCAGCGATGATGTAATTTATAACGGTGGCAACCGTGGCGGCTACTGGGCTGAAAAAGGTAGCCTGCGTAATGCCAAAGAAGGCAAGAAACTGACGGATGATGTTGTAGATATTAGCAAAGAACCATTCACAGAAGATCCAAACACAAAGTATGTTACCAGTACGCTGTATGACTATTATACAGACTATGAGCTGAATGGAAATAACAGAGATAGATATAGTAGAGCATATTATGCGCCGGGAAAAGGAAACGGATTTGCAAAACAAAGAAGCTGGGTTACGTTCCGTCAGTTTGACAGAGCGCTGAGCGATTATTACGAAAGCTGCAAAGCGCAATTTCCGATTTATACCGGCCATTTCCAACCTTCTTATTCAGACTGGGGAATTAGGTTTGATGGGATTAGTGCTGCATTGAATCTTTGGGGGCTTAATAGCGTCTTCAAAAATGAAAATCGCTTCATGGCAATCAATAACTCCACAATCAATGAAAATGGAAATAACGATGGCGAACATTATGACTATGCCTATCAGGGCTTGGTTAAATCCGAAACCTCCACTGGCGATGCAACAGGTGAACCGCTGCTGAAAGATACAAAAGATAATACAAAAGTAGCAGAACCGCACTTCAATAAAGCGTTTTTGAGCGGCACGAACACCAAAAATGCAAAGCTTGGCGATGTGTACGACAACGTTGCGTTCCCCTTTACCAAGAGACAGATTTTTGATGAGGATAAGGGCGTTGATTACTGGTACTTTGACAGCCAAGATACGACCCTGTACCTGAAACAGGATTCCACCACGGAGCAATATTTCCTGAAATCAAGCACACAGAACCGAGAACAGTCACGCAATCTTGATTCTGACTCCGCCTCAAAAACGATAAAGAAAAATGGCGAGGATGTAAGTTCTTATGGCTACTTCCCGTTCAACGAAACCGCAACTGCGGGCTGGGCTTCTACCTACAATTACGGCTTTGGCACCAAGCTGCAGATGGATTTTACCCTGACGGATGACGGCAAAGTTGAAACAAATGTTGAAAAAGATGGGAAAAAGGAAAAAACCAGCATCAAGTTCTTCTTCTCCGGTGACGATGACGTTTGGGTATTCATTGATGGCAAGCTGGCGCTTGACGTTGGTGGCGCCCATGGTGAGGTTTCCGGCCTGCTGGAATTTGGCAAGGCAGATGAAAAGAATAATAGTGTAACAGCCTATGTCAGTAGGGTCAAAACAGGCGGAACGTCAGATAAAGATAAAGATGAAAAAAATGTCAAATCCGCTGTCAAGACCGTAACATATAATGGCGAACCCATTTCTTTCTACGCGCAAGGCACTACTCTTAATGACCTCGGCAAAGGCAAAAAGCACACCCTTACCATGTACTACATGGAACGCGGTATGTGGGAGTCCAACATGGCGGTGGCGTTCAACTTCCCGGATAATAACGAGCTGCAGGTTCAAAAAGAGGTCGATCTGAGCAACGTTACTGACGATGACTTCAAAAAATGCTTTACAGGCCGGAAAATCTTCAACTTCACCATCCAGAACCAGGCAACCCATTATGGAGAAAAAAAAGCCGCTGACCCGGATACAAGCGGAACTCCGTCCAAAGAGGTGGATTTGACTAAGGATGTCAGCAGCATTGCCCCCGCAACCCTAGGAAACGAAAATGACTACATTTTCAGGAAGGATGCAAACCCCGGACCAGATTCCGAGACGAATACCAAACAGGTCCTTCACTGGTACGCACGCTATACGGATACGAAACCCGTCAGTGATAATCGTGATAAACGTTATGGCATCCTGACGCTGAATCAAGCCATCAATATCAAAGACAAGCGCTTCCTTACGTTCGAGGTTTACGTTGACCCCAATGATGGTGATGGAGGAAACCTTTCCCTCAACAACCTGTATCTGGAACTGCGGGATGAACAAGGCGGCCAAAAAGGCAGCCTTGGCACATCAGGCATTAACGGCGCAACGTATGGCTCGGTCGATGTGGCGGCAGGCAAATGGGTCACCGTAAAGCTGGACCTGAACAAGATGAAAGAGCAGGACGGTACGAACGGCAAATTTAGCGGCAACGTTACAACCATCCGCGTGGGCGATAACTATAGCCGCAACATCTATTTCAGGAACTTTACCTTCATTCCCAAAGCGAAGCCAAGTACGATGTCCGGCTTTACAACCAAGCAGCAGGACATCCCGGATTACGGCTCCGTCGAAAGCGGTCAGCTGCAAAACGCCGAAAACGCACAGTACACCTCCACCATGGACAACGACACCCAGTTGGTGGAAGGCGACGGACGCTTTGTTCTGGAGGATGGTCAAACCGCAACCTTCCGAAATCAGTTCCGCCGCGGCAGCTACATTTCGCTCAAAGAGGAACTGAACCAAAACCTGTACGACACCACATGGACGGTGTACGAGAACGGGGAGGCGGTTAAGTCGACGAATCCGACAAATCCGGATAATGTATCGCACGTAACACTCGGAACGCCCAGGCCGCTGGATGGGCAGAAGGATCCCGCCAAAGGCCCCGATGATGGCCGAACGGAAAACAAGGGAACAGGAGAAGAGCAGCCGGAGGAGAATAAGTATGACGGGAAAAAACCCTCTGCTACTGACCGCGATGCCAACACCATCGTCTTCCGCTCCTATAAGGATCCGGACGAAACAAGCTCCACGCTGACAAAGCTAAAGGTAAAATACGTCAACACCGTCAAAACTGGCGGGCTGAAAATCCAAAAGAAGGCCGCAGATGACGAAACCTTGACCGGAACCTACAAGTTCAAAGTTACCTTTAATAATGTTGGCGGTGAGGGTCTGGAAGATGGGGACATCATAAGAGAATATACGATTGACATGAGCGACACCCAAAACCCGGAACACATCTGCACCATCACCGGTATCCCCGTTGGCACCCGCTATACCATCGAGGAAGTTAAACCGAAAGATTCCAGACTGCAAAGCGTAACGGTTACGGGCGGCGAAAACAATGCCCATCTGATCAGCAACGACACCATGGTGGAAGGCGTGATTGTGGAGAGCGCCGACCCGAAAAATCCGGAAGTTACCGCAATCTTTACCAACACCCAGCGCAAACTGATCAACATTGAGTTCGATAAGCACTGGATAGATGCAGAGAATAAGGAACTTAAGAACCAGCCGAGCGAGATTTATATCCAGCTCCAGCGCCGCCTGGCAAACAGTGCTGAGGATGCCCCGTGGGATGTTGTTGACTACCCGACCGCAGGCAGCAAATATGTTATGGTTCCCCACACAGATGGCGGCTGGAAGCGTACCTTTAGCGGTTTGGATCAGAACCAGATCAATGCTGACAAAAGTCAAACCGATTATGAATACCGCATTGTGGAAGGTACGGTGACAGGTACCGGGGAAAATAGCAAATTTGCCCCGGCAAACGGAACCATTACGATTAAAGGCAATACGTATGTTGTAACGGCTAAAGCGGAAGCAAAAATCAGCGAAGGAGATAGCACAAAGCCAACCACAGCCACAGTCAATGGTGGAACCATCACCGGCGGCAGCGGCAAGATTGTGCTGACCAACACGCTGCAGAACCCGAAGTTTGTACTGGATATCATCAAGAAGGACGCGGAAAGAGACGAAAATAACAAAGATGTGCCCTTGGGTGGTGTTGAGTTCAAGCTGGAAAAGCTGGTCGAACCAACAACCGAAGGAGAACCGCAGAAGGTAGATACTACCTATATATTCAATGGCACAAATGGCACAAACACAGGTTCCATTACCGCCACAACGAACGGCAGCGGCGAAATCACCAATGCGTTCACAAATCTGGAACCCGGTACATACCGCCTGACGGAAACCAAGGCACATCCGGGGTACAACCTGTTGGCACAGCCAATTGTGATCAAATTTACCCAAGAAGGCAAGTGTTATATTGATGAGCAGCTAATTAAGGACAAAGACAAGTTTAAGCCGGGCACCAATAACACCTACACCATGACCCTTACCGTTCTGAACCGTAAAACGCCTGAGCTGCCCCACACGGGTGCAGACGCGCCAAGCCTGTGGCTGCTGATCGGCATGCCGCTGGCGGTGGCAGGGCTGTTGATATTCACATTCCGCTACAACAGGAAAGGGGGCCGGCGACATTAACCATCCCCCGGAAACCCAGCAACCCCCAGGGTACAGCCCGCCAGTGCGCGCCCGTTTACGGCAGGGCGCAGCCTTAAGCCAAGTGGGCAAGCGGCCCAGTTTTTCCTCCTTTTTTCTTCACGGCACAGTGCGGGCGGCGCGGCAGCGTTTCCACGCTGCAGCGCCCCGCACTGCACGCCGTGCTGATGCAGAACCCTTAAGCCGGGCGGCCCCGCCGCCCATCCGATGATGATTTTTTTAAGAGAAGAGGTACTGAAATGAAAAAAGCAAAACGTTTTCTCACAGGCCTGTTGAGCGCCGCTCTGGCCCTCAGCCTGTGCGCCATGCCAGCAATGGCAGCGGATGGCAGTGGTGAAACACCGACGACAACGCCGACGACAACGACAACAGAAAGTGTAATCAATCCCAATCAGACAGGCTCTATTACTATTTATAAGTATCTCCAGACAGAGAAAGTACCTGGCAAAGAAGGAACTGGTGAAGAGCAAAACGTTACGACGGATGGCGTAACCAGTACACTTCCGGGTGCAGGTTTCACCGTTTACCGGGTTATGAATACTCAGGATTTGGTAAATTATTATAATGGAAACTCTGCCGAAGCACAGCCGAAGGTTGAAGATTATTTCCAAAAAAATGAAGACGGAGTAACAGTAAAGAGCTATACGGAAAAAGACTTAATCGCAAATAAAGTTACTGCAATAGAAGAAGGGAAAGAGCAGTTTACTGATTCGACTGGTAAAGTTACTTTTAAGCCTCTGCCGGTTGGTCTTTATCTTGTCATTGAAACAACCCCGCCAGAGTCTGTTGTTTCTGCAGTAACGCCATTTTTGGTTTCTATTCCTATGACACGCGTTAAGACAGAGCCCGAAAAGGAAGGCCAGCTTAAAGAATGGCTTTATGATGTTACGGTATATCCTAAAAACAGTACGAAGACTGGTAACATTTCTCTGATTAAAAAGGGCGTAACCGGAAACGATAAAAAGAATGGCGTAGCACTTCCGGGCGTGCAATTCCAGTTGCAGTGGTATAATGATACTTCTAATGCTGAAGATAAGTGGGAAGATGTAGATGTTCCGAAAGCTACTGGTACCGAGGATGGTAAAATTGAATTTGAAGGGCTGAAAAAGGGTACATATCGCGTTAAGGAAATTGGTTATACCAACGATGCAAAGAATAAGAGTTATGTCATCAATAAGGATGCAACTTTCGAGTTCAAAGTAGATGAAAATGGTACCATTCAGTATGTGACCTCCCCCACAGGAAACGAAGATTTTGTCATCAGCACTGCGGATAATACGATTACCGTATACAACTACAAACCTGATATTGACAAGCAGGTACAGGACCGTGGTACTGATAACTGGGTTGAAGCATCTGACTATAGCGTTGGCGATGAAGTTCCCTATAAGATTACCGTTACCGTACCGAAAAACATTGAAAAAATGCAGACTTTCAAGGTGACGGATACCCCGACAAATCTGAAATATGTTGATGGGTCAATGAGAGTTATTGCTGATCCGGTTGAGAATGGCCAAAAAATTGAACTCACGGAAGCAAATAAGGATTATACCCTTGATACAGCTACTCCTAAAAATGGGTTTACGGTAAGCTTTGATACCTCTAAGTTGACTAATTATGTAGGCAAAACCATTGAGATTAGCTACAAGGCCAAACTGCTCCAGACGGCGGTTACGACTGAAAAGGGCAATGATAACAAAGCACGGCTGATTTACTCAAATACCACTGATACAACTGGTGGTGGTGAAAATACCATTACTGACAGTGCTTTCGTTTACACCTTCAAAATCGAAGTAATTAAACAGGATGAAAATGGCAAAAAACTTGACGGTGTTGAATTTGATCTGTACCGCGAAGTAAGTGGTACGCCGGGCGAAAAGGGTACCCTTACAAGTGCAGATGCGAAAGCCTTGGGGCTGGAAGAAGTTACCGGAAAAGCATGGCTTAAAGTAAACAAAGAAAAACTTGTAACCGATAAAAATGGTAACATTGATTTGACCAAACGACTGACGGATGACGCATTCAATAAAGGAGACTTTACGAATGTTGGTTTGTCCAATGGACGCTATGCACTGGTCGAAACGAAAACCAAAGAGAATTATAATCTGCTGAAAGGCCCTATTTACGTTACGTTGAATGTACAGTATACAAAGACTTGGACTAGCGTAACGGAAACTGTCGATGGAGACGGTAATATTACCAAAGATAAAAGTACACAGACGTTCCATAATGACAATGGTGAAACTTTGACTGGTACGCGAGAGCAGGTTATTATCAACCGTAAGGGCTTCAAGCTGCCCACCACCGGTGGTTTCGGCACCCTGCTGTTCAGCGGCATTGGCGTGCTGCTGGTTGTGGCCGGTGTTGGCGTGCTGCTGAGCCTGAAAAAGAAGAACCGCACCTGATGCACCTGCCGCAAGGCAAAACAATGTTACAATTCACCAATAGGGTATAGAGGGATAATCCATCATACACAGGGGGAGGGCCGGGTTTGGCCCTCCCCCTATGGTGGGTTATTGGAAAATAAATTTTTTTGGGTGTACATGGCCGTTGTTCGGTTGATTTTTAGGCCCTGCGTGGGGAACCACCCTACGGGTTAGGTTTGTGGCGGGGAACCACCCCATGGGCGTTAGGTTTGCGGCGAGGAACCACCCCTCAGGCCGCTCCGCGTCCAGCTCCCCTCAAGGGGAGCCACCGCAAACATAAGGTGAGATATTGGCGCCCCTTGAGGGGTGACTCCCCGCCCCGCGGGGAGATGTCGCGAAGCGACAGAGGGGACGGGGCGCTGTTTGCGCTGTCACCGAAGGTGACTGAGGGGTGGTTCCCCGTGCAGAACCTAAAAATAAATATGGCAAGGCCTGTCAACGGGCCGATGGCGAGCATCGGCCCCTACAAATGATTTGCAACGTTTGCGGCGCGGGGTGGATGGGCGGCAATTATTAGGCCCGTCAAACGGGGCGTCGGGGACGCCGCCCCCTACATGCAGGGCGAGGTTTATTACAATTTTGTGGTGTGCAACGCCGTAAGGCCCTACAGATTATTTTATTGTTATTCACTACCCTAAAAACCACCCCCAACCCAATATCTCCTGAGCGGCGCAATGCGCCGCGGTCCACCACAATTATTCATTATTCTTTATTCTTTATTCTTTTGCCTACTTCCAATTCCTAATTCCTAATTTCTAATTGCATCAGTTCCCAACTTCAACCCTCTCACGGAAAGGTTCGCGGTGACGCTATGGATACCACAACAAAACTAAAAGTCGGCTTTGCGGCCTTGATGATCCTGTCCGGCATTGGGGTGGCATCGTACCCGGTTATCAGCAACGCGGTGGCGCAGCGCCACGCCAGCGAAGCGATCCAAAATTACGATGATACCGTAAAAAGCATGGATACCGAAAAACTGGACGCCGCCAAGGAGGCCGCCCGCCGCTATAACCAGCAGCTGGACAGCGCCGTGGAGCGCGATGCCGCAGGCGAAGCGGAGGATACCGGCACCAGCTATGTGGACCTTGTGGATGTGGGCGAAAGCCTGGGGTATATCACCATCCCGAAAATTGACGTCAACCTGCCCATTTACGAAGGCACCAGCGATGATGTGCTGCAAAGGGGCGTTGGCCATCTGGAAGGCTCCAGCTACCCCCTTGGCGGCGAAAGCACCCACAGCGTGCTGACCGGCCACCGCGGCCTGCCCGAAGCCGTGCTGTTCACCGACCTGGACAAGCTGGAAGAGGGCGACTGTTTCTACCTGCATATTCTGGATGAAACGCTGGCGTACCAGGTGGATCAAATCAAAGTGGTGGAACCGGAGCACACCGAGGATCTGGAAATCACCGCGGGGCAGGATTACTGCACCCTTGTTACCTGCACGCCGTATGCCATCAACACCCACCGCATGCTTGTGCGCGGCACCCGCATCCCTTATAATGGAGAGGAAGAAGCCAACACCCCGCAGGCCGTGCAGTATCAGGCGCTGCGCACCGGAACGGTGGTCAAGCGCGTGGTGGATGCCTGGCCGTGGATCGCGGTAACGGGCAGCATTGTGATCGGCGGCGAAGCGCTGCTGCTGCTTTTGCTGCTGCACCGCTGCAAAAAGCGCGAGGAGGATGACTAAATGGGACGGCTGATTGCTAAAATTCTGGCCTGGCTGGCCATTTTGCTGGGGCTGGCGCTGTTGATACAGCCCACCGCCGCCCAGTGGTGGACCAGCACCCGCAACGCCAAAACCGCTGCGCAGTTTGCGGCCCGCGCCGAAGCCCAGCCCACCGCCCCCGCGGCAGAGGAAACCACAGCCGAACCCCCGGAGCCGGAACGCGCCTACCCTGAACTGTACGCCGCGATGCAGGACTATAACGCGGAAATTTACGCCGGGGGCCAAAGCGGCCTGACCGACCCGTTCGCCTACGAGGAAGCCCCGCTGGACCTTGCTGCCTATGGCTATGACGATGATGTGCTGGCTGTGCTGTGGATCCCGCGCCTGAACCTGGAGCTGCCCGTTTACCTGGGCGCCAGCCGCGAAAACCTGGCCAAAGGCGCGGCGCTGCTGGGCCAGACCTCGATGCCGCTGGGCGGCGAAAACACCAACACCGTGATTGCCGCCCACCGCGGCTATTATGGCGCGGAAATGCTGCGCAACGTGCAGCAGATCCAGGTGGGGGACAAGATCCAGCTGACCACCCCGTGGGAAACGCTGATTTACCGCGTGAGCGAGCTGAAAATTATTGACCCCAGCGATATCAACGCCGTGCTGATCCAGCCGGGGCGGGACCTGCTGACCCTTTCCACCTGCCACCCCTACACCCGCAACAGCCAGCGCTACCTGGTAATTGCGGAGCACGACACCGCCGCTGCGGACACCACCAAAGAGGAGGATTTGCAGGAAAGCGCCGCTACCTGGGACGAAACGCCGCGCCAGGTGACCGTGGAGGATGCCGGCGGCAGCTCCATTGCCGAAGTGGCCCCCCAGGCCCTGACCCCATTGCCGGGGGAGGGCAGCGCGGAATCCGAGGGGAGCGCGATCTCCAATACCATGATCTGGCTGGAAAACAACGCACTGTGGGCCGGGCTGGTGGTTATTGCCGCCGCCGTTGGCATTATGGTGATATGGAAAAAACACCGGGAGGATTAACCATGCAGTACACACAGCAGGCCGCCGCCGTTACGGCCGAAGTAAACAAGGCCGTGCAGGGCAAACAGCAAACGGTAAACACCATCTGGATGGCCATGCTGGCGGGCGGCCATGTGCTGATTGAGGATATTCCCGGCGTGGGCAAAACCACGCTGGCGCTGGCCTTTGCCCGCGCGCTGGACCTGAAAGAAAGCCGCGTGCAGTTTACGCCGGATGTTCTGCCGTCCGATTTGGTGGGATTTTCGGTCTACCAGAAAGAGACCGGCAAGTTTGTGTACCACGCCGGTGCGGTGATGTGCAACCTGTTTTTGGGCGATGAGATCAACCGTACCTCCTCCCGCACGCAGTCGGCTTTGTTGGAAGTGATGGAAGAAGGCACGGTGACGGTGGACGGCGCCACCCGCCCGGTGCCCGCACCCTTTACCGTAATTGCAACCGAGAACCCCATCGGCGCCGCCGGCACGCAGATGCTGCCGCAGTCTCAGCTGGACCGTTTCATGGTCTGCGCCGTAATGGGCTACCCCGATGAGGAAGCGGAGCTGGCAATTTTGGCCGGGCAGAGCAAAGGCCGCCTGCTGGACCGTGTGCGCCCCGTTGCCGGTCAGGCGGATCTGCTTGCCATGCAGCAGGAGGTCAGCACGGTATTTGTGCATGAGCTGATGTACCGCTACATTGTGGCGCTGGCCCAGGCCAGCCGCAAGGACCCGCGCCTGGCCGTGGGGTTAAGCCCCCGTGCCACCCTGGCGCTGGCCAGCATGACGCGCGCGGCAGCGTACCTGGCGGGGCGGGATTTTGTTGCCCCGCAGGATGTGACCGCTGTGTTTGATGCGGTTGCCCGCCACCGCCTGGTGCTGAACGACCAGGCCCGCGCAGGCGGCGAAACGGTGGACAGCGTAATGCAGGACCTGCTGCGCACCGTGCCGCGCCCCCGCCCCGAAAAGGCTGACCGCCATGGCAGGTAAGCTGGGCCGGGCGCTGGTGCTTTTGGTGCTGCTGGCTGCGGCGCTCATCACCCAGGCACCGCTGGCGGTGTTCCTGTTAGCGTTTGCGCTGGTGCTTCTGGTGCTGCTGCGGCTGGACGCCGCCTATCTGCGCAGGCAGGTAACGGCAGAGCTGCTGGTGCCGGACAAACCCGTGATACAGGGCGAAGATTTTACCCTGACGGTTCGGCTGCGCAACCGCAGCCGGTTGCCCATCCCTGCGCTTGTGGTGCTGCTGAACGCCGCCGATGAATGGGGCGGCGGGCAGATCACCCTGCGCTGCGCCGCCATGTTGGGCGGCAAGGAGAGCGCCGAACAGCGCATTACCCTAAACGCAGGCAAAAGCGGCGTGTGGAGCATTGCGGTGCGGGGCATCACCCTGCGGGATCACCTGGGGGTGTTCACCGCGGCATGCCCGGCTGCCGTGCAAAGCCAGAGCATCTGTGTGCTGCCCGCTGCCGCGGCTGGCAAAGCCAAAGCGGAAACCGCCCCCGATGAGGACGGCGACGAAGCCGACACCCGCGCCGCCCTGGGCGGCAGCTATGAGCTGCGGGAGTACCGGGACGGGGATACCATCAAGCAGGTACACTGGAAGCTGAGCGCCAAGCTGGACCGCCTGATGGTGCGCGAACCGCTGACCGCCCTGCGCGCTGCCCTGACCCCCGGTGGGGACCTGGACGGAGCGGAGGAATGGGGGGATTTTCCCCAACAGGCGGCGAAGCACCGCAAAAACCCGCCCAAGCGCAAAAAAGAACGTACTGCCCTGAGCCGGCGCGGCGCTGCCGACCCCGGCAGTGGGCTGAAGTTTGTGGACCGTGTGCTGGTGAGCACCCAGCGCCCCGCAGCGCACCCCGCGTTGTGGCTGGCGGCAGATGCCGCGCTGCTGCTGGCGCTCACCTTTGGTTTGCTGCTGGTGCTTTCCACCGGGTTCGGCATTGCGGTGCCGTTGTGGGTGTGGCCCGCGGCAGCCGCTTTCTGCGCCGGGTGGGCGCTGTTCCTGCGTGCGCCGCAAGCCCTGCGCCGCTGGGGGCTGCTGGCGGGGGTGATTGTGTATCTTGTGGTGTTGTTCATCTGCCAGCGGAACTTTTTGGCCGGGGCGCAGCAGTGCGCCGGGAACATTGCCCAAAGCCTGAACGCCCGCCTTGGCAGCGCGCTGCCGGTGGCCCAGGGCGGCAGTGCGGCGCAGCTGGGGCTGTTTTTGCTGCTGGCCGCCCTGCCCGTTACCGGGGCGCTAGCCGCTGCGGCCCTGCGCCGTGCGGATGCCCTGCTGCTGGATCTAATGCTGCTGCCCGTTGTTGTGCTGCTGGCGCTGGCCGGGGCCGTGCCTGCTGTGCCCGCCTGCCTGCTGCTGTTGGCCGGTTGGCTGGGAGCGTGGGCGGCTTCCTGCTCGGTGCAGCGGCGGGCCTTGTGGGGCAGGCGTGATACCGAAAACTACCGCCAGAACCTTTGCCGCCATTATAACATCCAAAAGTCTGCCGCGCTGGCGGCGGGCGGGCTTTGCCTTGCGCTGGCGCTGCCTTGTTGGTGGCTGCTGCGCCCGGCGCTGGGGGTTCCCCTTGGCTGGCTGCAGCCCGCGGCCCAGCGGGTGGAATCCGCCGCGCTGAGCACCGCCATTACCTGGCTGCCGCGGGTCAGCGGCGGCAGGCTGAACATTCAGGTAGAAGCCGCTGCCGGTGGTGTGGCGGATGGCGCCTTGAGCCAGGGCGGGGGTATCCAGGTCAGCGGAGTGACGGATCTGGCCCTGACCGCCAGCGACAAACCCGAAGAAACCGTATACCTGCGGGGATTTATCGGCGGCAGTTATGACGGCACCACCTGGCAGGCCCCTGATGCCGATGCCTTTGACAGCGCCGCTATGAACTGGAAAACCGAGGATAATGCCCGGTTGACCATTGCCAGCCTGCCGTTTTTGCGCACCGCCTATGACGGCACCGCCCAGCCCCAGACGCTGACGGTGGAGCGCATCCACGCCGATACCCAGTACACCTATGCACCGTACAATGCCTACTGGGGCGATTATTACACCATCCAGGGCGATGGCGCCGCCGCGGGCCAGACCGCGCAGGACGATGTGTTCCTGTATTACCCGCGGGATACCGCCCAAACCCAGCTGGAAGCCCGCGCCGATGCCGACCCCAGCGTGCTGGACCGGATGGAAGCATCCTATGCCGCTTACGCCGCCAGCCGCTACACCGCCGTGCCGGACGGCTATGACGAGCTGCAAACCCTGTGCGATGAAGCCAAAAAGGACCAGAAGCTGACCGAAGCTGCGGACATTGGCGATTACATCCGCGCCTACCTAAACACCAACTACCAGTATAACGCCAGCGCTCCCCAGCCGCCGGAGGGAGCCGACCCCATCCGTTACTTTTTAACGGAATCCAAACAGGGGTACAGTGTGCAGTTTGCTTCGGCGGCGGTGGTTATGTTCCGCATGTTCGGGCTGCCTGCGCGCTATGTGGTGGGCTATGCCGCGCCGCAAAGCCTGTTTACCCAACAGGAGGACGGCAGCTGGCACGCCATTTTGCAGGACGATAACGCCCACGCCTGGGCGGAGGTGTACATTTCCGGCCAGGGCTGGACCCCCATGGAGATGACCCCCGGCGTGCTGGTCAGCGCCCAACAGGCCGACCTGCGCACCGACCCGCTGCCCGAAACTCAAGGTCAAGACACCGTCCCCGCAGCAGGGGAGAGCAGCGCAAACGAACCCGCAGCCACCATCGTGCCCCGCAGCAGGCTGGTTTTGGCGGCGTTGCTGGGGGGGTGCCTGTTGGCTGCTGCGGTGCTGCTGGTGCTGGCCCGCCGCCATGCCATGGGGTATGGCCGGGGCAGCTGCAACGCGCGGGTGCTGGCTGTGTTTGGCAGCATCTACCGCCTTTTGGTGCGTCGCGGCCTGCCGCCGGATACACCATCCGATGCGCCGGAGTTTGCCGCATTTTTGCAAAGTTGTGTCCCCGCCCTTGAACCCCAGGATGCCGAAGCTCTGCTGGCATTGGCCCAAGCCGCCCAATTTGGCGCAGGTACGATGACTGAGCAGGATACGGACAAAATGAGAAAACTTTACCAGGTTATAAAACACACTGGAAAACGGAAACAGAGCCAGAAATCGGTTGAAAAACAGAGCCAGGAATGATATAATGACCCCGTACTGGGGTAGCGTGTTCTTTGCTTTCTTTGCACAGGGGGCTACCATGATCCAGGAAAATGTGGTATAATATGTTAAGTCCATTAACCAAATAGGGAATGGCCGGGGTGGGGGACTGGTTTCTGGAACAGTACCCTGGGAACTGCCCGTGGGGCAGAAAACCGGCAAGGACAGAAAGAAGATCTTATAGAAGCAAACGTTAACAGGAGTAAACCCATGCCGCGCCGTAAACAGACAGAAGGAGAAAAAAAAATTGACATCAGCCAGATGGCTGAAGACCTTGGCGTGTCCAAGACCACGGTATCCCGTGCCCTTTCGGGCAATGGCCGTGTCAGCGAAGCGACCCGCGCCCGCGTGGTCCAGTACGCCAAAGAGAAAAACTATGTGCCCAATATGCTGGCACGCGGGTTGGTAACCCAGCAGTCTTATAATATCTCACTGGTGTTCTCGCGCCAGTTCGGCAACCTTGCCGCACCATTTTTGCGCAAAACCGTCAGCGCCGTGTACGATATTGCCACCCGCAATGATTATGATGTGCTGATGACGATGGTGGGCGAGCAGGAAACAAGCCCGATGCAGCGTCTACTGGTCAACCGCAAGATTGATGGCGTGATTCTGGCCCGCACGCTGGAGCGTGATCCGCTGATCCCCATGCTGCAAAAAAGCGGCATCCCCTTTGTTGCCATTGGCCGCCCGGCTGACCAGGATGTTATCTCGGTGGACCATGATCAGGTGGGCGGCTGCCGCGAGCTGGTCAGCCTGCTGCTGATGAAGGGCCTGCACCGCATTGCTTTGCTGGGCGGATCCATGCTGTACACCGTCAACCAGTCCCGCCTGGAAGGCTATAAGCAGGCGCATGACCGCGCCTGCTGCAAGATTGATGAGAGCCTGCTGTTTTTGGAGCTGGAAAGCGACGATCTACGCACCAGCGCTGTGGAGCTCGCGGTACAGCGTGGGGCGGACTGCATCCTGTGCATGGATGACCAGGTTGCCCAGCTGGCTTTGAACACCCTGAGACAGCTGAACCTGCGCGTGCCGCAGGATATCCGTCTTGCCTCCCTGTATGACGACGAAGCGCTGCAGGGGTGTACGCCACAGATCACGGCGGTCTCTTTTGATGCCGAGCAGCTGGGCCGCCGTACCGCACAGCAGCTGCTTTCCCTCATCCGCCATCAGCCGGTGGAAACCCGCACCCTGCTGGGGTACCAGGTGGGGTTGCGTTTATCGACCCAGACCTGAGAGAAAAGTAGATAATTATAAGGCAACACCGCACAATTCCCGCCTGACGGCTTAAGCACCGCTCCGGCGGC
>ERZ791908.1250-NODE-1250-length-17152-cov-10.388548_pt1 | contig 17152 bp, 11 predicted proteins | sample MGYA00510144_ERZ791908 | MGnify/ENA primary metagenome ERZ791908 (study PRJEB30046, sample SAMN00792105) | human gut metagenome | study: EMG produced TPA metagenomics assembly of the A metagenome-wide association study of gut microbiota in type 2...
AAGCTGAGCCTGCATGGCGGTCCGTGACCGCCATGCAGGCTGACTTTTTGCCTCTGCCATTATGGAATCGGCAGCTCTGTGCCGGGAGCGGCATGCCGCTCCCCTGCAATGCGCCATCGACATTCTGCTGATCAGGACACCGTTGCGGGGTCGTACAGCGACGCGGAGAGGCTGTCGGACAGCTCGACGAGGGCATGGCGGTAGCCGCTGAGGTAATCGAACCGCTGCTGCGCGGTGCGGACGGCTGCGGGCCGGCGCACGAGCGAGAGCGTGAACATCACGTCCGCGCCGCCAGTCGGGACATTGGCCGCCATGAGCGTGCCGCCGTGCAGGCGGGCGATCTCGCGGACCATGGGCAGGCCATAGCCGGTGCCCCAGCGCGGGTCGCCGACGGGGATGAGGCTGTAGCGGTCGAACAGCGTGCCGAGCACGCTCTCCGGGAAGCCCTCGCCCGTATCCGTCACGCGTATGAGCAGCGACTGCTCGCGCCGCTCAAGGCTCAGGCAGATCTCGCCGCCCGCCGGGGTAAAGGCCAGCGCGTTGGACAGCAGGTTATACACCGCGCGCTCCACAAGCTGGGCATCCGCATCGGCGGTGACGGCGGCCGGCAGGCCGCGGTAGACAAAGCGCCGCCCGGCGCGCTCGAACAGCGGGGCAACATCGTCCGCGATGCCGTCCAGCAGGGCCGTCAGGTCCACGCGGTGCCGCTCCGGCTTGCAGGTGCCGGCCAGCAGCTCGCCGCCCGTGGTGAGCTGGCCGCACAGGCGCAGGAGCTGATACAGCCCGCGGTTCAGCTCGGAGGAGACGGCCGTGGCCGCCGGTTCCTCGAGGTCCTCCACGCGGTCGAACAGCTCGCGCGCCGCCGTCATGACATTCTGCAGCGGACGGCGGAGAATGGCCGAGGCCTTGAGCGCCGCCCCGGCAGCCGCAGACGGCTCATGCGGGGCATCGGCCAGAAACAGCAGGCCCCGCTGCATCACGCGGACGGAAAAATCGCACAGCGCCCCGCCGAACGGCAGGCTCAGGCGCAGCGTGCCCCTGCGCGACCACAGGCCGAACGCCGTTCCCTGCAGCATGGGCTGCAGGGACGCGCCCGGATCGAGCACGGCGGACGCCGCGGCGTTGCGCCATTGGACGGTCTCGCCGTCCGTCAGAAAAACGGGTTGGGGGAAGGCCCCCAGGACCCATAACAGATCATCTTCTTCCAAGAAAAGCCCTCCTCTCCGGCATGCAGGCAGAGGCCGGTAGGGGCCGGGCGAAAGCCCGTCAGCTTGTCAAAATGTCCCTTCGGGCTTTTCGCCAAGCTGCTTTCAGAATTGCAAAATAGAATCTTGTTGTATCTTATTTTGCAATTCTGCCGCTGCGGCGGGTGATTGGACGCGAAAGGACACCCTGACGGTTTCCTTTCACGCTTTTCTTCCCTCCGAAGCTTTTGGCTTGGCAGTTTTTTTGACAGTCTGCCGGGCGAAAGCCCGTGTCCCTTGTTTTTTCGCGTTTGTTTTAACCGGACGCGGCTGCGTTATGCACCGGAAAAACGCCGGGCAGCGGCAGAAACGGCCGTGAAAAATGCAATTGCAGATTCTACCTTCCATCATAACGGATTTTTTCTGCGAAAGCAACCGAAAAGGAGAAATTGGACCGGAAAAATCCGGATTGATGGCGATTTTTGATTTTTTCGACAGGATGTTGTAGGAGAGGGCGCTGATGCAACTCGCGCTTCCCTGACGTGGCGCCCTGAGCGCGAAGCGCGAGAAAGTGCCCTTGGGGTGCAATCTCGCAGTACCGGGGTGGATAACAGGAAAGCCCCGGCGAAAACGTAACTGCCTTCCCGAGATTGCCACGTCGGCTGCGCCTCCTCGCAATGACAAATCGGGGGCCATCACCATTTTAACGGTGGCTTGTACGGGCTGCTGGTGCAGCGCCGGGCCCGGCTGTCCCCTCCCCTACAATGGCGTGTGCGGCCGGCGAAAAATCGTACATTTGTTTATAAATTTTCGTTGCTGCGATCCGGACAGCGTGGTATAATAAGACTTCAGAGAAATCAACGGCAGGAGGCAGCTATGCGAAATTCCATCCTCGTGCGCGGTGCGCGCGAAAACAACCTGAAAAATGTGGATGTGGAGATCCCGCGCGACGCGCTGTGCGTATTCACGGGGCTTTCCGGCTCCGGCAAATCGTCGCTTGCGTTCGACACGATCTATGCCGAGGGGCGGCGGCGCTATGTCGACTCGCTTTCGGCCTATGCGCGGCAGTTCCTGGGCCAGATGGACAAGCCCGACGTGGACGTGATCGAAGGCCTGTCCCCCGCCATTTCCATCGACCAGAAGACGACGTCCCGCAACCCACGCTCGACCGTGGGCACGGTGACGGAAATTTACGACTACCTGCGCCTGCTGTGGGCGCGCGCCGGAACGCCGCACTGCCCGCGCTGCGGCCGCGAGATCCGCCGCCAGACCGTCGACCAGATCGTCGACAAGGTGCTGGCCCTGCCGGAGGGCACGCGCTTTCAGGTGCTGGCCCCGGTCGTGCGCGGCAAAAAGGGCGAGCACGTCAAGCTGCTGGCAGACGCGCGGAAGAGCGGCTTCTCCCGCGTGCGCGTGGACGGCATCCTCTATGACCTGAGCGAGGAGATCACACTCGAGAAGAACAAAAAACACACCATCGAGCTGGTGGTCGACCGCCTCGTGCTGCGCGGCGACCTGACGCGCCGCCTGACGGATTCCGTCGAGACCGCGCTGGAGCACGGCGGCGGGCTCGTCGTCATCCAGCAGCCGGACACCGGGGAGGAGACGCTGTTCTCCCGCAACTATGCCTGCGACGAGTGCGGCATCTCCATGCCGGAGCTTTCGCCGCGCATGTTCTCGTTCAACAATCCCATGGGTGCGTGCCCGGAGTGCAGCGGCCTCGGCTTCCTTCTGAAGGTCGACCCCGCCATCATCATCCCGGACCCGTCGCTCTCCATCTACGACGGCGGCATCCAGGCCAGCGGCTGGGGCAATATCCGCAGCGACTCCATCGCGCGGATGTACTTCGACGCCCTGTCGCAGAAATATCACTTCGACCTGCACGCGCCGATCTCCAGCCTCTCGAAGGAGGCCATGGACGTCATCCTCTACGGCACGCACGGCGAAAAGCTCACGCTGCACTACGACCGCGGCAGCAGCCGCGGAACGCTGGAGCAGGCGTTTGAGGGCATCATTCCGAACATCGAGCGCCGCGTGCGCGAGACGCAGTCCGAGGCCATGCGCAAGGAGCTGGAGGAGACGATGTCCGCCTCCCCCTGCCCGCACTGCCATGGCAGCCGCCTGTCCGATATCTCCCGCGCCGTGACCGTCGGCGGCCTGTCCATCACGGAATTCTGCGACATGCCAGTCGACCGCGAGCTGGCATTCGTGAACGATCTGCGGCTCGAGGGCGCGCAGGCCGTCATCGCCGAGCAGATCCTGCGCGAGATCCGCGCCCGCCTCGGCTTCCTGCAGAGCGTGGGCCTGCGGTACCTGACGCTGTCCCGCGCGGCCGCGACGCTCTCCGGCGGCGAGGCTCAGCGCATCCGCCTTGCCACGCAGATCGGCTCGTCGCTGATGGGCGTGCTCTATATCCTCGACGAGCCGAGCATCGGCCTGCACCAGCGCGACAACGACAAGCTGCTCGACACGCTGCGCCGCCTGCGCGACCTCGGCAACACGCTCATTGTCGTCGAGCACGATGAAGACACGATCCGCGCGGCGGACTATATCGTGGACGTCGGCCCCGGCGCGGGCGTGCACGGCGGGCAGATCATGGCGCAGGGCACGCTGCAGGACATCATGAACGCGCCCGACAGCATCACGGGCCAATATCTCTCCGGTAAGCGGCGCATCGCCGTCCCGGCGCAGCGGCGCGCGGGGAACGGGAATTTCCTGCGCGTGTTCGGCTGCCGCGAGAACAACCTGCGCAATGTGGACGTCAGCATCCCGCTGGGCACGCTGACGTGCGTGACGGGCGTGTCCGGCTCGGGCAAGTCGTCACTCGTCAACGAGATCATCAGCAAAAAGCTCTCGTCCGTGCTCAACCGTGCGCGCGTCCGCCCCGGCAGGCACGACCGCTTCGAGGGCATCGAGAACCTCGACAAGGCAATCGTCATCGACCAGAGCCCCATCGGCCGCACGCCGCGCTCGAACCCAGCGACCTATACGGGCCTGTTTGCCGACATCCGCGACCTGTTCGCCGCCACGGCGGACGCAAAGGCCCGCGGCTACGGCCCCGGCCGCTTCTCCTTCAACGTCAAGGGCGGCCGCTGCGAGGCCTGCAGCGGCGACGGCCTTGTGAAGATCGAAATGCACTTCCTGCCGGACGTCTACGTCCCGTGCGACGTGTGCCACGGCGCGCGCTACAACCGCGAGACGCTCGAGGTGCGCTACCGCGGCAAGTCCATTGCGGACGTGCTGGAAATGACGGCCGACGAGGCGCTGGGCTTTTTTGAAAATCTGCCGCGCATCCGCGACAAGGTCGCAACGCTCGTGGAGGTCGGCCTCGGCTATGTGAAGCTCGGCCAGAGCTCCACGACGCTCTCCGGCGGCGAGGCCCAGCGTGTGAAGCTCGCAACGGAGCTGGCGCGCCGCGCCACGGGCCGCACGATGTATATCCTCGACGAGCCGACGACGGGCCTGCACATGTACGACGTGCAGAAGCTGCTCGACGTGCTGCAGAAGCTCGTGGACGCCGGAAACACCGTGCTTGTCATCGAGCACAACCTCGACGTCATCAAATGCGCCGACCACATCATCGACCTCGGCCCCGAGGGCGGAGACGGAGGCGGCACGATCGTCGCCACCGGCACCCCGGAGGACATTGCCGCCTGCCCGGCGTCTTTCACGGGCCAGTATCTGAAGAAGATGCTGTAAAAAGGCGCAATGCCCCCAGGTTTGTCATTGCGAGGCCCCAAAGGGGCCGTGGCAATCTCGGGAAGGCACTACCGATCCGTACCGGCTGCCGATAAAATAGTATGCACCGATTGCGTCTGTAGCGGCGCTCACTGCGCAGCCGTTGGCGGCTTTGCCGCCTTACGGATGCGGCGTGCCCCTTGCGGGTAGGGAGCGCCATGCAGGCTATAAATTTGGTGGCACCATCGCCGACCGCACCGGCTTTCAAATTTGTCATTGCGAGGAGCGCAGCGACGTGGCAATCTCGGGAAGGCAGTTGCGATTTCGCCGGGAGTACCCTGTTATCCCCCCCGGTCCTGCGAGATTGCCACGTCGGCCTGCGGCCTCCTCGCAATGACAAACCTTTGGCTTTCTCCGTTTTATCGGCAGCCTGTACCGGTCGACAGCATTGCGCCGGGGCCGGCTGTCCCCTCCCCTACAATATTCCATATTCCATCAACGCAAAGGAGGCGATCCCATGGACGGATCCACGGCCAATCTGCTGCGGCGCTTTTTGCAGCGCGCGCCGGACGCCCTCACGGACGAGGAGCTGCTGACCCTGCTGCTGCATGCGGGCACGGGCGCAGAGGAGCCCCGGACGCTCGCCGCGCGGCTCATCGGCCAGTTCGGCTCGCTCGGCGCGGCCCTCTCCGCCTCGCCGGAGGAGCTGGCCAGCGTGGAGGGGATGGATGCATCGCGGGCGCTGCTGCTGCGGCTCGTGACGGAGCTGCACCGGCGCTACTACCTCTCCCGGCCGTTTTCCGGCGCGCGCCTGACGGGCACGACGGATTTCGGCAATTTTCTGCTGCCGTTTTTCTACGGCGCGCGGGAGGAGCTTGTATACCTGCTGGCGCTGGACGCCGCCGGGCGGCTTCTGACCTGCACCTGCCTGAGCGAGGGCAGCGTGAACTCGGCCAACGTGCCGATGCGCAAGCTCATGCGCGCCGCGCTGAGCGCGAATGCCAGCGGCGTGGTGCTGGCGCACAACCACCCGGCGGGCATCGCCCTGCCGTCGCACGAGGATGTGGAGCTGACACGCCGCCTGCAGCAGGCACTCGACGTCGTGGACATTCTGCTGCTGGACCATCTGGTGATCGCGGATGACGACTTTGTGTCGCTGCGCGACAGCGGCTACCTGCGCTGACGGATATTGCAGCATGTAAGGGAGAACTCCTGCCCTATTTCAGGCTTGCATTCCGTCCTGCGGCGTGCTATGATAAAATTTACGGAATTTAGGCAGCGATGATCGGGCCTTGCCGGCATCGGTACACACTGCGTTAAAACGATATGCACCAATGGCGTTTGTAGGGGAGCGGCATGCCGCTCCCGGCGCGGTACTGCCGACTGGTACAGGTCGTCGATAAAACGGTATGCACCGATTGCGTCTGTAGCGGCGCTCACTGCGCAGCCGTTGGCGGCTTTGCCGCCTTACGGATGCGCAGTGACCGCCGCTACAAAGTTGTAATCAAATCAATTGGATCATTTTGAAATTCACCATACAGGAGTCTTTTCGGGAATGAACATTGTTATCATCGGAGCCGGCAAGATCGGCGCGACGCTGACGGAGCAGCTGCTCCGCGAGGGTCACGAGATCACCGTCGTCGACACGCGCACGGCTGCGCTCGACGCCATCGGCAACACGCTCGACGTCATGACCGTCGAGGGCAACGGCATCAGCATGGACACGCAGATAGAGGCCGGCGTGCCCTCAGCCGATCTCGTCATCGCCGTGATGTCCACGGACGAACAGAACCTGCTCTCGTGCCTCATTGCCAAGCGCCTCGGCGTGGGCAACACGATCGCCCGCGTGCGCAACCCGGAATATACGAGCGGGCTGCACCTCATTCAGGACGACCTCGGGCTGAGCATGGTGCTCAACCCGGAGCTGGCCAGCGCCACGGAGATCGCGCGCATCCTGCGCGCCCCGGCCTCCATCAAGATCGACACATTCTCAAAGGGCCGCGTGGAGCTGCACAAGATGCGCATCGCCCCCGGCTCCATACTCGACGGCATGAAGCTCTCGGACCTCGGCCGCCTGCAGTCCGGCGCGCTTGTGTGCGTTGTGGAGCGCGGGCAGCACGAGGTGTACATCCCCGACGGCAGCTTCACCCTGCTGGCGGGCGACCGCATCAGCGTGGTGGCAAGCCCGAAGCTCGCCGCAAAGTTCTTCCACAAGATCGGTGTGCAGACGAACCCCGTCAAGCGCGTGATGCTGCTTGGCGGCGGGCGCATCTCCTACTACCTCGCGCGGCAGATGCTGGATTTCGGCGCGAGCGTGAAGATCATCGAGTCCAGCGCCGCCGTGTGCGACTCGCTGGCAGAGCGTCTGCCCGAGGCCACGATCATCCACGGAGACGGCACGAGCGAGCAGCTGCTCGCCGAGGAGGGCATTGCAAAGATGGACGCCGTGGCCTCGCTGACGGGCATCGATGAGGAAAACGTGCTGATGAGCCTCTATGCCCGCAGCGTCTCGAGCGCGAAGATCGTCACGAAAATCAACCGCACGACATTCTCCCACATCATCAAGGGTATGGACCTCGGAAGCGTGTTCCATCCCCGCTATATTGCGGCCGACCACATCGTCCGCTACGTCCGCGCCATGCAGAACTCGCTCGGCTCGAACGTCGAGACGCTCTATAAGATCGTCGGCAACAAGGCCGAGGCACTGGAGTTCCGCGCCACGGAGAAGTCCGCCGTCTGCGGCAGGCCGCTCATGGAGCTGCCCACGCGGCCGAACCTGCTTATCGGAGCCATCAACCGCGAGGGCCGGATCATCACCCCCGGCGGCCGCGACACCATCGAGCCGGGCGACACCGTCGTCGTCGTGACGGCAGCAACAGGCCTCGACGATCTGGACGACATTCTGGACAAGCGGAGAGTGAAAGCATGAATTACCGCATGATCCTCTCCCTGCTGGGCGACGTGCTGCTGGTCATCGGGGCCTTCCTGCTGCTGCCGTGCATCGTCGCCGTGATCTACGGCGAGCCGGAGCTGTGGGTCCTGCTTGCCTCGGCCGCAGGCAGCGGCCTGCTCGGCGGGCTTTTTATCCTGCTGCGGCCGAAGCGCCGCCGTGAGCTGCACGCGCGTGACGGCTTCGTGATGGTCGCGCTGAGCTGGATCCTCATCTCGCTCATCGGCGCGGTCCCCTTCACGGCCTCCGGGGCGATCCCGTCGTATCTCGACGCCGTGTTCGAGACGATGTCCGGCTTTACAACGACCGGCGCAAGCATCCTCCGCGCCGTGGAGGACCTGCCGAAGTGCCTGCTGTTCTGGCGCAGCTTCACCCACTGGCTCGGCGGCATGGGCGTGCTCGTATTCATGCTGGCCATCGTGCCGCTGTCCGGCGAGAGCATCTATCTGCTGCGCGCCGAGTCCCCCGGCCCGTCCGTCAGCAAGATGGTGCCGAAGATGCGCACGTCCGCCGCGATCCTCTATGCCATCTACTGCGCCATGACGCTGCTGCAGATCCTGTTCTACCGGCTGGGCGTGCTGTTCGGCTGGGGCGAGATAACGTGGTTCGACAGTCTGTGCCTTGCCTTCGGCACGGCCGGTACGGGCGGCTTTTCCGTGCGCAACAGCGGCCTTGCGGACTACTCGGCCTACCTGCAGGCCGTGACGACGGTGTTCATGGTCCTGTTCGGCGTGAATTTCTCGGTGTATTTCTTCCTGCTGCGCCGCCGCTTCAGGCTCGCGTGGCACAACAGCGAAGTGCGCTGGTACTTTATCATCATTTTCGGGGCCATCGTCCTCATCAGCGCCAACCTGCTGCTCACGGGCGGGTTCTTCCCCACCGTGTTCCAGACAATCCACCATGTGGCCTTCTCCGTCGGCTCCGTCATCACGACGACGGGCTTCGGCACGGCGGATTTTGCAAAATGGCCGGAATTTTCCAAAACCGTGCTGCTCATCCTGATGGCCATCGGCGCGTGCGCCGGGTCGACGGGCGGCGGCATGAAGGTCAGCCGCGTGCTCATTCTGACCAAGACGGCCCGCGCCGAGACGCGCCACCTGCTGCACCCCCACTCCGTGGAGGTCATGACGATGGACGGCAAGCGCGTGAGCAGCGAGGTCATCCGCGGCACGATGGCGTTCTTCATCTGCTACGCCGCCATTGCCGTCGTGTCCATCCTGCTGGTCTCGCTCGATAACTTCGGGGCCGAGACGAGCGTGACATCCGTGTTCGCCACGCTGAACAACATCGGCCCGGGCCTGAGCCTCGAGGTCGGCCCGTTCGGCAGCTATGCGAGCTTCTCTGCCCTGTCGAAGGTCGTGCTGACGCTCGACATGCTTCTCGGGCGGCTGGAGCTGTTCCCCGTGCTGCTGCTCCTCAGCCCCGCAACATGGCGGAAGCATTAAAGGCCAAATGTAGGGGCGAGGCATGCCCATCACATTCAGAAGCACTCATAAACATTCAAAATTCGATCATTCTGGAGGCAACTGCGCCATGCAGGACTATTTTCATCCGCAAATGACCCAACAGGAGCTGCTGGCCATGTCGTCTCTGGCGCTGGCGCACATCGGCGACGCCGTGTTTGAGCTGCTCGTGCGCACAAAGCTGTGCGTCGAGGGCGGCACAACGAACGGCCGCCTGCATCAGGCGACGATCGCGCTCGTGCAGGCCCCGGCGCAGGCGCGCTTTGCCCTGCGCATCCAGCCCCTGCTCACGCCGGAGGAGGCCGCCGTCTATCGCCGCGGCCGCAACGCCCATCCTCACGGCATCCCGAAGCACGCCACGCCGGGCGAATATGCCCGCGCAACGGGGCTGGAGGCCCTGTTTGGCGCACTGTATCTCTCCGGGCAGACCGCGCGCATCGAGGCGCTGTTTGCCGCCATGATGGAGGAAGACCATGCCATTTGACGCCATGTTTCTCACAGCCGTCGCCGCAGAGCTGCGCCCCGCCCTCGTCGGGGCCCGCGTGGACAAGGTCCAGCAGCCCGCGCGCGACACCGTCGTGCTCCAGCTGCGCGGGCGCGACGGCGGCGGAAGGCTGCTGCTGTCCGCCAACGGCAGCCGCGCGTCCACCTGACGCAGGCGCAGCTGGAAAACCCCGCGCAGCCGCCGATGTTCTGTATGCTGCTGCGCAAGCATCTGGCGGGCGGCAGGCTTGCCGGTATCCGCCAGCCCGCGGCCGAGCGCATGCTCGACCTGACGTTCGACTGCACGGACGAGCTGGGCGTGCCCTGCCGCAAGCACCTGATCCTCGAGCTGGTCGGGCGCAATTCCAACCTGATCCTCACGGGGACGGACGGCCGCATCCTCGACTGCCTGCGGCGCGTGGACTTTGAAATGTCCGAGCTGCGCCAGCTGCTGCCCGGCCTGTTTTACCACGAGCCGCCGCGGCAGGACCGCCGCATCCCGCAGGAGACGACGGAGGCCGGGCTTCTTGCCCTGCTCGCCCGGCCGGACGCGGCCATGCGGCTGGACAAATGGCTGCTGGCCCACTTTGCGGGCCTGTCACCGCTCATCGCGCGCGAGCTGTCGTTCCGCTTTGCGGGCGAGACGGACGCGCCCATCCCCACGCTGGACGCCGCGCGGCTGGCGGCATTCCTGACGGCGGAGTTCGCCGCCCTGCCGCCCGTACAGATGCAGCCCATGCTGCTGTGGAAGGACGGCGCACCGACGGATTTCACCTATCGCGACATCCGGCAATACGGCGGCTATCTGCGCGCCGAGCCGTGCGAGAGCTTTTCCGCCCTGCTCGACCGCTTTTACACCGAGACGGACCACGCCGAGCGCATGCGGCAGAGGTCGCAGACGCTGCGCAAGGCCATTTCGAACCTGCACGAGCGCACGCGCCGCAAGCTGGAGCTGCAGCGGCAGGAGCTGGAGGCCACACACGACCGCGAGCAGCTGCGCCGTCAGGGCGACATCGTCACGGCGAACCTGCACGCCATCACGCGCGGGCAGACGCTGCTGCGCGCCGAGGATTTTTATGACGAGGATCTGCGCGAAATTGAAATTCCGCTCAAGCCGAACCTCTCCCCGCAGCAGAACGCCGCGCGATTCTACAAGGACTACGCCCGCGCCAAGCATGCCGAGCAGGTGCTCACGCAGCAGATCGCGCAGGGCGAGATCGAGGAGGCCTATCTGGGCGGCGTGCTCGAGGAGCTGGCCCGCGCCGAAAATGAGCGCGATCTGAGCGAGATTCGAGCGGAATTGGAGGCCGGTGGCTATGTCCGCCCGGCGGACCGCCGCAAGCAGGGCAAGCAGCAGCCCTCAAAGCCGATGCACTTCCGCTCGTCGGACGGCTTCGACATTTTTGTCGGCCGCAACAACCGCCAGAACGACCAGCTGTCGCTCAAGACGGCGCGGCGCGACGACCTGTGGCTGCATGTGCAGAAATTTCACGGCACGCACGTTATCATCGCGTGCGCGGGCGTGCAGCCGCCGGACGGGACGATCACGGAGGCAGCCGAGCTTGCGGCCTACTACTCCGAGGCGCGCGAGAGCCAGAACGTCCCCGTCGACGTGACGCCGGTACGCTGCCTGCGCAAGCCAAACGGGGCAAAGCCCGGCATGGTCGTGTATGACCGCTACCGCACGGTGCTCGTCACCCCGGATGCCGCCCTCCCCGCCCGCCTCCGCGTGGAATAGAATTAGCATGAGAAAACATGAGAAAAATGGCATGAACGGCACGCTTTGCGTGCCGTTCGTTGTTTTATGATATGTAATTTGCAGGGAAGGAGCATACCTCTCCCCGACAGCGCACAACCGGCGGATGTGCGCAGCTTTTTCCTGTTCCTTTCCCATTTTCAATTTGCTGTATGCCGTTTCCTACAGAGTATCCCGGATGGCGCGCAGGGCCTCGGGGGTATCGACATCGGCCAGCGCCTCCGGCGGGACGTCGACGGCAAGGTAGCGCTCCGGATACTGCCGGATGACGGCGCTGCCGCCGCGGTCTCCCTCGAGCGCGCACAGCGCCGGGAAAAATTCCCGCGGGAACACGTTCGGATTGCCGCGCCGCATGCCGCAGGCTGCGCCCACGATGAACGACGGATGCTCCCGCCACTGCCGCACGACCGCGCGCACGGCCGATGCCGACAGCAGCGGCTGGTCGGCCACGAGGAAGGCTATGCCGTCGCACTGCGCCAGCGCCTGCGTGCCGAGGCGGACCGTGCGGCTCAGCCCGTCGCCGGGCCGGTCGTTGCGCACCGGCTCGAAACCGAATTCCCGCGCGAGGGCTGCAACGGCGGGATACTGCGTGACGACGGCGACGCGGTCGAACACCCCGGCCGGAACGGCCTCGAATGCCCGGCGAATGAGCGGCTTGCCGTCCAGCTCCGCCTCGAGCTTGTTCGCGCCGAAGCGCACAGCGTTCCCCGCCGCCATGATGACACAACCGAGCATGGTAATACCTCCAGTGAAATGGATATTGGAAAGTTTCGCAGGGGCACCGGTCGTGCGTTGTAGGGGCGGGGACAGCCAGGCCCGTCCGCGAAGCGGCATAAGGACAGCCAAATCGATGCCGTGCACCGTTCCCTGCGCACGCCCCTTGATGTGTCATTGCGAGGAGCGAAGCGACGTGGCAATCTCGGGAAGGCAGTTGCAGCCCGTACAAGCCATCGCCGACCGCATGCAGTATTGTAGGGGAGGGGACAGCCGGACCCGGCACTGCACCGGCGGGAAGTGCGGGCTAATGTTAAAAAGGCAATGGCCCCCAAGTTTGTCATTGCGAGGAGGCCAACGGCCGGCGTGGCAATCTCACGCAACCGATCACGTTTTCGCCTGGGCTTTCCTGATATCCGACATGGTACTGCGAGATTGCCACGGCCCCTTCGGGGCCTCGCAATGACAAATCCGGGAGCCATCACCGTTTTAGCGATAGCCCGTGCGAATCGTTCGTGCAGCGCCGGGCCCGGCTGTCCGCTCCCCTGCATTTTACATTTTTAACTATAGTATATCCGCAATCGGCGGGGTTTTCCAGCCGGAGCGTTCGCCATTGCCGAATTATCCGTTATCTATAACATAGAATAACGTTTTCGCTTTCCACGCTGCGGAATTTATGCTATACTTCAAATTACAAAGAAATTTTTCGCAGAATCTGTGCACATTGCCGGTATTCTGCTGCGATCCAAAAGGAGGGTTCCCCATGGAGGTTGGCAAGAGCGTCCGCCGTGTGGACGCATTCGACAAGGCAACCGGGCGCGCAAAGTACTGCGATGACCTCTGTGACCGCAGTGCGCTCGTCGCGCGCGTGCTGCATTCGACCATCGCAAACGGAGTGGTCAAGTCCATCGACACGAGCGCCGCCGAGCAGATCGAGGGCGTCGTGAAGATCGTCACCTGCTTCGACGTGCCGCAGATCAAATTCCCCACGGCAGGCCATCCGTGGTCGACGGACCCGCACCATCAGGACGTCGCCGACCGCCTGCTGCTGACGTCCCGCGTGCGCTTTTACGGCGATGACATCGCCGCCGTCGTCGCGGAGAACGAGGTCGCCGCCGCGCAGGCCCTGCGCGCGCTGCGCGTGGAATATGAGGAATATCCCTTCGTGCTGGACGTGCAGGAGGCCATGAAGCCCGATGCCCCGCTGCTGCACGAGGAATTCCCGAACAACATCCTCGCCCACACGACCATCCGCAACGGCAACTATGAGGAGGCCAGCCGCGAGCCGGGCCTCATCAAGGTCGAAGGCTGGTACGACACGCCGACCGTGCAGCACTGCCACATCGAAAACCACATGTGCTTCGCCTCCATGGAGGCCGGGCGCATCGTCATCTACTCCTCCACGCAGATCCCGCACATCGTCCGCCGCGTCGTCGGGCAGGCTCTCGGCATCCCCTGGGGCAAGGTACGCGTCGTCAAGCCGTATATCGGCGGCGGCTTCGGCAACAAGCAGGACGCGCTGTATGAGCCGCTGTGCGCCTACCTCTCCACCGTCGTGGGCGGCCGCCTCGTCAAGCTCGACTGCACGCGCGAGGAGACGTTCGTCTGCAACCGCGTGCGCCACGCCATCCGCACGCACATCATCTCGTGGGTGCGGCCGGACGGCACATTCGCCGCGCGCAAGATCGAGTGCTTCTCGAACCAGGGCGCTTACGCCTCCCACGGCCACGGCATCGTCGCCAAGGGCATGGGCGCGTTCCCGCAGCTGTATCCCTGCCCGAACGTCGACGGCGACGCCTACACCGTGTTCACGAACCGCCCCGCCGCGGGCGCGATGCGCGGCTACGGCATCCCGCAGGCCATGTTTGCGGGCGAATCCCACATTGAGGACGTCTGCCGCGTGCTCGGCGTCGACTCGCTGGAGTACCGCCGCAAGCACATGATGCCCGTCGGCTTCGTCGACGGCTTCTCGAAGAACGAGAACCATTCCGACACGCTCAATCAGGTGCTGGACAAGGGCGAGGCGTGGATGGACTACAGCCGCAAGCACCGCGAATACGAAAACCAGACCGGCCCCGTGCGCCGCGGCGTCGGCTGCGCCCTGTTCTGGTACAACACGGCCGTCTGGCCCATCAGCCTTGAGAGCTGCTCGTGCCGCATGGTCCTGAATCAGGACGGCTCCATCCAGCTGCAGACCGGCGAGACGGAGATCGGCCAGGGCTGCGACACCGCCTTCGCCCAGATGGCGGCGGACGCCGTGGGCATCCCCGTTTCGGACGTGCACGTCGTCACGGCGCAGGACACGGATGTCACGCCGTTCGGCACGGGCGCCTACGCCTCGCGCCAGACCTACGTTGGCGGCTTCGCCATCGCCCAGACGGGTGCGCTGCTCAAGGAGCGCATCCTGAAGTACGCCTGCGAGCTGACGCGCCAGATGCCCGCCCTGCTCGACATCGTCGACGGCAGGATCATCCGCAGGACGGACGGCCGTGTGCTGATGACGCTCGGCGAGCTTGCCACGGAGGCGCTCTACAGCCTGTCGCACTCCGAGCATCTGACGGCGGAATCTACTTACCAGATCAAGAACAACGCCTATTCCTTCGGCTGCTCGTTCGCGGAGGTCGAGGTCGACATCCCCCTGTGCAAGGTGAAGCTGCTGAAGCTCATCAACGTGCACGACTGCGGCAAGCTCATCAACCCGCAGCTTGCTGAGGCGCAGGTGCACGGCGGCATGTCCATGGCCATCGGCTACGGCATGTCCGAGGAGCTGAAGTTCGACCCGAAGACCGGCCGCCCGCTCAACAACAACCTGCTGGACTACAAGCTCTCGACCATGATGGATCACCCGCATCTCGAGGCCCAGTTCGTGGAGAACGCCGAGCCGACGAACCCCTACGGCACGAAGGCCCTCGGCGAGCCGCCCGCCTGCTCCGGCGCGCCGGCCATCCGCAACGCCATCCTGAACGCCACGGGCATCGGCATCGACGTCGCGCCCATCACCCCGCACGTTCTCTTCGCCGCATTCGAGAAGGCGGGCCTGTTCGAAAAGGAGGAAACCGCCCATGTATGATATGAAAGCGCTCTACGAGGCGCATTCCGTGGAAGAGGCCGTCGCCCTGCGTCTGGAGCATCCGGAGGCGCAGATCATCGCAGGCGGCTCGGACGTGCTCGTGCAGATGCGCGAGGGCAAGCGCGCCGGGGCGGAGCTCATCTCCATCTACGGCATCGACGCCATGCGCGGCATCTGCATCGACGAGGACGGAAACATCCGCATCGGCTCGCTGACGAGCTTTTCCCACATCACGCGCGACCCCATCATCCGGAAATACATCAACGTGCTCGGCGAGGCGGTCGACATGGTCGGCGGCCCGCAGATCCGCAACATCGGCACCATCGGCGGCAACACCTGCAACGGCGTGACGTCCGCCGACTCCGCCTCCACGCTGCACGCATGGGAGGCCATCGTGGAGCTGACCGGCAAAAACGGCGTGCGCCGCCTGCCCATCAAGGACTTCTACCTCCGCGCGGGCAAGGTGGACATCCGTGCCGAGGAGGGCGAGATCCAGACGGCCATCCTCATCCCGAAGGCCAGCTATGAAAACTGCTTCGGCCACTATATCAAATACGCCATGCGCAACGCCATGGACATCGCCACGACAGGCTGCTCCGTGAACGTCGTGCTGAGCGAAGACAAAAAGACCATCGTCCGCGCGCGCATCGCCTATGGCGTGGCGGGCCCCGTGCCCATGCGCGCCCCGAGCGCCGAGGCGCAGGCCAACGGCCGCCCGGTCTGCCGCGAGACGGTCGACGCCTTCGCGCAGGCCGTGCTGCAGGACATCCATCCGCGTGACTCGTGGCGCGCCTCGAAGGCCTTCCGCGAGCACATCGCCGTCGAGCTGGCGCGGCGCTGCCTCATCCGCTCGATCGAGCTTGCAGGAGGTGCGGTAAAATGAACAAGCAGTATAAGCTCGTGCGCTGCAACATCAACGGCAAGGACGTCGAGCAGATCGTGGACGTCCGCGCCTCACTGACGGACATGCTGCGCAATGATTTCCGCCTGACATCCGTGAAGAAGGGCTGCGAGGTCGGCGAGTGCGGCGCGTGCAACGTCATCATCGACGGCGAGTGCTTCAATTCGTGCATCTACCTCGCCGTGTGGGCGGAGGGCAAGCACATCCGCACGCTCGAGAGCCTGCTCGGCCCGAACGGTGAGCTGTCCGACATCCAGCAGGCCTTCATCGACGAGGCCGCCATCCAGTGCGGCTTCTGCACGCCGGGCTTCATCATGACGGCCGTCGAGCTGCTCGAGACCGGCAGGGAGTACACGGACGACGAGCTGCGCAAGCTGCTCTCCGGCCACCTGTGCCGCTGCACCGGCTATGAGAACATCCTCCGCGCCGTGAAGAAGACCATGTACAAGCGCCTCGGCAAGCCCATGCCGGAGGCGGAATAAGCAGCTGAAAAAACAGGGACGCACCGAGACCGGTGCGTCCCTGTTTTTGTTGTATGATCCGGGCATCGGCGGCGCGTTGTAGGGGAGGGGCATGCCCCTCCCGGCGGCGCAGTAACGATCGGTACGGGCCACCGTCAAAATAGCAAACGCCCCCGATTTGTCATTGCGAGGCCCCGACGGGGCCGTGGCAATCTCGGGAAGGCAGCTGCGTTTTCGCCGGAACTTGCCTGTTATCCAACCGGGCACTGCAAGATTGCCACGTCGCTTCGCTCCTCGGAATGACAAACCTTTGGCGTTCACCGTTTTATCGGCAGCCTGCAGTGGTCGACAGTAATGCGCCGGGCCTGGCTGTCCCCTCCCCTGCCGCGCGCCAACGATGCCCCGCTTAAAGTGCCGCCAGCGTCAGCTCCGTGGTAATGCCCGCCGCGCTGCCGCGGAGGGCGCAGTCCGTGAGCGTCAGCGTCCGGCCGC
>ERZ791908.1272-NODE-1272-length-16936-cov-3.567502_pt1 | contig 16936 bp, 16 predicted proteins | sample MGYA00510144_ERZ791908 | MGnify/ENA primary metagenome ERZ791908 (study PRJEB30046, sample SAMN00792105) | human gut metagenome | study: EMG produced TPA metagenomics assembly of the A metagenome-wide association study of gut microbiota in type 2...
ACTAATGCCATTTAACTAATTTATATGCGTCCAGTTTTTGGGGTACACATCATTTCTTCGCAGTCTCTTTTCCTATGGTTTTGCTATTTACAAAGACAACGCAACTGCTGTACAGCAGCAATCTTCCCCCAGCTAGGATTCATTTAGGAAGCAGTTGTTAGTTTTCCACTTATGGTCTTTTTCCATTTGCTTTTTACAAATTCGGATCAGATGGGTCCAGATACGAGGAGCACCCGGCCTCATCGACGACGGCGGACCTGAGACGTCAGCAATCTGATAGCGCAGCGACGCGGGAGCTGTTGCGCAAAGGTTCTCCGAAGCGGTGCCTCCAAAAACAAAGCGGCGACGCGTGAGTTTCCTTGCGGCCAGAGGCCGGTACGTCGAGGAGATTGAGGTCGCGGGCGACAAAGTAGATGGGGCCATATGGGCCGAAGATTGAAAAAATCTTCCGCTTTGATAAGCTGGGTGCGGGAGGTGACGACACGTGGTTAGGAGGGGGAGCGCCCAGGCGTAAGGTATCCCCCAATCAGGAACGTATCGTCGTACGAATCGTCATCCTCGATTGCGTCCCTAAAATAAGAAGTAAGCAATGAAGGCACCGTAATCTGAAGAATCGGCGCGATTTGTACGACGAACAAGAAACTCTTAGTCTAAGGCAGCAAAGCCTGTTTTGAGATCTTCCAAGATATCATCAATATGTTCCGCCCCAATGGAAAGACGGATTGTTGACGGCGTAATCCCTGAACTAAGGAGTTCTTCTTCCGTCATCTGTGAATGGGTTGTTGAGGCCGGATGGATTACAAGGCTCTTCACATCTGCTACATTTGCCAGAAGGGAGAAGACCTTCAGATGATCGATGAAGGTACGGGCCGCTTCTGGACCGCCCTTGATTTCAAAAGTAAAGATGCTGATCCCGCCATGGGGGAAATATCTCCGATAGAGTTCATGATCGGGATGATTGTCAAGGGAAGGATGATTCACCTTGGCTACATGGGGATCATGGGCAAGGAAGTCGACAACCTTAAGGGCATTTTCCACTTGCCGCTCTACACGCAGGGAAAGGGTCTCCGTTCCCTGAAGGAGCATAAAAGCCGCAAAAGGAGACAGGGTAGCTCCCAAGTCGCGGAGAATGACAGCCCGAACATAAGTAACAAAAGCAGCCGCTCCCACATCACGCGTAAAGCTCAGACCATGATAGCTGGGATTTGCCTCCACAAGCCAAGGGAATTTACCCGATGCAGCCCAATCAAATTTGCCGCTGTCCACAATAACCCCGCCCAGGGTCGTACCATGACCGCCAATGAATTTTGTCGCCGAGTGGACAACGATGTCGGCACCAAACTCAAAAGGGCGGACGAGATAAGGCGTAGCAAAGGTATTATCCACCACAAGGGGGATTCCATGTTTATGGGCAATCTCCGCCACGGCGCCGATGTCAATGAGGTTGGCATTCGGATTGCCTACGGTCTCAATGTAAAGGAGCTGCGTATTTTCCCGGATGGCCCCTTCAAAAACGGATGAACCCTTTGTCGGATCGACAAAGGTCGTTTCAATACCAAAGTCAGGCAAGGTATGGGCGAAAAGGTTATAAGTCCCGCCATAGATGGTTGTTGCGGCCACAATGTGGTCATCCTTATGGCAAAGGGCCTGGATAGTATAGCTGATGGCCGCTGCCCCCGTTGCGGTCACAAGTGCTCCCACGCCGCCTTCCAGTGCAGCAAGGCGTTTTTCAAGGACATCGCTTGTTGGATCCCCCAGCCGGCTGTAAATGAAACCAGCATCCTTCAAGGCAAAACGGTCCGATGCTTGGGCAGAATCCTTAAAGACGTAGGATGTACTCATGTAAATCGGTACGGCACGGGCCCCGGTCGATGGGTCCGGCTGTTCCTGCCCTACATGGAGCTGCAGTGTTTCAAAATGATACGCTTTTCCTTCACTCATCACAATACCCCCTATAATCAATTCATAGTCTTAAAATATGAATTGATTATAGGGGGTACAAAATGACCTGTCAACTAGTTAGGCAAGTTCTCCACCAAGGAAGATTTGACTATACCAAATGTTACAGTTTGCTTGGACGTTCGTATGATGAGTCGTATGATGATTCATCTGCTCAAGCCTTTTTGGAAAGCATCCATACCATGACCATGATGCACAGGGCACCCGCCATTTCCACAAAACCCACGCGGTTTCCCATAAACAGGATGGATACCGCATAAGCGGACAGCGGTTCAAAAGCCGCAAGGGCACCGGTTTCCGAGGCGGGGATATATTTCGTGCTTTCAAGGTACACCGTATAGGCAATGAGGGTTCCCAGGACAATGATGACACCAAAAGCGGCAAAAGTACCTCCCGTCCACAGGGTTCCTTCAAGGGTTGGATGGTTGAGGGCCATAAGGAGCAGGGCGTTACCCAGGCTCCCCCAGCCAATGATCAGAAAGGTCGAATAGCGGTGCAGGAGATCGGCGGCAAAAGCCGTATAAAACGCCATGCCAAAGGCGCTCAGGATACCCCAGAAAAGGGCTTCCCGAGAGATGGCAAGCGCTGCTCCCTCCCCTTTTGTCGCAATGAGGAAGGTTCCGACAATGGCAAGGAAAGCGGCCACTGCTTCCCGCCGACGAGGACGCCGTCGTTCCAAAATAAGGTAATAACCCAGCAGGATAACGGGCATGAGATACTGCAGGACCGTTCCCGTTGCTGCATTGCTGTAATGGATGGCAATCGTAAAAGGAAGCTGCATGGTATAAAGACCCAAGACCGTAAAGCGAAGGAGCCTCAAAAAATCCTTTTTGACAGGTTCCAGGAGCTTTTCCCCACGCAGGCCGCTGATCAAAAGAAAGACCGCGGCCGTGACAACCATGCGGATTGCAAGGACCGTATCCCAGGAAAAATGTTGATAAGTCATGAGGTATTCCAAACTGTTGCTGCTGCTTCCCCATAGCGTTGCCCCAACAAGAACAAGCATCACCCCATATTGATGTGTTTTTTTCATAATCGTGGTCCTTTCCAAAAAGGTCAGCTTTCTTCAAAGGGATCGGCCCAGACCGCATCGCTGAGGCTAAAGAGCGCTTGATAGCGAGGACATGATTCATCATGATCGTTGATGACGCCGACAGCTTCAAGATAGGAATAAATGGTGACAGGTCCGACAAAGGAAAAGCCCCGCTTCTTAAGGTCCCGGCTGATAGCCCTGGATAGGCCATTGGCGGTCGGGAGGGTCCCTGTCCCATGCCCTTTGTAAAAGAGGGTCTTTCCCTTTGTATACCCCCAAAGATAGCGGTCAAAACTGCCATATTCCTTGGCAACGGCAAGATAGGCCCGGGCATTTTTGATGACGGCACGAATCTTGCGTTCCGAATGGATAACACCGTCCGTGGCCATGATACGGGTCACGTCGCGTTCCCCAAAAGTGGCAATGGTCAGAGGGTCAAACCCCCTAAATGCCTCTTTCAAGGCCTCCCGTTTTTTGAGGATAAGATCCCAACTCAGTCCGCACTGCAGGGCCTCAAGCATCAAGAATTCAAAAAGGGCCCGATCATCATGGAGCGGAACGCCCCATTCCTGATCATGATAGGCCTTCATCAACGGATTGATCGTACACCAAGCGTGACAGCTCATGTTGCCCTCCCAAAAGATTCTCTTCGCATTGTACCATGAGTTGGCTGGAAAGAAAACCGCTTCCCGAGAAGTGTCCTTTTAGACTATTTGTTCAAGTTTTTTCCGAAATAATAATTGTTTTTTACTAGGCTTTCAGTATATAATAATAGCAAATGAAAAACGACTCTATTCTTTGATAGCTTTCGTTATTGATGGGAAAAATCATGGCTGTCATCCGGGATGATGGAGCTCCTGGAAGCTATCGTTCCATTTTAGCGTGTCAGGTCCAAGATTTGCCTGGCAGAAGAGTAGACGCACTTATGGGGAGGGAGAAATCATATGCCCAAAGAAAACAGTACGCATCAAGTCGATCCCATGGATAAATGGGTCTCTATTGAACAGGCAGCAAATTACCTAGGGGTCAGTGTGGTTACGGTTCGTTCCTGGCTGCGTGAAAAGCGCGGCATTCCAGCAGTCAAAATTGGAAAGCAGTGGAAATTCCGGCTTTCTGACCTTGAAAAATGGGTCACCAGCGGAGGTAGCCAATTCGGTTCTGACAAAGGGGAAGAATAAAAAAGATGACCGGTTCCCAAAGGAGCTGGTCATCTTTTTTATTCGAAAGTCCTGACCCTTTCAGCATCAGAAGGTTGCCAGGTCAAAAACATGAAGCCCCAGTTCCCGGGAAAGGACCTGCAGGATCTTTTCACCGCCGACGGAGTTTCCCTTTTTATTGAGCATCGGCCCAAAGGTACCAATGCCCACCCCTTTACGGGAAATGGCCACGATGCCGCCGCCGACACCACTTTTACTGGGCAGTCCGACCTTAACTGCATATTCGCCCGATTCATCATACATGCCGCAGAGCATCATGAGGGTCGTCACAATCCGTACAATGGTGGGATCGATTAGCTGCTCACCTGTATCAGGATCGATGCCGTGGTTGGAAAGGACCATACCATAACGGGCAAGATCCTTGGCCGTTACCATGACAGAGCACATGCGGAAGTAAATATCGAGGATATCTTCCGGTTCTCCATCAAGGACATTGTCGCTCTTTAGGAGAAAAGCAATGGAACGATTCCGCGTCCCCGTTCGTTTTTCAGACTGATAGACTTCTTCATTGAGACTGATGCGAGGATTATTGCAGACTTTACGGACAAGTTCCAGGAAACTGCCGAAGGGATCTTCCGTTTCTACACAGCTTGCCGTAACGATGGCACCCGCATTGATCATGGGATTAAAAGGACGCCAATCCTTTAATTCCAGCTGCAGGATGCTATCAAAGCGATCACCAGTTGGCTCCATGCCAATTTTACTGAAGACTTTATCGTAACCCGCCGTCTGGAGCGCCAAGATAAGGGAAAAAGTCTTGGAAATGCTCTGCATGGTGAAGGGAATGTTGTAATCCCCGGCCTTATAGATGGTCCCATCTTTTTTCATGAGACAGACGCCAAGGTTGGACGAATCGGCCTTGGCAAGTTCTGGGATGTAGCTTGCCACCTTACCTTCATAAAGGACGTTGCGTCCTTTTTCGAGAGCCATTTCCAAGATGGATTGTACGTCAACTGCCATAGTGTGTAACCCCTTTCTCAATGAAATCATTTCCAGAAATCAAGTTCCTCGGGGTCCATCCCGATGGATTCCGCTTTAAAGACCGGATCAAGACCCTGCGCTTTTTGCTTTTCGTAGTCTTTGTAGGCCTTGATGACAACGCCGGATAGGGCAACACAGGCCGGCAGATTGATGAGGGTCATGCCGCCCATGGTGATATCGGCAAGACTCCAAGCTGCCGTCATGGGAATGATGGCCCCAATAAAGACAATAAGGATGGCATAGATGTGGAATCCTCTCATAAAGGACGGGCTCGGCATCTTCTTACCATTCAGGTACGCAAGTCCATTTTCACAATAATAGATATTGCCGATGAGGGTCGTAAAGGAGAAAATCAACATAGCCACAGTAATAAAGAGCGGTCCAAAATGCCCCAGCTCGCTGAAAAGGGAGTTTTGTACCCAAACCGCACCAGCGGCTTCCTTGGTAGGGACCACACCGGAAACAAAGCACATGAAGGCCGTGGCATTGCAGAGGATGATCGTATCGATATAGACCGTAAGCATCTGCACGAGGCCCTGCTTGACCGGATGGGATACGATGGCTGAAGCGGCGGCGTTTGGTGCGGATCCGACCCCTGATTCATTGGAATACAGGCCGCGTTTGATGCCCATGACAAGGCAGCTGCCTGCTACACCGCTAAGGATAGCCTTGAAATTGAATGCGTCTTCGAGGATCATGGAAATGACATAGGGGATCATGCCAAGATTCATGACAAGGACGATGGCCGTTACAATGACATAGGCCACACCCATGAAGGGCACAAGGATGCTGGCCGCTTTTTCGATTCGTTTGGCACCCCCCATGACACAGGCCCCACACAAGATGGCAAGGATGGCCCCGATGATGGCGGGCGTCACGCTGGGATCATAGAAACTGTAGACAGAGAAAGTAGACTGTACATTGTAGGAGCAGACAAGGTTAAAACCAAAAGAATAGGTCAGAAGCAGAAAGACAACAAAAGCCGTGGCAAGCGTCTTGTTGTGGAGGGCATCTTCGATGTAATAAGCCGGTCCGCCATAGCTTGTCCCATCGGAATTTTTCCGCTTATAGATCTGCGCCAAGGTGCACTCTACAAAAGATGATGCGGCCCCAATAAGGGCCATGACGGTCATCCAGAAGACGGCGCCAGGACCGCCGAGGCAGATTGCCGTAGAGATTCCGATAATGTTGCCCGTTCCAACGCAGGCAGCCGAAGAGACCATCAGCGCCTGAAAAGGGCTCGTTCCCTTTTCATCCGTCGGTTTTGCCATGACAAGACGCATCCCCTCGGGGAGCCGGTGAATCTGGACAAAGCCCATGCGGAGGCTGAAATAAAGACCGGCCGCGGCCATGACCACAAGCAGGATGGGATAATAGAGGACACTGTCGATTGCATCAAGGATTTCTACCATGTTCGCACTTCCTTTTCACTGTTTTAACAATAGTTCGAATATTTTCATTTCTATTATAATGAAAACGGGGGCATCAGCGATAATTGGAATGCTGCATGTGGGGTATTGCATTTATAAATGGCCCTCATGAAAATCTCTTTCCCCCTCATTCCTATGATATAATAGCCATATCACAGCATCGGAACCAATGAGTAAAGGAAATCACCATGGATACAAATAATTTACGCTATTTTGCTGCCGTCGCCAAATACGGCTCCATTACCCAAGCAGCCAAAGCCGCCTATATTTCCCAACCCCAGCTGAGCCACATCATCCGCCAGCTGGAAAAGGAAATGGGGCTTACCCTCTTCCGCCGAACCAGCCACGGGACAAAACTCACTGTCGACGGTCAGCGCATCCTCCTCCACTGTCAGGTCATCCTCAAGGAAATGGACCGCCTCCAGAACATGGTGAATGCCCACCGCATCGAAAAAAGCTGCCTCAATGTTAGCATGACCCGATTTTCCCATACAGCAGAGTGCTACAACGAGATTTGCCGACGCTATCAGGACATTGACAGTTTTACGGGCCGGCTCTGTGAAGGAGCCACCCTCGATGTCGTCCAAGATGTAAAGGAAAACCGCTCCAACATCGGCATCCTTCATATGGCCGGAAAAGAGGCGGACGATCTTGCTAGGAACTTTGAGGAGCAGGGCCTTATCTATGAACCCCTTGCCACCTTTCGGCCTTATGTATGCCTTTCCTCGGAACATGAACTCATCCGCACCGTTGGACGCCATGGCATCGACATCCGAGAACTTGTCGACTACGGCTTTGTCCGCTACATTGGCCAGTATGAGGATTTTATCTATCATCTGACGACGGAATCAGGCCCCATCGACCTGAACAACGCTCGCAAGATCATCTACGTCAATGACCGTCAGGAACAGATGCGCCTCCTGTCGCGAACCAATTTCTTTACTGTGGGCATCATGGAATTCCGGGACCAAGATTCCCTCTACGGTGTCATCTCCGTACCGCTCCTTGGCTGCGAGGAACGGTTCCGCTTTGGCGCCATTCGAAAAAAAGAGACCAAACCTTCCCAGATGGAGCAGGATTTCCTCGACCTTGTGTCCACCCGCTTCAAAAGAATGGAGATGGCGGATATCGACTAACCTTGAAAAAGGACTGGAAAAGAAGGATTTTCCTTCTCTTCCAGTCCTTTTTTGCAGTTCCGATCAGAGGCGGACCAACTGGGCATCACTGATACCGTCAAGGTTCCGTACAATCTCAAGGGTAGCCCCATCGACCGCGCTGTCGACGGTGAGTACCATCATGGCAGTCCCTTCTTTTTTCTTACGGCTGACCTGCATGGTCGCAATGTTGACGTGTCCGGCGCCCAAAAGGGTCCCAATCTGACCAATCATCCCCGGTTTATCATCATTGCGGGCAAAAATCATGTAAGGCGCCGGAATCGTATCGAACTGATAGCCCTCGACTTCCGTAATATGAGGCTGATTATCCGGCGTCACCATGCCAGCTGCCGTAAAGCTCTCCTTACCAGCCCCAATGCGGACAGCCACTCGGTTCATGCGGCCCTCCCCCTTGACCTTGCCTTCTGTCACAGTAATGCCCCGCGTTTCAGCGGCCAGTTCAGCATTGACCATATTGACCCGTTCCCGCAGGACCGGTGACAAGAGACCTTGAAGGATGCTGCGGGTCACCATCTGCGTCTCCTGCTGGGCCGCGGCCCCTTCATAAACAATCTCCAGCCGGTCCACCGGTGCTTTTTTCAATTGATAGTAAAGTTTTCCCAAGGCATCCCCCAGTGCAAGGTAGCCCCGCAGATCTTCCAGTTCCGTTGCCGCAATGGCAGGAAGGTTCACGGCGTTGGGAACCATCTTGCCGCCAAGGACATTGATGACTTCCTCGGCTATGGCAAGGCCCACCTTATCCTGAGCCTCAAAAGTGCTGGCCCCAAGGTGGGGCGTCACAACGCATTGAGGCATCCCGATGAGGGGAGAGATGGGATTGGGTTCATCCACCACAACGTCAAGCCCGACGCTTGCTACGATTCCTTCCTTCACTGCTTCGGCAAGGTCCTGTTCATTGTAAAGCCCGCCGCGGGCACAGTTGACGACGCGAACACCTTTCTTGCACTTCTTCCATTCAGCCGCGCCCAGCATATTGACCGTCTCTTCCGTCTTAGGCGTGTGGATGGTAATGACATCCGCTTCTTTCAGCAAATCATCCAAGGTCTCACATTTTTCCACACCAAGGCGCTGAAAACGGGAATCAGGGATATAAGGATCATAGGCAATGACGCGCATATCAAAGGCATGCATGCGCTTTGTAACAAGAGCCCCAATGCGGCCAAGCCCAATGATGCCAAGCGTTTTATGATAGAGCTCGCTGCCTTTGAGGTCCTTGCGTTCCCAGATGCCTTCTTCAAGCATCTTGTTGGCCCGGACCGTATTGCGGCAGCTTGCAAGCAGGAGACCGATGGTATGTTCAGCGGCCGAAATGATATTGGCTTCCGGCGTATTGACCACAATGATGCCCCGTTTGGTGGCACCGTCAAGATCGATATTATCCACACCATTGCCAGCCCGGCCAATCACCTTGAGTTTTTTTGCCGCATCATACAGCTCCTCGTTGACCTTTGTCACGCTGCGGACAATGAGGGCATCATAATTCCCAATAACCTGTAAGAGATCCTCCCGCTTGATGTCAAAATCAACGGTCACATCAAGGGCCTTCTCAGCCTTTAGGCAGACCACCCCCTTATCCGAGATCCGTTCCGCGACAAGCACTTTTTGTTTTTCCATGATGCTTCCTCCTCTCGGCGCCCGTAAAAAGAAAACTCCCATCCCTGCGACAACAGTCGCCAAGGACGGGAGAAGCTCTCACGTGGTGCCACCTTGTTTTACCCAATGGGCCTTCAAACGGGGTAACGGCCGCACTGCCCGGATAGGTTCTTTCCCTATCATTTCCGGAGCGGATTCCAAGACCCACCCTGCCGCGTTCCACCTTATCGCGGCTCTCTTGGAGGATGGGAGACCTGTACTATTCTCCTTCATCAATAATTTTAATGATATTAATTAAATGTTTTAAACTTTATGTTCTGTATTTTAGTTTCTTTCGTTTTGTTTGTCAAGAGCATTTGAAAATTTTTCGGCTCGGGCAAGATGGTCCTTCAGGATTTTGGAACGCTGGGATACGGCCTCCAAGGCAGAAGCCGCATCGTCTATTTTTTTCTGGGCCCGGTCCACAGCAAGATCAAAGCTTTCCATATCCTGCTGGATCCTGACAACAAAACGCCAGACTTCACTCGTCTTTTTCTCCACCATCAGGGTCCTAAATCCCATGAGCAGGCTGTTGATGAGTGCAGCAAGCGTTGTTGGACCGGCCACGGTCACGCGATATTTCTGCTGCAGTTCCGACAAAAGGCCGGGCACAGAGGTCACTTCCGCAAAGAGCCCTTCAAGGGGCAGATAGAGGATGCCAAAATCCGTTGAGTACGGCGGGGCAATATATTTATCCCGAATATCCCGGGCTTCCTGCTTTACCCGGGCCGCCAATCCTTTTAAGGCCTGCTGCGCGGCATCTTCATCATCCGTTTCACGGGCTTCCAGAAGACGCAGGTAATCTTCTTGGGGCAGTTTTGCATCAATAGGAAGCCAGACAGGCGTCTTTCCATCCTTCCCGGGAAGACAGATGGCAAATTCCACCCGTTCCTGACTTCTTGGCCGGATGGCTACATTCGTTCCATACTGATCAGGGGCCAGCATATCGCTAAGCAGGCGCGCCAACTGCATTTCACCCCAAATGCCGCGATTTTTGACATTCCCCATCACCTTCTTAAGATCCCCTACATTCTGGGAAAGGCTCTGGAGCGTTCCCAAGCTGCGGCTCACCTGCTGAAGTCGGTCGCTGACAACGCTCATGGACAAGGTCACCTTCTGATCAAGGCTCGAACGCAGCTGTTCTGCATTCTGCCGGGCTACCTCGGCCTCGTAGGCATCCCGTTCCCGGAGCGAACGCTGCATCTGGAAGAGCAGGATGATGGTAAAAAGGAGGGCCCCCAACAAGAGGGCAAGAAGGAGCAATTCCATATCAATGCGTTCCTTTCTTCAGTTTTTGGGGCGGGACAGCTGTCAGCCACTGCCGATCCGCTTCACCAGGGCGAAAGAGCTTAGCATCAAACCACGTATAATAAAAGCGCTGGCTGGGGACAATGCCGTAGCCATCCTGCAAATGATCGGTTGTGTCATAGGGATCGGCCATGATCAGGACATCATTGGCCCCCTTGTCATCTCCAAGGGAATCAAACCCGATAATAACGCGCCAATGACCGCCCCAATCCACATTTTCAACCATAATAGGAATGCCTTGGGAAAGGTTCTGCTTCACAAAGGCCACAAAGGCCTCATAGGTTTCCGGGGAACCATCCGTGAGGGAAGAATGGACCGTCCAGCCCATACCGGTAAAATAACGCACCATTCCCCTTGTATTTGTTCCTACATCTTCCATTCCCCACGGATGCGTTTCCATGATGCGGGCGATTTCCATTTCACTATGAGGCGATTTGCCAAGATAATAGTCAGCGACCGTAAGTGCCGCTGCCGGGCCGCAGGTATATTCCGTCTCCTGCTGATGCGTCCGGTAGTGGGAAAGGAGAAGCAATGAGCCGTGAGACTTCATCCGGTAAAAATCAGGATGGACATAATAGGGGGAATCCTTTTGATCGAATTGATGAAGATAGGCAGCTGGACCGCCACCGTCTTTTTTTAGGGCTTCCGTAAGATCCGGGGCTGCAAAAGCCACCGCGCTTCCCGCAGTAAGGACAAAGGTCAAAAACAGCGCTGCTGGATGTAGTAACTTCATGATAGGTCGCCTTCTTTCCATTATTCAAACTTTTGTTTGTAAATTCCTTTTTATTATAACAAGTTTTTTCATTTTTGGTAGCCCCTAGCCTCTTTCCTACTCTACAAAACAAAAAAGGAGTGGTATACTATTAATTAATTAATCAATTAATCAATTAATAGAAAGGAAGATTGCCATGAAAAAAAGGGATCCCAGCCTTACGATCAGGGCCCTTATTACAGCGGCGGAAGCGCTGTTTACACAAAAAGGGTATTATCCCGTCACCATCAAGGAACTAGGAGAAAAGGCCGGCTGCAGTCCCGCCCTTATTTCCTATTACTTTGGAGGCACCTATACCGCGCTGTCGTGGACCGACAGCTCTCGATCATTGATGACCTCAAGCAGGAAACGAAAGAGACCCCTCTTGATTCCCTGCAAAAAATTCATTATTTTCTAAAGGCCCTGCTCCGTACCCAGCTTGATCCGTCAGGCCATCTCGATCTTTGCTACAAGGAACTCATCATGCCCTCGGGCCTTCTTGATGATACGGTTTGGCAGCGGATCCTTTCCATGGGGAACTATTTGAAATCCCTTTTCCAAAAGGCTGCCGAAGAAGGTCTCCTGAACCCATTTCCCGATGAGAGGGCGCTTTCCCATATCGTCTTTACGGTGGAATCCATTACGGAAACCCTCTACCTTGTCAAGGACCGGGCAACTCCCCTTAACCCCGATCATAGACCAACAGAAGAAGTCCTCGATGAACTCATCGATTTTGTCATGACACCCATGAAAAGAGCAGAAAGGAGTCCCAAGCCATGAATCAAATCAAAGCCTATATGGCCCATCATAAAAAACGGATTGCCCTGATTGCCGCGTTCTTCTTCCTCATCCTTTTGGGGCGCGCTCTCTACCAGATCCTTTTCCCACCCAAGACCGCCAAGACCATTCCTTATGTAAGGACCATAACGGTCGGTACGGATGAAACGAGTGGGACCTACACCTATCCTGGCACAGTCCGAGGCAAATATGAATCCGTCCTTTCCTTCCAGGTAAACGGGCGCATCACCAAACGCCTCGTAAACCTCGGCGATACGGTAAAAGCCGGCGACGTCCTCATGACCATTGATCCAAAGGATGTAAGGGAACAAGTCAGGAACGCTGAAGCAGCCGTAAATGCCGCCGCCAGCCGAGCCAAGCTTGCCCGCGACAATGCCAGCCGCTACGAAGCCCTCTATGAAGAGGGAGCCGTCAGCGCCTCCTTGTGGGACCAGTATCGGACCGAGGAAGAAGCCGCCAGTGCCGCCCTTTCCCAGGCATCAGCCAGTCTCCAAACGGCCCAGAACCAGCTCAGCTATACAGAACTTACGGCCGATCATGACGGCGTCGTAGCCGCCCTTTCCGGCGAAGTGGGACAAGTAGCCACAGCGGGAAGCCCCATGGCAACCGTCATTCAGGACGGACAGCGGGAAGTGGAGATTTTCGTTCCCGAAAGCCGACTTGCGTCCATTGCACCAGGAACTCCCGTCACGGTAACTTTCTGGGCCCTTCATAACGAAGAAGCAGCAGGTACGGTTCGTTACATCTCCCCCATGGCAGACCCTGCTACAAAGACCTACAAGGTCCGGGTTTCCCTCACGGAAATGCCTCAAGGGGCGCAGCTTGGTATGACCGCAAAAGTGGCTTTAATGAAAAAAGGCACAGCCGCCCTCATGGTTCCTCGTTCCGCCCTCTATGAAGCTGCCGGGAAAACTGGCATCTGGGTTGTCACGGATGGCCGCGTCTTTCTGCATCCTGTTACCTTGGGCAGTTACGAAGATGACACGGTTACGATTACCGATGGCCTGACAGAAGGCGACTGCATCATCACGGGCGGCATCAGCAAACTCAAGGAAGGGATGGAGGTCAAAGTGGAAGGAAGTGACACCTGATGAACTTCAATTTATCCCGTTGGTGCGTCAAGCACCGGCAAGTCGTCTATTTCTTTACGGTTCTCATTTTCATCGCCGGCATCTTTTCCTTCCACAGTTTGGGCCGCAGTGAAGACCCAAACTTTGTCGTCCGCCAGATGGTCATTTCCGCGGCCTGGCCCGGGGCCACGGCGGATGAAATGCAGGAACTTGTGACCAGCAAGCTGGACAAGATGGTCCAAGCCACACCGGACATCGACTATATTACGAGCTATTCCCGCCCCGGCGTTTCAGTCGTAAACGTCATCCTAAAAGAACAGGTCCCCAACAGCGAGGTTCGCAAACATTGGCTGGAAGTTCGCAATTATGTCATCGATCATCAGTCAGAACTGCCGGACGGCATCTATGGGCCTTACTTCGATGATCGTTTTGATGATGTCTACGGCAATATCTATGCTCTCACATCGGACAGCTTCTCCAAGGAAGACCTGCGCGCCAAGGCTGAAGAGCTAAAGCGCCAGTTTTACACCGTTCCCGATGTATCCAAAGTGGAACTCATTGGTGAGCAGCCCATGAACATCTACATCCGCATGTCCAATACCAAACTCGCCGAGCTGGGACTTTCCCTTGACAGCGTCACCAGCGCCATCCGCGGTGAAACGGCCATGGCGGCCACAGGAACTGTCGATGCCAAAGGGGACAACGTCCAGATTCGGGTTACAGGCATGACAAAGGCCCTTGATGAAATCCGCAGCATCCTGATTACACAAGGCGGACGGACCTTCCGTTTGGGGGATATTGCCAGCGTAACCCAGGAATACCCCGACCCGCCTGAACCCAAGATGTATGCCAACGGCAAAGAAGCTATCGGCATCGCCATTTCCATGAAAGATGGCGGCAATAATATTACCTTGGGCCATAATTTAGAAAAACTGACAGCAAAAATGCAGGCAGAACTGCCCTTGGGAATGGATCTTTCCCAAGTAGCTAACCAACCCAAGGTTGTTGAGGACTCCATCAGTGAATTTACGGAAGGGCTCTATGAAGCCATCCTCATCGTCCTTGTTGTGAGCCTTTTTTCCATGGGGCGCCAATGCGGCTATGTCATTTCCGTCTGTATTCCCCTTGTCCTTATGGGCTCCTTTGTAGGGATGTACCTCATGGGAATCGATCTGCACAAGATTTCCCTAGGGGCCCTGATCATCTCCCTTGGAATGCTCGTTGATGACGCGATTGTCGTTGTCGAGCTCATGGAAGTCAAGATGAGCGAAGGCATGGACCGCCTTGAAGCAGCCACCTACGCCTTTAAGACAAACGGCATGACCCTTTGCTTTGGGACCATGATCACCTGTGCCAGTTTTCTTCCTATTGCCTTTGCGAATTCAAATGTATCGGAATTTGCGGGCTCCCTTTTCCCGGTCATCACCATGACCCTCATGTTCTCCTGGTTTGTTTCCCAAACCGTTGCCCCCACCTTGGGCTATGAATGGATCAGGCCTAAAGTGATTGAACAGGAAAGTTATGACACACCTTTTTACAATAAGTTCCGCCGTATCATCGATTGGTGCCTGGCCCACCGCAAGACGGTCATCGCCGGCTCCCTCACCTGCCTGCTGGGGTCCATAGGCCTTCTCTCCCTCGTCAAACAGGAGTTCTTTCCCGAATCGGTGCGTCCTGAGGTCATTACAGAGCTTCACCTCCCCGAAGGCGCCGGCATCAAGGAAAGTGACCGTGCCATGAATACCCTCATGAAGGCGATCGACGGTGACCCTGATGTCGATCACTATTCGGCCTATATCGGCAAAAGTTCCCCTCGTTTCATTCTCGTTCTAAATCCCGTCCAGCCCCGTGACAACTATGCCCAGCTCGTCACGGTTGCAAAGGACGTTAAGGCCCGGGAACGCGTTGCCAAAAAGATTGATAAGATCATCAAAATGGAGCTGCCGGAAGTAACAGCCTATTCCAAGTCGATTCCTCTCGGACCGCCGAAGGATTATCCCGTCATGTTCCGTGTTTCCGCCCCGACAGCGGATCTATGCCGTACCTATGCAGCTAAGGTTCGGGATGAAATGGAAAAGAATCCCAATGTCACCATGACCATCTTCGACTGGATGGAAAAGGCCCCGGCGGTCAAGATTGAAATCGATAATGACCGTCTCAAGCAATTGGGCCTGACAAGAAGTACGGTAGCTAGTGTCCTATACGCCAATGTCTCCGGATATTCCTTCGCCCAGTATTATGACGGCGACCAAATCCGACCCTTGGTCTTCCAGCTTGACAAAAAGGACCGCAATTCCTTAAGCGACATGGAGGCCATCACCATTCCCACCGCATCGGGCTCCATTCCGCTCTCGCAGGTAGCCCGTATCACCCCGACTATGGAAAACAACATGATTTGGCGCCGCAATCTGCAGCCCACCATTACCATCGGTGCAGATGTCGGCAAAGGGGTTACAGGAAATGACGTGGCAAAAACCATCTGGAAAGATATGGAAGGCCTTCGGGAAAGCCTCCCGCCAGGCGTTACCATTGCCATCGATGGGCCACTGGAAAGCAGCACGCAGGCCACCCAGTACCTTCTGGGACCAATCCCGGGCATGCTCGTGCTGATGCTGATCCTTCTCATGTTCCAAATGAAAGACATCCGCAAGCTCTTTGTCATCCTTGCAACGGCGCCCCTGTGCATTACCGGGATTGCCCTGGGACTGCTCCTTTTCAATGCACCCATGGGTGTTATGGCAGAAGTAGGTTCCTTTGCCCTTATTGGCACGGTCATCCGCAACTCCATGGTCATCATCCAGCAGATTGACCTCCATGAAGAAGCTGGCATGACACCTTACGAAGCCGTTGTCGAGGCCTCCCTGGTGCGCTTCCGTCCCATCATGCTGGCCGCGCTCACAACCATCCTGGGTCTTGTCCCTATGTTTGCCAGTCCCTTCTGGAACGCCATGGCCATTGCCATGGCCTGCGGCCTTACGGGAGCTACGGCCCTCACCCTGCTCTTTTTGCCGACGCTTTACTGCACAGTCTATAGGATTAAATCCACTCGAAGCAAAAATCGCTCCGATTTGATGTAGCACGTGAGCCCCTTGCTTTAAAAAAGGATCGATATGAGGCAAGGGGCTCATGCCGTATCGTACGATAGCCCGTCTCACGATTTACGATAGTTGACGCCTGGGCGCTTCCCCTCCTAACCACGTGTCGTCACCTCCAGCGCCCAGCTATCAGGCAAGAAGCTAATGGAATAAAAACCTTGAGGCTGTATAACCATTATGTTATCAAAGTCACGGTTCTTGCCAATAACGTAATAAACCCATAATGAATAAACAAACGCGAGCCTGCGAAGAAATGTTCCCCCTATTCTCGCAGGCTCTTTTTTCATAGAGAGGGCGCTCCTTTATCCCTTGGGCAATCAAGACCCACGCCCGCATGGCCATAGGCGGCATTCCGACCTACCGGACGGGCATGGAAACACTCAAGGAGTATTTTGGCGAAGCCTAAGACGGCACAAAAAGAGACTGCGAAGGAATGATGTGTACCCCAAAAACTGGACGCATATAAATTAGTTAAATGGCATTAGTG
>ERZ791908.1285-NODE-1285-length-16738-cov-14.191392_pt1 | contig 16738 bp, 19 predicted proteins | sample MGYA00510144_ERZ791908 | MGnify/ENA primary metagenome ERZ791908 (study PRJEB30046, sample SAMN00792105) | human gut metagenome | study: EMG produced TPA metagenomics assembly of the A metagenome-wide association study of gut microbiota in type 2...
GTGTAAAGGATGTCCTTGCACAAAATGTAAACGATGTTATTCTTGACAACGTGGGAGCCCCTACAAGAAAAAGGGCTTGTCGTCGTGCGACAGCGCCTTTTTTGTGCTATACTAACGACGTACGTCATTTTGACGAATTTAGGGTAAAGAGGAATGACAGCATGGAAAAGAATTTTGACATCAATCAGCAGGGCTACAGCATCCGCTGCAAGCTGCTCATCAATGATAATGATAAACAGACGCGCACTTTCGACAATGTCGTCATCGTCACGCACGGCTTCGGCAGCCACAAGGACACGGCCGGGACGGTCCATTTCGCTGAACACTTGACGAGCAAATACAAGAACTACGCCGTCATCGCCTTCGACTGGCCCTGCCACGGCGCCGACGCCCGCAAGAAGTTATCCCTCCCGGAATGCATGAACTATCTGACCTGGGTCGTCGACTACGCCAAGACCGAGCTCCAGGCCAAACACATCTACAACTATTCGACGAGTTTCGGCGCTTACATCACCCTGCGCTACCTCATCGAAAAGGGCAATCCCTTCCAGAAAATCGCCCTGCGCAGCCCAGGCGTCAACATGTATGAAAGCATGAGCAACCATGTCTCCGACGAAGGCTTTGCCAAGCTGAAGAAGGGCAAGGAAATCCAGGTCGGTTTCGAACGCAAGATGAAAATCGACCAGGCATTTATGGATGATTTGAAGAGCTTCGATGTCCGTGACCACGAATACTTCGATTTTGCCGAAGATATCCTCATCCTCCACGGCACGAAGGATGAAATGATTCCCATCGACCTCGTCCGGGAATTCGCTGAAAACAACGTCATCGAATTCGTTCCCGTCGAAGGGGCCAACCACCCCTTCCAGAACCCGAACCACATGGCCCTGGCCATCCACAAGATCATCGAATTCTTCCATGACGACAAGGCCTGATGGTGCCACCGCCGTTCCTAGAACGAGCCGCCACCGCCGCCGTGGTCGTCGTCGCTGCAGTCAGCGTCACTGTCGAAATCAGGCAGGTCATCATCGGCCGGACGGGCCTTGGCAATGTGCTGGACGGTCATGAAGACGAACGTATCGCTGCTGTCGGTCAGATGGAAACTGCCGGCGTCGACATAGGCATCAGCCGCCGCGGCTTGGCGGACATTGCTCATCCGGCTGATGAGATAGGCCCGGAAAGCCACGCCGCCACCCACAGCCAGGACGAGGGCCACGACCAGGGCCAGGGGGCTGAAGGCATCGGCCGGGTCATAGGCCTTGCCCTTTTCCTGGTAATAAGCCAATAGTTTTGCCGACGACTGGCCATAGGCCTCGAAGGCTTTCGCATAATGACCGTCCTTCAAGGCCGGCAGGAAGGCATCCTTGAGATAAGGGATGCCTTTTTTATTGCTGATTTTCTCCTTCATGGCCTTGTCTGTCGCAACATACCAGTCATGGCGGTCCATGGCCAGGAGCAGGACCATATTGCCGTTCTGGCCGTCCTTATAGTCCCGGTCCAGGAGCTGATTGGCATAGGTTCCGGCCTTGACGCCCTTCGTCGAGGCGACGGTGACTACAGCGACGCGTACACCATATCTTGCTTCTGTATACTGCAAGACGGCCGTCACTTCAGCCTGTTCTGCCGGCGTGAGTAGATGGGCGCCGTCGGACAGGCTCGGCGCTGCCGCTGCGGCACCAGCCGTCGTCAGGACCACGACAACTATGGCAAGGATTGTTTCTTTCAACCATTTCCACATCGTACTCACTCCCTTCATAACAGGCCCGACCAGACCATGACGAATTTCACCAGGAAATACAGGATTGGTACCAGGACGGCGGCCAGGGCCGCGCCGTATTCATAGGACTTGGCCTTGTCATACCGCAGGGAACCGACCATCCTGCCAGTCTGGCCATTCATCATGAAGGTGTAGGCTTTGCCGTCATAGCGCGTCGTCAAGATCCAGACCGGCGCCATGGCGTATTCCACGGTCCCTTCGTCTTTATGGACGACGCCGTCTTCAAATGTCCGGCGCTGATGATTGTCGACTGTCTCTTCCAACATGGCGAAGGCACTCTGCGACAGCCGTTCATCGGCCCTGGGGACGGCAGCGTCGGCGTCGACGTCGTATTTATCGGCCAAGTAACCGGCGAAATAGGCCGGACTGAACGGGACCATTTCGCCGTAGTCAAAGGGCTCGATGCTTTCCATATATGTATCGTCCATCTTCTGGCTGCCGTCGACAGGGATGCGATGGAAGGCCAGAGAGCCCGTCCGGTCACAGTGGTAGATGCTGGTTTCGATAATCGTTTCGTCCGGCGTCTCAAAGACGGCATCGTCTTCGGCCCGGAAAGCTGCCGACGCCGTGACCTGGGCATGGAAGAGCCAGAACGGAACGTACATGGGCTGGATGGCTTCGACGCGGTTGTCAGCCGTAAAGGCCTTAGGCAGGAGCCAGCGCCCTTGATAGAACTTCTTCAGCGCCGCTACGGCTTCGTCTTTCGTCTTTTTGAAAGGAATGACGTAATCGGGCTTGAGCATCCCTGAAAAGCGGCTGGGAATGAGAGTCGGATTGCCGCAGTAACAGCACTCTGTGGCCATGGTATTCTCATCGCAGACGATTTCGGCGCCACACGACGAACACGTGTAGGTCTGTAAATGAGCCGCTTCGTCGTCGCTCCAATCCTGGCCTGCCGCTTCCGTCTTCCAACGGACCTTGCGGGCCGCATCAGCTTCGGCAGCCCGCGCTTCTTTCTGGGCATAGATGGCTTCCAGGGTCTGGACGTCGAACTTCGTATCGCAATAGTCACAAGTGACGGTCTTGTCTTTCGGCTTGAATTGCAGCGGTGCGCCACAGTTCGGGCATTGATAGCTGACCGATGTATCCGCCATGACCCTCACCTTACCTTTCCGGCTTCTTTGCACCGCAGTTCATACAGAAATTCCCCGTATTGACAGTCCTGCAGGACGGGCAGGTCCAGTTGGCCGGAACCTGGGGCCGCGGCGCGCCGCAATTGCTGCAGAAGTTGCCCGTATTCCCGGCCTGGCCGCATTTCGGGCAGGTCCAGGCAGCGGCGGCCTGCGGTTTGGGACGGCCGCAGGCCGTGCAGAAGTTCCCCGTGTTGCCGGCCTGACCGCAGGCACAAGTCCAGCTGCCGGCCGGCGCAGCCTGCGGCATCGGCGAAGGCGCCTGGGCCGCCTGGCGGGCTGCCAGTTCCTGGGCCAGGCCGGCGCCGGCCTGATTGGCCATATTCATGCCCATATAGCCCATGGCAGCACCCATGCCGCCTTCATTGGCTGCAGCCGTGCGCATGGAATCGGCCGTCGCATCGACGAGGGTCCCCAGGCCGATATCGGGCCGAGACATGGTCAAGCCCATCTGAGCTTTCTGAATCTTTTCTTCGTCTTCTTCATTGGCTTTGACACTGTTGATGCCGATAGATACGATTTCGATGCCCCGCAGGTCGCGCCATTTCGGCGACAGGACTTCATTCAGGGCCTGAGCCAGTTCCGGCGTATGGCCGGGCAGCTGGGAATAGTCGATGTGCAAGGCTGAAATCCTGGCAAAGGCCGGCTGCAGGGCCGTCAAGAGTTCCGATTTGAGCTGACTGTCCAGGCGGCTCCGTTCGTAGACGTCGACGTCATTGCCGGCCACGTTCGTATAGAACAGGATGGGATTGACGATGCGGTAGCTGTATTCACCGAAGCAGCGCAGGCGCATGAGCAGGGCCAGTCCCGTCGTATCGTCATAAGACTTGAAGGGCACTTCACTGGGCGTACCGTATTTATTGCCGATGATTTCCTTAAGGTTGACATAGTAGACGCGCTGGTCCTTGCCCGTATCGCCGCCAAAGGCAAAGCGTTCCTTCATCTGGCGGACGAGCAGGCGGAACGATTCGCCCAGGTCACCGGCATAGTCGCCGTCGAAGATAGACGCTTCCGTCGACGCATCGTATGTATATTCGCCCGGTTCAGCGCAGACTTCGACGATTTTTCCCGATTCGACGATGAGCATGCACTGGCCGTTGTTGACGGCAATGCGCGAGCCGTTGGAAATGATATTGTCTTCGCCGTCCGTATTGCCGCTGCGGCCATGACGGCTGGTCCGTTTCTGACCTTTGGCCATCAAGATATTTTCATTCAGGCTGTCACAGTAAAAAAACTCTTTCCACTGGTCGGCCAGGACGCCGCCGACAGAACCGATAGCTGCTTTGATCAAACCCATGAAGAATCCCTCCCATTATATAATATGATAAGATGTCTATTTTTCGTCTTTCTTCTGCCAGAGGCGGCTGCCAAAGAGACCCGCTGCCAGCAGACAGACCATGATACCGGCTACGATGAGGCCGTGCGGATTGAAGTGGATGAGGTCGTAACCCAGCCAGACTTCCATACAGACGGCCAGGAACTTGCCGGTCATCGTCGCCGCCGCATGTTCGCCGAAGCGGACACGGCTCAGGGCACAAAGGGCGGTGACGACGAAATTCGGAGAATAGGGAATGGCCCGGAAGAAAAAGATAAGCCGGAAATCGATACCGCGGTTCAGCTTGGACAGCCAGCGGCTCTTATCGACCAGGACCTGTGCCTTGCGCCGGAAGACATAGCGCATGATGACAAAGGCCAGGATATTGCCGATGACCTGACCAGCCCAGGAAATGAGGATGCCCGGCAGGAGGCCGAACAAGATGCCATTGACCGTGACGAACTGGACCGACGGCAGGCCGGTCATGTTGGTCAGGACGATGAGCAGGATCATGAGGACCACGGCAATACTGCCAAAAGAAGAAATATACGACGTCAGCCCCGGAATATCATGACTCACCGTCAGCTGCCATAACGTGCTGTAAAACGAAGGAATGGCCCAGTGGATCGCCAAAAACAAGGCCACGATCAGCCCCAGCGTCAAAGGCTTCATCAAATTCGCAATCATCGATCGATTCATCATTGTCTCACTTTCTTGAAAAGTACTCATAAATCCAAGGTGACCCCAACGGGCCGCCTTTCAGGACGGCCCCTACGGCCCACTAGCCACTAGCCACTAGCCACTAGCCACTAGCCACTAGCCTATTATACCATATTGCGCGCAAAAAGGGCTTGCCGCATGACGACAACCCCTTTTAAGTTGTTAGTGGTTAGCGAAGGATTTTAAATTAAAAAACAAAAGGGACCGAGCCCGATGGCAGAAACCTTCGTGCGATACCCTGCGGCCTGCGGATGTCCTGCAGGCGTCCTTTCTATATGATGATGCCGTCCAGGTGGTCACATTCGTGCTGGATGATCTGGGCCGTCCAGCCGGTAAAGGTCTGGCGGTGTTTGCGGAAGCGGCGGTCCTGGTAGAACACCTGTATCTTCCGGTAGCGCGTTGTCTTCCGCGTGCCGACCAGGGACAGACAGCCTTCTTCGGCCTCAAAAGGATCGGCCTTCTTTTCGATGACCGGGTTGATGAAAATTTCGTCGCCCCTATCCGTATGGACGACGATGATGCGCTTCAAAGAACCAATCATATTGGCCGCCATGCCGACACAGGTCATGCGGTTGGCCTTCAGCGTGTCGAGCAGGTCCTGGACGACGGGCAAATCATCTTTCGTCGCCGCTTCGGACTTACGGCCCAAGAAGATGACGTCATGTACAATATTGCGAATCACAATGTTTTCCTTTCCTAGGGATATAAGACCAAGTAAATATCCATGTCATGATTTTTCAAGAAAGCCGCTGCCGCTTCCCGGGCGACATCCAAGGCTTCTGCTTTCGGGTAGCCAAAGATGCCTGCCGAAATGAGGGGAAAGGCGCTGGACCGGCAGCCGTGCGACGCTGCCAGTTCCAGGGCCGTGGCATAACAGCTGGCCAGCAGGTTCCGTTCTCCCCTTTGGCCGCCCTGCCAGATGGGACCGACGGTGTGGATGATGTATTTCGCCTTCAATCCGTAACTGTCCGTCAATACCGACTGCCCCGTCGGGCAGGGCGCCTGGGCCAGGCAGGCTTCCTGGAGTTCCCGGGCCCGCGGCCCGACAGCGTGGAAAATGGCCCCGCAGACACCGCTGCCGGCGAGAAGGCCAGAATTGGCTGCATTGACGATAGCATCCGTTCCCATTTGGACAATATCGCCGTGAACGATAGAAAATGCCATGAAAATCCCTCCCTGAGTGAAAAGGCCAATACTTACCTCTACGTAAGGACCTGACCCGAAAGTGCCTTCTTCCATAACTGAGAAAGATTATTTATAATAAGGTCATCAATCAAGGAGGTCCTTTTACATGAACAAAAAATCAATCCTTTTAGGCCTGACCCTGGCCCTTGTCGGCTGCCTGCCCATGGGGACATCGCTGGCAGCCGATACGCCCCATTTCAAAAGCAACAAAGCCGCAGCTGAATATTTCTGGAATGAAGTATTTAACAAACACGACACAGCCGTCATCGACACGATGGTCGGTCCCAAATACAAACAGCACAGCCCGGAATTCGCCGATGGCAAACAGGCCTTTAAAGATGGCGTCACGGGCTTCCTGAAAGCCTATCCGGACAGCTCGGCCGTCATCAAGCACATCGGCGCCGATGGCGACCTGGTCTTCATCCACAATCACATCAAACTCAATAAAGCAGACCGTGGTCAGGCTGCTGTCGACATTTTCCGCATCAAAGACGGCAAAATCGTAGAACACTGGGATGTCATCCAGGATATCCCGGAAAAAGCAGCCAACGACAATACGATGTTCTAACGCTTCCCCAAAGAGAGGCTGTCGCACGAAGACAGTCTCTTTTTATTTTCCAAAAAAGCCATCGACCCAGCCGTTGATGCCCTGCATGACATGGATCAGCTTTTCCCCTCTGTCGGTCAGGCTGTATTCGACAGTCGGCGGGTACCGTGGCATGGACGTTCCGCCGGACCAGGCCGTTGCGATCGAAGACGTGGAGGTTCTCCGTCAGCACTTTGGCACTGATGCCCGGCAGGCACCGCTGCAGCTTGGCGAAGAACACCGGCCCATCTGCCAGGGCCAGTAAGATAGACGTCCGCCATTTGCCTTTGATGATGTCGATGAAACAATCGAAGGGGCAGTCATAGGCCTTGCCATCAAACGTATACATAAAAGCCTTCCCTTCTAATAATCTTCGTCCCAGGCGTTGATGACGACAGGGTCTTTTTCCAGCATGGCTAATTGGGCCGGGCTGAAATGACGGCGGTCGATGACGGCTTCGTAGACGAATTCCTGGAAATAAGCTTCAGAGCAGACGAAATAGCCTTTGTCGCCGACATCCTTGCCCCAGGAATTTTCGATTTTCCAACGGTCCGGCTTGCCTTCCTTGTCGAAATGGACGCCTGTGAGCAACATGGCGTGAGTCGCCGAACTACTGTTATACTCCAGCCGTTTGCCCTTGGGCATGGCCGTCGAAAAGCCGCCCAAAAGGGCTTCGTACTGGACGCTGGCCGGGTCCCAGATACCTTCCTTGCGGGCGCCGAAGGCCCCGGCATCGCAGGCGAACCAGATGGCCTGACCGTTTTTCAACTGTTTGACGCAGAGTTCTTCCAGGGCTTCCTGCGACAGGTTCAGGGCCTTCATGTCGCAGCCGGCCATATTTTCGACGGCATGGAACTGGATGGGCGTATCCAGCGGCTTATCTGCCGTCGGTTCATTGATGACGGCGACATAATCGCGCAGGGACAGGCCGACGTATTTCTGATAGAAAGCCTGCGGCGTCAGGTCCCGCTCTTCATGGTAGTTGCCGTCTTTATCGCGGTAGGCGAAGTCAAAGGTCTGGACAGGCTGGCCAAAGGCGATGCAGGCAGCCTTGTAGACTTCGGCCATCATGGCCGCCTTGCGCGGATACGGGTCCGCACCGTCCTGGACGAGTTCCCGCAACTCCATGGCATCTTTGCGCAGGAGGCGGTTCAATGTCGCTACAAAGCGGTCTATGTGGTTGGACTGATACGTTTCCGGCTGGACCTGTTTGGGCACGACGCCGTATTTTTCGATGAGGTCCACGGCTTCGCTCCAATAGCCGCCGTCAGTCATGCCCCGCAGGACGTACTGCATGAGCTGGCCTTTTATGGGTTCCTGGGCGTTGTCGATGACCATTTCCAGGAAATTGTTGGCTTTTTCCAATTTATCGTAAAAAGACAAGTAATTCTGGGACAGCTCGAACTGGTCGAGGTGGCACGTTTCGGCCACCTTTTCCCGCAGGATATTCAAAGCCGCAAAGAGCCAGCAACGGCCTGATTTCTGCTGGGCCGTAATGCCCCGCGTCTTCACTTCGACCGAAAAAGCGCCTTTAAGGCGGGCACCGGCCACGGGGACATAAGCCAGGTCAGCCATGTCCGTCTTGGCCAGGGCCGAATGAAGGACCTGGGCCTGCCCGTCGGCTTCATAAGCCGTGCGGAACTGGGCTAACATATCATGAGTAATCTCTTTCATCAAAATTCCCCCTTTTATCATTCCCCATCCTGAGAATGACGAGAATCGCCACATCGCCTGAACCGCTCCGTAGGGGACGTCCTGCTAAGGCGTCCCGCTGTGAATCTTGGATATAACTATTCAGGTATATGAGGAATGTTTTCACACATCACCCGTTATGCATTACGTATACACCATCATATCAGGCGGGCCGCCCTTTGGGACGGCCCCTACGAAGGTCTTGTCTTCTCACAGGTTGTTCATCGTTGCAGGACCATCCGGCGCCTACGGACGTTTAGCTGCCCGCTTGGCGATTTCGATGACCGTTTCGCAGGCCTTGACCAGCGACGGAATGGGCAGGTATTCATAGCGGCCGTGGAAGTTGGCGCCGCCAGTGAACAGGTTCGGGCACGGCAGGCCGCGGAAAGAGAGCTGGGCCCCGTCCGTACCGCCGCGGATAGGAGCGACCTGCGGCGTGACGCCGACTGCTTCCATGGCTTCTTTGGCCAAGTCGACGACATCCATATGGCCGTCTTCGATTTTTTCCAGCATATTATAATAGACATCATACGGCGTGACGACAACGGTCCCATCGCCGTATTTTTCATTGAAGAAATCGGCCATCTGCTGCAGCAGGGCCTTGCGCCGTTCAAAACGCTGGCGGTCGTGGTCGCGGACGAGCATGTGCATCGTGCACGTTTCGACGTCGCCATTCAGTTTATAGACGTGGAAGAAGCCTTCATGGCCTTCGGTGTATTCCGGTTTTTCCCCGGCCGGCAGGAGCTGCTGCCATTCTGCGGCAATCGACAATGCGTTGACCATCTTTCCTTTGGCGTCGCCTGTATGGACGCTGCGGCCATGGAAGGTGATGACCGGGTTGGCAGCATTGAAGTTTTCATATTCCAGACCGCCCAGTTCGCCGCCGTCGACAGTATAGGCAAAGTCGGCAGCAAACTGCTTCACATCGAACAAAGCCGCACTGCGCCCCGTTTCTTCATCAGGCGTGAAGCCGATGCGGATCATCCCGTGAGTGATGTCCGGGTGCTGGATGAGGTATTCCATAGCGCTGACGATAGCCGTGATGCCCGCTTTATCGTCGGCCCCGAGGAGGGTCGTCCCATCCGTAAAAAGGATGTCCTGGCCTTTGTATTTCAGGACTTCCGGAAAAGCCTTCGTCGAAAAGACGATGCCCCTTGCTTCGTTGAGGACGACATCCTTGCCGTCATAATCAGTGACCCGGACGGGCTTGATGTCCTTCCCCGATGCATCGGGACTGGTATCGACATGAGAAATGAAGCCGACGACCGGGCCTTCTGCCCCGTTGGCCGGCAGCGTGGCCATGATATATCCGTGTTCATCCAAGGTGACATCAGACAAGCCGATTGCCTTCAGTTCCTCTGCCAAGGCCTTGGCAAAGACCAGCTGTCCCGGTGTACTCGGGCAGACGGCATCATTGTCTTCATCGGACTGGGTATCAAAAGAAACATACTTCAAAAAACGCTGTACAACGTGTTCCGTGTCTATCATAGTAATCATTCTCCTTCTTTAAGAATCGTTAATTCAATTTTATGCCGTTATCGGCAATTTATCAATCGTTTAACTTGAATATTTTCATAAGATAAATTGCCGATAATCAGTCACGCAGCCGCAGGACCAGGATTTTTTCCCGGTCATCGTCCTCATCGAACAGGTCCCGGCAGTCGATGACGTCTTCAACGACGAGGTTGGGATGATGCGTCAGGAAAGCTTCTGTTTCTTCATAAGGATAATAGAAAAACAGGCGCATCGGCCGCGGCGCCTGGTAATGGGCGTCGAAAAGTTTCCCCAGGACCCGCTTCAGCGTGTGCAGGGCAAAGGGGTTGAAGAAAAAGAAACGATTCCCCTGCGGCGGGACCTCGTACTCCACGGCATCGGCCAAGACGAAAGTCACGCGCCGCCGGGACGCCGCCGTCTGTCCATTGGCCAGGGCTTTTTCCCACAGCCGCCGGTCGTATTCCACACCGATGGCCTGACAGCGCGTCTGATAAGCCAGGAAGAAGCTGACCCGTCCTTTGCCGCTGCCGTAATCGATGAGCGTATCCCTCTTGCCAATATAGCCGCTGTTGGCCAATCGTTCGAGGACGCCGTAATCCGTCGGCTCATAAGGATGGTGCTCCCCATCGGAATGGCTGTCGTCGCGGCCAGCCGTTTTGATATGCAATAACTGTTCCCATTCCCGTTCATCCATCGTTATGCCCTCCATGATTATATGATACCTTATTATACTCGCTTCCAGGGGATAGAAAAAGGCGCTGTCCCATGAAGACAGCGCCTTTTTCTGTAGGGGCGCCACGTGGGGCGCCCGTTCACTCAAATCCGGTTCACAAGTATCGCACAATACCTGACGGGCTCGCCACGTGCGAGCCCCTACAAGCTGCCAGACCATTTCCCGCATAAAAAAGGCTGCCATACAACGACAAGCCCTTTTAAGTGGTTAGTGGTTAGTGGCTAGCAACTAGTGGCTAAAGATTAGCAGATGGCTTTAAAGATTTGTTCTGCAAACTACAAACTCCGTATTACAAACTATAAAGAGAAAGGGACTGCACACGATGGCAGAAGCCTTCGTGCGACAGCCCCATTAAAACTATACCATAGTAGAAGGCAAATACGAATTCAGCTCTGGTCTGTTCTTCCGGATCCGTAGCGTTGTTCTTATTGTCTTTCCACTTAGAAGCAAAGCTCTGGTAGACGTTGAACTGAGCGTTCTTCGCAAAGACGTAGCTGCCGCCGACGCCCCACGATTTGATGTTATGCAAGTTTTGTCTTCATCATGAGAAATTCCTCCTTATTTTCACAATAGTGAACCGCAGGATTCCCAAAATGCCGCTGCAGGCGAGTGGTCCTAGTTTCCTCTCTCAGCGCCAGTCCGGGACAAACATCCTGCACAGCCTACGTTTGTCTGCATGGCCAGTATACGAAAAAGGCTTTAGCCTGTCAAAAGACGAAGAAACGGCGTACCTGCGCCATCTATCGTCCTATTTTTTACACAAATCAGACAAGAGTTTTTCACAATGAAGACACAATTTTTACACAGCTTCTTACGCAGTACTTACGCAAAATTAACACAATATTTATGCACCTTCCTTATACTTATGAGGGAGTCGTAGCTCGTGGTTAGTGACTCGTGACTAGTAAAAAGAGGCTGTCGCATTAAGACAGCCCCTTTTTGAGTTTTAAGTTTGTAGTTTTTAGTTTGCAGCAAATGGTAAAAAATTTAAAATCAGCTTCTACAAACTATAAAGTAAAAGGAACCTCGCATGATGGTAGAAGCCTTCGTGCACCAGCCCTTCTTCTTACTCGTGAATCGTCATTTTACCGATGGCCATGGCAATATGCGGGTCCATTTCGTCATAGATGGTACTCTTGCCCGTATCCAGCATGCGGATGGCCTTCATGTCTTCCTCATCGAGGGTAAAGTCGAAGACATCGATGTTTTCCTGCATCCGCGCTTTATGGACCGTCTTGGGGATGACGACGATATCCCGCTGGAGCAGCCAGCGCAGCATGACCTGACCGACGGTCTTGCCGTGTTTGTCAGCGATGTCCCTCAAAAGCTGCGTATGGAAGACATCGTTGTTCCCTTCAGCAAAGGGCGCCCATGCTTCCTGCTGGATGCCCAGTTCTTTCATGAGGCCTTCTTCAGCCCATTTCTGGTCCCATACGTTGGTTTCAATCTGATTGACAGCCGGCGTGATGGTATTCATGTTGGCCAGGTCTGCCAGCCGTTCGTTCCAGAAACTGGTAACGCCGATGGCCCGGATACGGCCTTCCTGATAGAGCCGTTCCATGGCCCGCCAGGCCCCATAGTAATCGCCATAGGGCTTGTGGATCAAATAGAGATCCAAATAATCCAGGCCTAATTTTTTCATCGACACGTCGAAGGCCTTCAGGGTCGCATCATAGCCATGGTCCTGGACCCATAATTTCGTCGTGATGAATAACTCTTCCCGGCGGATGCCGCTCTGACGCACGGCATCACCGACACCTTCTTCATTTCTGTAAGACGCAGCCGTATCGATGAGGCGGTATCCCGTTTCCAAGGCTTCACTGACGGCTTTTTCCGTTTCAGCCGATGCCGTCTGATAGACACCAAATCCTAATTTCGGCATGATGACGCCATTATTCAAGGTTACAAATTCCATGATTTCCTCCTATTTCTCTTCAAAGGGCAGATGCATATTGGCATAGCGTTCTTCTAAATCCGGTGTTGCCGTGTAGTACTGGCGCGTCCCGTTCAGCCCGTTGACAACGGCCATTTCTTCATCAGTCAGGGCAAAATCGAAGATGTCGAAATTGCTGCGCAGATGGTCCGGATTCTTCGTGCCGGGGATGGTGATGAACTGCCGCTGGACAGCCCAGCGCAGGATAATCTGTGCCGTACTCTTGTGATACTTGTCGGCCAATGCCGTAAAGATTGGGTCGCGGAGCAGTTCCGGGTCGCCATGCCCCAATGGATACCAGCCCATGAGCTTCGTACCGTATTCAGCCAGGCGGGCCATGATATCATCGTAGACGTGGTACGGGTGCGTTTCCAGCTGGATGACATGGGGCTTGACATCGGCATGGGCCAGGAGTTTTTCCAGTTTGTCGCCATGGAAATTGGAAATCCCCAGGGAACGGGCCTTGCCGTCGCGATAGGCCTGTTCGATAGCCGCATACCCGGCCAGATAATTGCCTGCCGGCTGATGGATGAACAGCAGATCGACATAGTCGACGCCCAGCCGTTCCAGGGTCTTATCGACAGCTCCTGCCTTTTCATACAGCGTCGGCCACAACTTCGTCGAAATGAAAATATCTTCCCGTTTGACCAGACCTTCTTCCAAAGCCCGGCGCAATCCCCTGCCGACAGCTTCTTCGTTGACGTAGGCATTGGCCGTGTCGATGAGGCGGTAACCCATCTTCAAGGCAGCATAAACGGATTTCTCCGTATCTTCCGGGCCGATCATGAAGGTCCCCAGGCCTAACAACGGGACCTGCACGTCGTTGCTCAATGTCGTATATTCCATGGTATAATCTCCTTTCAGACTCTGTTTATATGATATAGTGTGTAATAGGTATTTCCTGTCTACATCTCGCATTTTACAACAGCTTTCAAAAGATGTACAATGCCAACAGGGGAATTCACTATCCACTTTTTATATACTGAAGCAGAGAAAGGAGCCACTATGATAGAAACGAACCTGCTTGCACAATTTGTCGCCTTCGCCAAGGCCGGCACCCTGACCCGGGCAGCCCAGGACCTGCACACGTCTCAGCCGGCACTGACGCGCTCTATGAAAAAACTGGAAGAAGAGCTGGAGGTCCCCTTGTTCGTGCGCCACAAAAACCACCTGGAACTGACACAGACCGGCCGTTATGCTGTCTATTACGCCCAACGCGTCCTCCAGGAAAACCAGGATTTCTGCGACCGCATCCGCAGCTATGACCGCAGCCTGCATACCCTCTCCATCGGCTACTGTGCACCGGTCCCGCAAATGGTGCTGACGCCCTTGCTGAACGGGATTTTCCAGGGCATGACCTTATCGGCCGACATGAAGGACGATGTCTCCTTCCCGGAAGGCCTGCGCCGCCAGACCTATCAGCTGGCCGTCATGCATGCCCGGCCAGACGGCGACGAGTTCTTCGTCAAGAAATGCGGCAGCGAAAAACTTTATCTCTCGGTCCGCGCATCGGACCCCCTGGCCTTTTATCCGGAAGTCCGCCTGCAGGACCTGGATGGCCGGGCCATCCTGCTCTTTTCTCATATCGGCTTCTGGATGAAAATGACCCGGGAAAAGACACCGCACGCCCGCTATTTGCTGCAAGTCCAGCGGGATGCATTCCATGAGCTGACGGAGCACTCGGACTACCCCTGCTTTTCGTCCAGCTATTTCCTCGGACAGGGACAAAAAATCCCGGGCCGCATCAACATCTCCCTGGCGGACCCGGAATGTCAGACAGACTATTACCTAGTCTGCCTGAAAAGTGAACAGAAACGTTATGAAAAACTCTTCCAGCAAATCGACGACCGGACTATCTACTGATGGGATTCCAGGTCCCGGCGCAGTTTATCCAGGACCTGGGCCGTCAAATCGTGCCAGGCATCCTGGAGCCACTGGTCCCGCTGCGCTTCGTCGCCGATACATTCCAGGGCCTTGGGGATGGCCTCGCCGAAGAGGATATCTTCCGTCTGACGGCTGCGGTAGACGCCGAGCTTACAGGCATTGGCAAAGTGTTCACAGTTATGGAAGAGCAGGTCGTATTTTTTATTGCCCAGGCAGGCACGGGCAAAGGCAATCGTCTCGGGTACAGAACAGAGCTGTGCCTGTTCTTCCGGCGTATACTGACGCACTTCTACGTCACCGCCCTGGCGGAACTCATCGAACGACGTCGACCGGATTTCCGTATCCCACCAGTCGATGGGATTGTAGTCGTCATCTCCGGCAAAGGCGATGACTTCATCGTCACTGACATAGATGCCGTGATGGTAATACAAGCCTCCCAGCCGGCGCACGCGGATATGGTCGCCCATAATCGGTGCCTGCCGGGCCCAATGTTCCGACGCCCCGTCGTCCTGCAATAAGGATAAAATCGAATTCAAATCAATGGCCATCGTCGTCACTCCTTACAAAATTGCCTAACTCTTACCAGGCTGTCACCATTCTTTTACATAATGCCGTTATAGTAATAACTGTAAACGAAGTCAGCTATCCCCGGCGGCAACCCACCGGCCCGTTACCGAACCCCTCTGCCAGGATGGCCTCCCGACCAGAATCGGAGAGGTTCGCCGTACTGTCCACCGGCCAGCGTGCCGCTAAACTTGGTATCATAGAATCAGAAAAAACCCCGGAGACCTCCCGCTCCGGGGCTTTTTCTATACCGGCAGCCCCTACAGGAAGGTCAGCAGTCCCTGACAGCCCTCCTGGACATCGTCCCAGGTCCGCTGGAAATCCCGCGTATACCACGGGTCGGCTACAGGACGGGGATTTTCCGTATAATCCATGAGAAGATGGCACTTCTGGTCCGGGTCGCCATGGAAGATGCGCTTCATGTCCCGCAGGTTCTCGTCATCCATGCCGATGAAATAATCGTAAACTGCATAATCGCCAGCCATCAGCAGCACGGCCCGCTTATCACTGGGGTCCATACCGTGTGCCCGGAGCAGCCGTTCCACTGGCGGATAGACCGGATTGCCATAGCCGTTCCAGATTTCCTCATCCGTCGTAGCCGCCGATGCCACGTCGAACCGTTCTGCCAGCCCGGCCTGCTCGGCCATCTGCCGGAACACAAACTCCGCCATGGGCGACCGGCAGATATTGCCATGGCAGATAAATAGTATCTTGATCATAAAGGTGAAACTCCTTCCATACTGCAAATTACCTGTAGAAAACTATTCTTTTTTATTGTAACAGAAAGCAGTGATTTTTGCCCCGTTTTCTATGAATATGACGCTTCCCATTTTCAGGTCCCTGTGGATTCTCAGTATACACAGGAATCGTCAGTTTGTAATTTCAAGTAAATTTCTTTACATTTTCCTCATTTACCGTTACAATAGCAGTACGTCTTTCAATAATCAGGAGAGATTAAAGATGATTACGTTTATAAGTGATGCCTTATTTGTCTTATATATTTTTGCTTTTTTGTGGCGGCAATTTCCTTTTATAAATACATCCGGACAAAGAAAGGGAGAAGAAAAAATATAGCAATTATACTAATAGGAGTTGTATATTTAATGTTCTATTCTTATGACTCCATACTAGTAGAACCGATTCAATGTAATCGTATAGCAGTATCAGATGCAGAAGGATTATCAGAAAAAGAAATTGTTAATAAAATATTAATTCGTGAATTTGACCATTATAAATCTGAAAGATTGTTCACTAAAAATAAAATTTTTGATTATACAATTAATAGAATTGACGGGCCAATAAAAATCAGGGACAGTGATGGAATGGATAAGAATTATTATGATATATCCTATTCAGTGAAAACCATAGATTCAGCATGGATTGCCGGTAATGGAAAAAATGAAGGCTTATGGGTAAATAATAAATCGGGATTTTTTATTTTAAATCCCGACCTCTCCCACCACCGTGCGTACCGTTCAGTACACAACGTTTCTCTAGTTTTTACAAATTTGCGCATAATAGTCCAGCAAGGTGATGTATCCTTGCCGGGCTATTTTTTTATTTATCAGAATGGAGTTCAGCATGAGTGCGGTTTATTATCGAATTATGTTATAAAACCAACATACTTGTCTCCCCTGCCATGCTATACTCATTCCAGAAAGACGAAGAAAACAGGGTGTGTCAAGAGTTTTGTGTAAATCGATTCAATAAGCAACATCGTATTGC
>ERZ791908.1303-NODE-1303-length-16471-cov-5.891326_pt1 | contig 16471 bp, 16 predicted proteins | sample MGYA00510144_ERZ791908 | MGnify/ENA primary metagenome ERZ791908 (study PRJEB30046, sample SAMN00792105) | human gut metagenome | study: EMG produced TPA metagenomics assembly of the A metagenome-wide association study of gut microbiota in type 2...
TTTCTATCATGAGGAAATCCGTGGGACAGAGAATACCGGAAAAAGAAATCGCTAAATTCAAATTTATAGAGATAATGCAAAAAGAAAAATTGAATTTGTAAAGAAATCAGCAGGGGCTGAAAAAAGGAATCGAGAAATCGGTTCTTTTTTTAGTTTGCGCGCCATGGGCGCTCTAACGGGTGCAAGTCCCGAACGCGCCCGGATAGTGGTAAGTGAGTGGCAGGCTTATGGGGAAAACGGTATTTATGAATGCACTTTCCGCGATATTGAAAACTCTGCTACAGGCGGCAAAAAATGAATATTTCTTTAATTTTGGAATTATACTATTTACATTAATGAAAGACTAAGGTAATCTTTTGAAAAGTATTCACAGAGTACGAATAATAAGAAAGAGGTAGATTGAAGATGAAGAAAAAAATAATTATGATTGTGGCTTGTGTGATGTGTTGTGCTGGATTATTTGGCGGCTGTGGACAGTCCGGGATGAAGCAGGATAATACTGCAATAAGCAATAGCGACGAGGGGAAACAGGATGGAACAACAGAAGAAAAAGAAGTGACCGGAACGATTGATGAGATAAAAGATTTCATGTTTGTCGTTACGGATGAGAATGATACACCATATAGTTTTACTTTTGAGGAAAAGCCGGAAGGACTGGAGAATGTCAGCAACGGAGATACTGTGACTGTAAGATATACCGGAACAATTTCAGAGGTAGATCCGTTTGAGGGAGAGGTAATATCTGTTGAAAAGGCACAATAAGGCGAGAACAGCGCTTGAATTATCAGCGGTTATTATACTCGCATCTGCGATACTGGGAGCCTGTGCAGAAAACGTACAGAAACAGAAGATACCTGCCGCAACTTATATGGGCGGGAAGGCTTCCATTACCGAGATCTGCAAGGAACTGGACGCTGCAGGAGCTTCCCATGTAGATTTATTTCAGGAGTGGGTGACCGATTTTGCGGATTCTGCGGGGAAGAATGCAAGGCTGGAGGATGCCTGGTCAGATCCTACGAAGATGAAAGCAGATATCGTAAAATGTATGGATGGCTGGGAACAGAATCATGATGATTCAGACGCTGACTGCAGGATGACAGCGTTCCTTTTGCTGGATGGGATGCTTTGCTCGGAGTCAACAGAAGGCAATTATGCAGGCACATATTTAATGTTTGACACGGAAGCGATAGATAACGTGGACAGATATGAAATCATAAAAAAGAATAGGGACATGTTCACTACACTCTATGGCGAAAAGAGTGTAACAGATGGCAGCCCTCCGGAAACTGTGTTTTCCGACAGCTGGAAATATCATGGATTTCAAATAAATAGTGACAGGATATCTCTTCTTAGTATTGTGATATATGACCCGTATTCTGAGGTTGTTTTCGTAGGGCATACCGGCATACTGATAAAGTACAGTGACTATTATTTATTTGTAGAAAAGCTCGCCTTTGAACAGCCCTATCAGGCAACAAAAGTGCATACTGTAGATGAATTGCTCAATATCATGTCATTAAGAGCGGAATACTTCGGAGAAGAGGGGGAAGCCGGACCATTTGTATATAATAATGGAGAATATATTGGAACGTTAAAGAAAAATATTGACATGGCAGAAAAAACACCCTGTAATCGTTCTAAATAGAACGATTACAGGGTGGGTTGAGATGTATTTCTGGGATAAACATAAAACAATTACAGGATATTATGAACTGTTATCCGCCGAGGTATGCGACCGGTACGGGTTAACACAGATGGAATATGATATACGGATGTTCTTACATAACAATCCACAGCATAATACCGCAGCAGAGATTGTAAAGGTGAGGAAATCAACAAAATCCCATGTATCAACTTCACTGAAAAATTTGGAAAATGAAGGTCTGCTTGAAAGAATACAAAGCGAAGATAATAAAAAGCATATTGAAATTGTTTTATTAGATAAGGCAGAGTTGATTGCAGGCATTGTCTGGATGATAGCAGGAGTTAACGTTGCGAGGCTGGGAGTAATATCTTATTTGAATGCGGAATCAGATTTAGGGCGGCTGGCGTATTCCCGGAGATATTTATAGCTTTTTTTTATTTGGGGCTTGGCGCAGCGCTGGCATCAGCGGGAGTTATTTTTGCCAGAAATTATCTGTTATCAGAAATACAGTTTTTGCAGTTACTGGTACAGGGATAATTATTTTATATTTAATTTCGGGAAATACCTATGGATATCATATGACAAGGATGGCTGCGGCTATTATTATTTCATTTGGCTGTTATCTTCCAGTAACGTTATTCAGTAAAACAAAACCAAAAGTAGGACTATTAATGATTCCGAAGACCTGTGCATATATGTGGATTATTGTAATGGGACTACAGATTTTGTCGGAATATTAAAAATGCGATGGAAAACAGCAAAATATCGGATGTGGCTGTAGTTATACTTGTGATAATTTCAAAGGAGCACAGAACAAAAAGCTTGCATTTTGAGAACAGGCGTGTATAATAAAGCTGTTATAAAACAGACCATTACGAAGTGATAAGGATAATGAAAACGGGGTGCTCGCACTGGCGGGCTGAGAGTAAGCGGATGCTTTAACCCAGAACCTGATTTGGATAATGCCAACGTAGGGAGATAATAAGTCACAAGCATTTTTTGTGCAGGAATCTTTGCGTTGGATTCCTGCACTTTTTTGGTTCTTTGCGCCGATAGGGCAGCAGCAAGAAAATGATATATCACAGCGGCAGATTGGGGGCACCACCTTAGGTCGCTATATAAAATTAATGCAGAGGAGGATTTTATGTACACAGCATTAACAATCGCTGGAAGTGATTCCAGTGGAGGCGCCGGCATCCAGGCAGATATTAAGACAATGACCGCCAACTGCGTATACGCGATGAGTGCGGTTACGGCTTTGACTGCCCAGAATACGACCGGCGTAACAGATATTATGGAAGTAACTCCAAAATTTTTGGCAGAGCAGCTGGACAGTATTTTTACGGATATTTATCCGGATGCAGTAAAGACCGGAATGGTCTCATCCAGTGAACTGATTGAGACGATTGCGGACAAACTGACAGAGTATCACGCAAAAAATATTGTGGTAGATCCTGTCATGGTGGCAACGAGTGGAGCAAGGCTTATCAGCGAGGATGCCATCGGCACATTGAAAAGTAAATTATTGCCCCTTGCAACTGTTATCACTCCGAATATCCCGGAAGCAGAAGTTCTTTCCGGAATGGAGATTAAAACAGAAGCAGATATGGAAAAAGCAGCAGAAATCATCTGTAACACCTTAGGCTGTGCAGTTTTATTAAAGGGAGGACATCAGTTAAACGATGCCAACGACCTTCTTTTCCAGAAAGAAAAAGAACCGGTATGGTTTCACGGGAAGAGAATTGACAACCCCAATACCCATGGAACAGGCTGCACGCTTTCTTCTGCGATTGCATCGAATCTTGCAAAGGGAAGGGACTTAGAAACTTCCGTCAGGTATGCCAAAAATTACATTTCCGGCGCACTTGCCGCCATGCTTGACCTTGGAAAAGGAAGCGGTCCCATGAACCATGCATTTGCAGTCGAAGGAGAGTACAAAGGATGAATAAAAAAAGAACTTCCGTTTTTTCAAACGGACTAATCTGGTTTGGCGCAGGCGTATCTCTGGCGGAAATACTGACAGGTACCTATTTTGCACCGCTTGGTTTTGGAAAAGCAATGGCAGCAATCCTGCTCGGACATCTGCTCGGCGGTCTTATGATGTTTGCGGCAGGAATGATTGGAGCGAAAGAGCGCAAAAGCGCCATGGAAACTGTAAAAATGAGCTTCGGCGAGAAGGGAAGTCTTCTTTTTGCCGTATTAAATGTGTTACAGCTTGTCGGATGGACGGCGATCATGATCTATGACGGTGCACTTGCAGCGGATGGCGTGTTACATATTGGAAACTGGGTGTGGGCGCTCGTCATTGGTATTCTGATTATTGTGTGGATTTTCATTGGACTGACCAATCTTGGCAGGCTGAATACGGTTGCCATGGCAGCACTTTTTATTTTGTCACTGGTACTATTTAAAGAGATCTTTTTTAATTCAGACTTTGTGATGCTGATTACAGCAAGTGATGACACAATGACGTTTGGTGCGGCGGTAGAACTTGCGGTAGCAATGCCGCTTTCCTGGCTGCCGCTTATCAGCGATTATACAAGAGAAGCAGAAAAGCCGTTTGCAGCAACACTTGCCAGTGTGCTTGTCTACAGTCTGGTCAGCATTTTTATGTATATGATCGGCATGGGAGCGGCTATTTTTACCGGTGAATATGACATTGCACAGATTATGTTAAAAACCGGTTTCGGCGTTGTCGGACTTCTTATTATTGTATTTTCCACGGTTACAACAACCTTTCTGGATGCTTACTCCGCAGGAGTTTCCAGTGTTTCCATTTCTTCAAAGATTCAGGAAAAATGGGCGGCAATCGTTGTTACCGTGATCGGAACGGCTGCAGCGATTGTGTATCCCATGGATAATATTACAAACTTTTTATATCTGATCGGTTCTGTTTTTGCTCCGATGATCGCAGTACAGATCGCAGATTATTTCATTTTAAAGAAGGCAGATGCCGAAAAATCTGCTTTCCAGTGGCGTAATCTGGTGGTATGGCTTGCCGGTTTTATGATTTACCGCATATTGATGCAGGTAGATACACCGGTCGGAAATACACTGCCGGATATGGTGATCACAGTCATTCTCTGCCTGATTGTGGAAAAAGCTGCGGGGGCATCACACAACAGGAAAAGAGGATGAAAAATGAAGAAACTGAATTTAAAGAAATTGACGGTCACAGCAATCTTAGCAGCGGTAGCAGTGGTGGGAAGCTTGTTTTCCTTCCCGGTATTCGGTTCCAAATGTGCACCGGTACAGCATCTGGTAAATGTTTTATGCGCGGTTACCGTAGGACCATGGTGGGCGTTGGCACAGGCTTTTATTGCGTCGTTGATCCGTAATCTGCTGGGACTGGGAAGCCCTCTGGCATTCCCGGGAAGCATGTGCGGTGCATTGCTTGGCGGACTTCTTTATAAGTACGGGAAGAAACTTCCGTTTGCCTATCTCGGCGAGGTGGCAGGAACCGGAATCATTGGAGGAATGCTTTCTTATCCGGTGGCATATCTTGTCATGGGGAATAAAGCAGCGGCGTTATTTACGTTTGTTGTTCCGTTCCTGATTAGTACCTGCGGTGGAACACTCATTGCCATTATCATTACGCTGCCGTTGAAGAAATCAGGTCTGCTTGGCAGAATGAAGGAAAGCTTAGAAGAGTAAAATGTTGAAGGCTCTGCTACTTAGAGCGATATGTAAGACAGATGCATGAATCATTTTTCAAGTGTTAGATGAACGCTAACATTTGTCAGGAAAAACAGGAACAGAAAAAGAAAAGCAATCGAGGAAGCTCGATTGCTTTTTTTATGCCATAAAAGGGGATCTCCTTTAATTTTCTTGTCAAGCCATCTATAAGCGGATATAATATATTTGTAGGAGTTATAAGCATTTGCGAGGGGTGGAACTTTAGGATGAAGGAGAATAAAACGCAAAAGAAAATCCAAATAAGCATTCGTGCAAAAATCTTAGTTGGAATGGTTGTATGTACGCTGATTGTAGCAAATCTCAGCGGCTGGTTTCTTATGAATCGGGCAAAAACGATGCTGCTTGAGCAATGCAAGCAGAACGCAGGAAGTTCTGCCAAAATCGCAGCACAGAGAATCGATGGGGATCTGCTGGAGCAGCTGCAGGCAGGTGACGAGGGATCTGCGGATTATGAGGAAATCCTTAGTCAGCTGCAGGAGTTTTTGTGCGGGGATGAGATCAAGTATATCTATACGATGCGGATGAACGGGGATACGCTGGAGTTTATTGTAGATGCCGATACCGCGGAGGGCGCGGCGATCGGAGAAGCATACGAGATTTATGACGAAATCGCGGAAGCATTCGATGGAAATGTCACCGTAGACAGCGAGATGACTTCTGACGAGTGGGGCGACTTTTATAGCGCATTTGCTCCGGTGTACAACAGCGCTGGTGATATCGTTGGCATCGTAGGTGTAGACTGCTCCGCGACAGAGATACGGCTTCAGCAGAGTGCCCTGATCAGGAAGTTTATGCTCATTGAACTTGCCGGACTGGCAATTGCGGTGGTGCTCTCGCTTGTCATAAGCGGGGTGCTGTCAAGAAGCGTGAGCGCAATCGCAGGTAAAATGAGTGAGCTTGCCAAGAAAGAGGGCGATCTTACCCAGAAGATAACGGTAAGATCTTCGGATGAGGTTGGAAATATAGCAGGAAGTCTGAATGTATTTCTGGAGAATCTGCGCGAGATCATTAAGAAGATCAGCGAATGTGAATATAAGCTGGCTGGCAATTCCTAGCATGTGAACAATATCGTTACCGCGTCCGCGGATGGGGTATCAAAGGTAAATGCCACCATGAGCGTGATGGAAGACAACGTCCTTGAAATGAGCGAGGTAGTTCACAAGATCGCGGAGGACGCAAAGAACAACAACGAACGGATGACCTCAGTCATCGGGGAGACAAAAGCCCAGGCAGAATATATTGGCGGGATTGGTGTAAAGGCGAAAAATCTGGAGAAAGACGCAATACAGGCGAAGGAACGTATGCAGGAGACAGTCGTGCGTATTGGCAGGACGCTGGAAGATAAGATTGAAGAGTCAAAGGAAGTTGAGAAAGTTCAAAAGCTGACCGGACAGATCCTGAGTGTTGCGGATCAGACCAATCTTCTTGCTTTAAATGCCAGCATAGAGGCAGCAAGGGCGGGAGAAAGTGGAAAGGGCTTTGCAGTAGTAGCAAATGAGATATCAAATCTTGCGGAAGAGTCCTCCAGGACAGCGGCGGAAATCCAGAAGATCAACACCTTTATTGTAAATATCGTGGACAGTCTTGCGGAAGCTTCGTTTGAACTTCTCAATTTTGTAAAGACGAACGTCATTTCAGACTATGACGTTCTGATGCATACAGGAAAAGAGTATGCGAGTGATGCCGACAGCTTCCGGGAACAGATGATTGCCTTTGAAGGATACATGAATGAATTGCAGCAGAGCATGGCGCGGATCAATTCTTATGTAACAGATATTATGAGCGGTTTTGACTCCCAAAAAGAAGATGTAGTAAAAAATTCTGAGTATATGTCAGAAATCCACGGCGAGTTTCAGAAAATCGTGGATGCTGTTATGGACAACAAGGAGATTGTCGATGAACTTGAGCAGATTATCGGGCAATTTAAGATCTGACTGGTTTTTGTTTTTAAATATTGCAGACTGGCTGCGAGCCGAGTAACACAAGTTACAAATCGTTGTAAATGGCATGGGTGATTCCATCATAGGACGGAACAATGACGGCACGCTAAACGAGGACTACAGCAAGTGGTGTTATGCCGACGGAACGTATACCTATCATAACATGGATGAGTTGCTGGATATCTGTGTCAAAAATATGGTAAATGAAAATTTCACAAAGGAACAGGCTCGCTCTTATATGAAATAGCAAACGGGCAGTGTGAATTGAAAAAGCATAAGAAAAAGTTATTGGCTATAACCATAGTTGCTACAGTCTATTTCCTTATTTTGGAATTGTTGTTCTAAATGAAAAAAATGTCAAATTACACATTGTTTCATAGAGAAAAATGCCACATAACACATAAGAGATACATCACAAATTTTGCGGAGGAAAGACATAGATGGAGAATCTGCTTGGAGAGATGATGCTGGGCGGACTGGGGATCGTCATTGTTATTCTGTCCTTTACCAGGTGGACGCGCGACCGGGCAGTCACACTTGGCATCGGGGGCTGGTTTCTTGCACTCGCCCTGTCGCTTGTTTTTGAAAAAGCACTGTTGTTTACCATCCTTCTAGGGGAGCCGGTCGGCGTGGCTGCCATTGTGGCGGGAGCGCTGCAGATTGCGGCTTTTGCAAAGGGAGAGACGCGTGGAATTGGCAGGATTTTAAAAAGTATCATGTTGATATTGTTCGGCATAGCACTGATGTATACGCCGGTCATGGTATGGAGAGGATAGGAAAATATGCGGTTATTGATCAAACAGAGAGTGTTTTCATGGACAGATTCCTATGACGTGTATGACGAGGAGGGAAAACCAAAGTATTTTGTGAAGGCGGAATTCCTGTCGTTGGGGCATCAGCTTCATGTGTACGATTGCAACAGGCAGGAAATTGGAGTAATCCATCAGAAGCTGTTGACGTTTCTTCCTGCGTTTGAGATCGAGGTTGGTGGAATAGTAAAAGGCGAGATCCAGAAACAGTTCACACTGTTTTGTACGAAATACGAGATCGATTATAACGGATGGCGCGTGGAGGGAGATTTTCTGGGCTGGGATTATGATGTATACAATGGCTGCAGTTCCATCATCCACATTTCCAAACAGCTGCTATCCTGGGGAGATACCTACGCCATCGACATCAATGATCCGGCCGACGAACTTGACGGGCTGATGCTTGTGATCGCTATCGATGCGGCAAACTGCACGCAGGGAGCATCATAAGAGGAACGAGGTGCCACAGGGCGGTGCGCGTATGAGCGCAAGGAAGAGATTGCTAGGAAGAGGTCAGTGCGGATGTTATAAGGCGGTCGGTGCAGGGGATTGACAAGCAGATAGAAATTGACGTATACTGAATTAGTTTTTGATGAAAAGAAAGGAGGACGCAGGATGAACGGTCTGGGTTACGCACCGGTCTGCAGCAGCAGTGCATTGTCAAAAACATGTATTTTTCGCGTGTACGGGATTACTGCGCCCTTTTTTAAGAAGGTTTAGCGTTTCTGTACATAGAAAAATGCGGCAGTAATTCCGAAACAGTTTGATCTCACAATGGTGTGGGATCGGGCTGTTTTTTCAGTTTATTGATAAAAATAAAATGAAAAGAGGAATTACAGATGAACGAAAAACAGAATCTTCGACTTAAGAGAAATGTCGGACTGGACTATGTCCATACGTTTCTTTCCAATATGAACATGCAAAGCTCGATCTGGGTGTTGTATCTCGCATATTGCGGGCTGCACCTGGCACAGATCGGACTCTTAGAGGGAATTTACCATGCGACAAGCATCGTGTGTGAGATTCCTTCCGGGGCGTCAGCCGATCTGTGGGGTAGAAAACGCTGCATGGTTTTGAGCAACCTCTGCATCGCGGTTTCCTGCGTGATCATGCTGTTCTCAAAAAGTTTCGGGTGGTTTGCGGTAAGCTTTGCCGTACAGGCACTTGGAAATAATTTAAACTCCGGCTCGGAGGAAGCGCTTGTATATGACAGCATGAAGTGCCTGGGGCAGGAAGAACACTACATGGGTGTCTATGGAAGACTCAATGTGTTGATCGAAGTGGCGCAGGGGCTTGCAACGGTCGCAGGCGGTGTGCTGGCAGAATTCTCCTACTTCTGGTGCTATGCGGCATGTGTTGTGATTGCGGTGCTGGCATTGCTGCCTGTACTGTGGATGGCGGAGCCGCCGCAGTGCGGCAAGGCAGCTGATACGGCAGGCGGGAGCGCAAAAGATGCGCCGGCGGAAGGAACTCCGGCACAGAGAACGATCCGGGAGACCGTGAAGCATCATTTTGCAGTCAGTGCATGTATCCTGCAAAAGGATGCCAGAATCGGAAAAATCATCGGCTTCTATTCTGTCGTTTTTGCGGCGCACACGCTGCTGTTTTTCTACAGCCAGCAATATTTCGCGGATTTCGGCTACAATAAAGTGCAGATCAGCGTCATTATGCTGCTCGTGGGCGGCGCGTCCTGCTTTGGTGCGCTCGCCAGCGAAAAAATGTACCGGCGGTTTGGGAAAAGGTGCCTGATACCGGAGACGGTTATCATTGCGGCGGCAATTCTCTGCTACGGATCAGGGAAGGCGGGCGTGGCTGCAGCGGCCCTTATGTGTGCCGGATTTGCGAACGCGGCATTGTATCCGATCCAGTCGGACTCCCTGAACGCATTGATTCCGTCCGAACAGAGGGCAACCTTAATCTCGGTCGACAGCATGTGTTTTTCCATTGCCATGATTGTGCTGTTCCCGCTCGCAGGAGCGTTTGCGGACCGGTGGGGGTTAAAGACGGTGTTGCTGCTGCTCGGCGCCATTTTACTGCTGTTTCTTTTGGCAGCCTTTTGCATCGAAAAAGAAAGCTTTTCAAGCGATCATTCCTGATGTATGATGAAAAAAGCGAGGTAAACATATGTTAAAATTAGAGAAGGGACGTCCTGCCGACTGCGCGGGACGTCTGGGAAAAGAAGTCCGGACGTACGATTTTCTGGACAAACTGAATATCGAATATGAGCGGATTGATCATGAGGCGGCAATGACGATGGAAGAGTGTGCGGATGTCGACGAAGCGCTCGGCGCAATGATCTGCAAGAATCTGTTTCTGTGCAACCGGCAGGAGACAACATTTTACCTTCTGATGATACCGGGAGATAAGAAGTTCAAGACAAAGGATCTGTCGGCACAGATCCATTCGTCACGCCTGTCTTTTGCAAAAGAGACTTATATGGAGGAGCTTTTAGACATCACGCCCGGGTCGGTCAGCGTGCTTGGCCTGATGAACGACAGGGAACACCGTGTCCAGCTTCTGGTGGACCGGGATGTGCTGGAGGGTGACTATATCGGGTGCCATCCTTGCATCAACACGTCCAGCCTTCGCATAAGGCAGAAAGACATGTGGGAAAAAATTGTTCCGGCGCTGGAGCACGAACCGGTCTTTGTGACATTGGAAGAACCACAGGAGTGAGCAGATATGAAAAAGAAAATGCAGATAAATAAGAAGAAAGAAGAACGGCGGGGAACGCAGGAAAAAATGTCGAAAGTGGAAAAGACGGCAAGACCGGCGAAAGCGGAAAAACCGATAAAGGCGACAAGACCGGCAAATGCGGAAAAACCGATAAAGTCGGCGGAGCGCGCAGATGCGGTCTGTCCTTACGCGAAGAAATGCGGTGGATGCGACTATCAGGGCATGCCATATGAGAAGCAGCTCAAAGAGAAACAGGCATATGTGCAGAAGCAGGTCGGAAACTTCTGCAAAGTGCTGCCGATTCTGGGGATGGACGAGCCGTATCATTACCGGAACAAGGTGCACGCCGTGTTTGATATTGAAAAAAAGCGTGGCAGCCGTCCCGGAGCCCGTGGAAACGGTAAAGCTGCAAATGGAAAGCAGGGAAACAGCAAAAACGGAAGATTTGCGGCAAAGCCGGCACCGGGTGGGATTATTTCGGGTGTATACAAAGCGGGAACGCATGAGGTCATCAATATCGATGCCTGTCAGATCGAGGATGAACTATCCAGTGCGATCATCCGTGACATCCGGGGGCTTTTGCATTCTTTTAAAATCAAGACATACGATGAGGACACCGGTTACGGTCTGCTGCGTCATGTGCTGGTGCGGCGCGGATTCCACAGTGGTGAGGTAATGGTTGTTCTGGTGCTTGGCTCGCCGGTGCTGCCGTCAAAGAATCATTTTGTGAAGGCACTGCGGGAACTTCACCCGGAGATTTCGACCGTGATCGTCAACGTAAATGATAAGCGTACCAGCATGGTGCTGGGCGACAAGGAGAGTGTGATCTACGGAAAAGGCTATATTGAGGACACACTCTGTGGCTGTACGTTCCGTATTTCGCCGAAGTCCTTCTATCAGGTCAATCCGGTGCAGACGGAGCTTCTCTACGGAAAGGCCATTGCATATGCGGCGCTGACCGGAAATGAGACGGTTGTGGATGCGTACTGCGGCACCGGAACGATCGGCATTATTGCCGCAAAGTCTGCGAAGAAAGTGATCGGTGTGGAGTTAAACCGTGATGCGGTGCGCGATGCGGTAAAAAATGCGAAGTGTAACAACGTCAAAAATATTGAGTTTTACAACGCGGACGCGGGACAGTTCATGGTAGAGATGGCGGAATACCGCGCGGATGCGAAGCGCGGAGAGAAGAGCGGAGCAGACGAGGTGGATGTCGTCTTCATGGATCCGCCGCGCGCCGGAAGTGACGAGGCGTTTCTCGCCTCTGTGGTGACGCTGGCACCGAAGCGTGTCGTCTACGTTTCCTGTAATCCGGAGACGCTGGCGCGGGATCTTTTGTATCTCACAAAGCATGGCTATCGGGCACAGGAGTGCCAGCCGGTCGATATGTTCCCATGGACGAAACATTGTGAGGTGGTTGTTCAGATGGAGAGAGGGAGATAGGTTAGGCTTTATAAAAATTAATTATTAAAATTTCTGTTTTAAGGGTAAAATTATATGATTACGATAAAAGAGTTCTATGGTGACGTTAAAGATATAGATGAGAGTGTTCTTGCAGTGAAATCAGATTGTTTATGGGAGAAGGGTTCACTATTGGATATAAAGAATCTGGTTACACCACAGTTATTTTATTTACATATTCTTGTTAATCTGATTGGCAATTGGAAATACGAAGGCTGGTGGTTTATAATGTGCGAAATGGTGCAATTTGTACCTTATATTGCTGAGACATTAAGCCAGGCAGGGGCAGAAGATATGAAAACAACTTTTGAAAAGGTAATTGACTGCTTTCCCGGAGACACGAGATTTGAAGATTCAGAGGAATATTTTGATATTGTTAATTTTTTACAAAGCATGGCATATAAAGTAAAGAATGAAAGCTTGAAAACCATAACGCGTGAAGAGCGCAAAGCCAATATAAAAAAGTTGCAAAAGTGTGTAGACAAATTAGATGAGATAACCAGCAGGTATTGGGGCGATGATGCGCCTGGTCATGGGTGGAAACAGGCAATAGATTATATTGAATTGAACTGCTAATATTATATCAGAAATGTATGTAATCATGGACGAAAAATGGCTTAGAAATGGGAGTAAAGCTTAAAGCCTATGGAAGATTTGGCGGTTTTCTTCAAGAGCATACTGGTACATATACTGGTAAAAACAGTTGATGAGTTTAAGGGCATGAATCCCAAGGATGTGGTCGACTGCATCGAGGGAACACCACATATCAGTACGGTACCGGTAGAGCCTGGACTCACAAATGCAGCCAGCGAAAAAAATGGTGAGAGACTGGTTGGTTTCAACACAGAAAATGAAGAGATCAATGAAGGTCTGGTAAGATTTGATATCGTTTTTTATGTGCGAATGCTGGATGGATTGTCGCAGATCATCATAAATGTGGAAGCACAGAAAGACGAGCCGAAGGGAAATCTTGACCTACTGAATATCATCATGCTTGGACTGGCAAAGAATCTGCCGGAACATGATGAGACGTATGAACTGCACCGTCTGCTGGGAGCATTGTTATCTAAGAAACTTACAATAGATGAAAAACTAAACATAATTGGAAATGAATACGATATTCCTATTGAGGAGAACTTCAGAAAGGATGTGAGCGTTATGTGTAACTTGAGTCAGGGAATAAAAGAAGATGGTATTGCGATTGGAGAGGCAGGACTCATTATGAAAATGTATAAGAATGGTTTTACAGCAGAGCAGATAGCCTCAGCTACTGATAAGGATATAGAAGAAGTGAAAGCGATTATTGCGGGGAAGGAACCTGCACTTGCATAAGAAAATTTTTAATGAAGATGAGAAGCCTTTGAGTTTAATGACTTGAAGGCTTCTGTTTAATAGTTTGGCAAAGTTAAGAAAAAATATTTTATGTATAGGTGGGAAATATATGGATGATAACTTGCAAGATTTTAAGGAATCAATGAATGCGTGGGGATGGTCTGTAAATGCAAGAAATAATTTTAATAAATTTATAGACGCAATAGAAACAGAACAAGGTTTAATTGAACAAATTCAAAGAATTCAATCTATTATTGATGATATCGTACTTAATAAAGAGATATCGCAGTTTAAAAAATGTTTAGAGGTAGGGACAGAATATTATCGAGCAAGAATTATTAATCCAGAGGATGATGATGATTTAAAAAAAGGGATTGGAAAAACTCAAGATAATAAGTTCATGGGGTATGATGATATAAATTCAAGAGAACCTATTTTAGGAATAGGAAGCGAAGGGAGAAATAATATTGCGGGAGCATCTTATTTATATATTGCCTCTAATCCAGAAACAGCTTGTATGGAGATAAAATCACAGTTTGGCGATTTGATTTCTCTTGCAAAGTTCAAAGTGCTAAAACCATTATATATTATTGATTTTGAGTCCGAAAAGACTTTTCAGCGAAAAGATACTGAGTTTTACGGAATGAGCATGGGTGTATTCTTTTCGCAGTTAATGCTCCGTTTTACCCAGCCGGTGAGGGGCGAAAATGCTTATCGGGCGACACAGATAATAGCGGATCATTTGCGAAAAACGGGAATAGATGGAATTAAATATAAAAGTTTTTTAACTCCCGGAGGTGCTAATTATACAATTTTTAATTGCCATCCGTCTGCAATAGAATTTTGTGAAAGTAAGGTTTTGTTACATAAACAAGCGAATCATTCTTTTTGGGATTTTAATAATGAAACAGAAATTATGTCTAATAAAGATGGAAAAATGTTGATTTATGATAAAACAATAGCTGATGAGCATAAAAAGCATTTGTTGCAACGGTTCAAAAGAATAAAGTAAAAAATTATTTTGCAATGGAATAGGATAGTACAAATGTATGTTATATGAGAGGGATTACCATTTAGGGTTAACAGAAACGGAAGAACAGCAATATGAAGAAATAACAGGACGAAAATTTTGGGAAAAGAGGGTAAGTGGATTCGGAAGAGTCAATAATTTTATGGCATATCCTAAAGCTGCAAGAATGTGCAAATCGCTTTTTCCCAATAATTATCTAGATGTTGCTGAATTACGAGATGTGGAACGATTAGAGCATGCAAATGAAGAATTTCTTTCTTTGTTGGATAATACGGAATGCACAGAAAGAAGTATATTAAATTTCATAAGAGAAAAAGAATACTACCATATAATAGGATCTATCATTTGGGGATTATCTATTAATATTGGGAATCATGGAGCATATTTATTCCCAGAATTCCAATTGGGAAGTTCGTACAAAGCTGATTATCTTCTCTTGGGAAAGAGTTCTGGAGGCTTTGAGTTTATTTTTGTTGAATTAGAAAGCCCATACGGGAATATTACATTAAAAGATGGACAACTAGGAGCAGAATTTAGAGATGGAATATCACAGTTGGAAGATTGGAAAAGATGGCTTCCGGCAAATTATAGTTCTTTTGGAGAGATTATGCGGAAATATAAAAATAGTGCGTTTGATTTGCCGGAAGAATTTTATGTTTTAGATATGTCACGTTTTCATTATGTAGTAGTTGCTGGAAGAAGGACGGATTTTCGAGATAAGACATATATTATAAAACGGGAACGAAAAAAGGCTGATGATATTGATATAATACATTATGATAATTTGTTTGATTTTTCTAATAATTTAATAGGAAAGCAAACATATTAGAAAGAGGTATGTTGCTGAAATGCAAAAAGATATAATGGAAAGAGAAATAGCAGAAATAATTAAAGGTTTTAGACAGGATTCCATTGAAATTGAAATGAACCAAGAACATGTTCATAAGTGGATTTCTCAGTTTAGTCCAGATACTCAGAATATAATTCTGGAAGAAACTTTACATATACTGAAAGAATGGTATTTCCCAAAGGATAAGATCAATTTATTTTTAGACAAGATGATGGATTATTTGAAATCGGAAAATGAAAATGCAACAGATGAAGAACCCATGAAAGATATATATTTTTGGAATATTCAAGAAAGTGGGAAAAGTCAGTCGCAATTGGTTGAGATGTTAAACGATAGAGTGAATCAAAAATATGGGTGTGGCATAAGAACCGGTAAACTGATGAGTGAAAAATATTATGTATATTTAGATGATGGCTTATACACTGGAAGTAGATTGAGAAAAGATATTAAACGTTGCATAGAAATGATTCCAGAAGGGTCTCGTATAGATGTTATTTATATGATTGCGTGTCAGAGTGGATTGGATTTTTCAAAAAGAATATTAGAAGAGTTGTGTAAAACTAAGAACATTAAAATTAATATTCTTAGATGGCGTGAGATATGTAATAATAAAAAAATTAAAAGGCATGATAATGGAGTTTCATATGAGCCAATTCAGGATTGCTTATGGCCCTCATCAAAGTTATCTAAGTTACCAGAAATTAGTGCATATGTGGAAAAGTTAGAGGAAATCAAAGGGAAAAAAGTATATTATTGTTTTCGGAATGCTGGATACAAATATACAGCAGGCATATTCTCAAATTTAGTAAACAGGGATATAGTAGAGGAAGAATTTCTGAAAAAAGGTATTGCGATTACACAAAATATACAGGAGCATAAGGGGCTATATCCATTAGGTTATAATCTCACACCTTCGCTTGGTTTTGGTTCGTTTTGTGCTACAGACTTAAACATATCTAACACATGCCCGATAGTATTATGGTGGGGAAATGTGATTGAAAAAGGAAACGAGTTGGATTGTTGGTATCCTTT
>ERZ791908.1318-NODE-1318-length-16332-cov-3.087977_pt1 | contig 16332 bp, 13 predicted proteins | sample MGYA00510144_ERZ791908 | MGnify/ENA primary metagenome ERZ791908 (study PRJEB30046, sample SAMN00792105) | human gut metagenome | study: EMG produced TPA metagenomics assembly of the A metagenome-wide association study of gut microbiota in type 2...
GGTTCCAGCCGACTGCATGCCGTAGACATAACAAGAGGGCGGGAACTAAGGATAAACGAGCCCCGATACCCATAGAAATCCGCGATCGCGTTGTGGCCGAAATCAAACCGGACTCCGATACCGCCCTCGCCAGGCGCGGAAACCGTCCCTGACTGGATCAGGCGGTTATCCTTTCCGTAGGCGAAAAGAAGCCCGATACCGTGAACGCCGGAGGACGATACAGTCGTCCCTGCGGGAACGTAAATCGTGTTCCCCGAACCGTCGTTCCGGATTCCGACCGCGGCTTCGCCTGAAGCGGCGATCGGTGCTGCCTGTGTCACGGTGTTCCCGCTTCCGAACACGTGAAGACCGATCCCAAGCGTTGTCCCGTGGCTGTAGCCGTATTGATTCGTGACCGTGAGACCGTCGTTATAGATCGAGTGACCGTAGAAGAGGCTCCGATCAATGTCATACCCGATATCCTGCAGCACCGCGAGCTCCGCTTCGAGGAGCATTGTGTAGTTCCGGTACCTCTGATGGCTCATGAGACTGCGTTCGAGCTCAAGGTGAGAAAGCTCCGCGTAAAAGAGCGTTATTCCGTAGTCTTCGTAGAAGTAGTCCTGGTAACCATTCACCGGAATGGAGTTGCTGAAGGCGCCGTTCAGCACTTCGCTCACGTGGGGCCCCCGGAAATACACCCCGGAAGTGTTGTAGGCGGAGACAAGAAACTTCCCGCTATCCTCCGGGGTCGGGGTAATGGTCTCTCGCAGTTCATCCGTGCGGTACGGGGACGGGGTCAGCGTGATCACGGTGCCAGCCGCCGCCCTGACACCGGGCACGGTGGGATCGGGTCTGAAGAGCTGGGCCGCCTCGTCCCAGACCATGCAGGAGTATAGGTGGGACGCGAACGGCGTCAGATTGCTCTTATCGAACCAGATCAGATCTGTTGAGAGCGTCTCCGCTGTCGTGATTCCTTCATTCGGCGCGATGATGCCGAGCGAGTGTCCGAGCTCATGCACGATCACCGGCGCGAACACGGTGCCCGCCTCCTCAATAATCGGGTAGAGGTAAGGAGTCGGAGTCGCGATGTCCGACGCATTGTCAGCTTCAAAGAGGATCTGCACGCCGCGCGTCAGCTGATCCTTCGAGACAAGATCGAAGATCGGCGAGTTATAGGTGCCATCGGCGTTTTCGGAGCCTTTGATGTAGAAGGATGACGCGTTGTCATCGTGTTCCACATAAACCGCCATCCGGCCTTCTGAGGCGTAAGTCTTGCCCTGCGTCACGTATCCGAGCGCGTAGTTAAGCGCCATCTCGACCGAGTTTTTCTGATCGGCTGAAAGCGTTCCTTTCGAGGTCACAGGGTCTGTCGCCTGGTCTCCTTTCACCGGATCCGGAGGCGTGAAAACGTCTCCCTCGTCATAAAAGTCGATCGTGAGGAGCGGCTCGCCTGAAGCCGAGTGAGCCTGAGCGGTAGTCAGCGCGAAGGCTGAAGCCGGAGCGAGAAGTGTAAGGCTGAGCGCGAGACTGAGCGCCGAGCGACGGAATTTTCGGGTGAGCATGCCGGGAACGGGATTTTTTCTGCGGAGCCTTGATCGGCTCTCTGATGTCATTATTATCGCTACCGGTTTTAATAGCTTGGCTATTTAATTTTTTCTCATCTGTCTCTTTCCGCTTTAAAAATCAGAGAAAACGCCCTGAACCGACGTAAAAAAGAGGGGAGGCGCGTCTGGCATGAGCCAGGCCTCCTCCCCTTAATTTTGCGGCAAGTGATTCCAAAAAACCTTTCTGTTATTCGATACGTTCTCCGTGGAGCGCGAGGTCGAGACCGATCTGTTCGTCGTCCGCGGACACGCGGAGCCCCATCACCTTATCAATCACGTAGAGGATCACGCCGCTCATGAGGCCGCCGTAGACCAGCGTCGCGATGACGGAGAGCGCCTGGATGCCGACCTGTGTCATGACAGGCGGGAGATCAGTGCCGGTCACGCGGGCTGTCGCGAAGACACCCGTGAGAAGAGCGCCCACAATGCCGCCCACGCCGTGCACGCCCCAGCCGTCCCGCGCGTCGTCATACCCGAGCTTCCGCTTCAGGATCGTGACGGACCAGAAGCAGACGAGACCTGCCGCGATACCGATCGCGAGGGCGGGAAGCGGCTCCACAAAGCCAGACCCCGGGGTGATGCCGACAAGCCCCGCGATGGCGCCTGAAATCATGCCGAGCAGTGAGGGCTTCCCGCGGTACGCCCATTCGGCTGCCATCCAGGCGACAAGGCCGCCGGCCGCCGCGATCTGGGAGACCACGATCGCCATCGCGGCGCGCCCGTCCGCCGCAAGACCCGACCCGCCATTAAAGCCCATCCAGCCGACCCAGAGCACCGCGGCGCCGACCACCGCGATCGTGAGGTTCGCGGGCTGCATCGGGGTGACGCCGTAGCCCTTCCGTTTCCCGAGCATCAGCGCGCCCACAAGACCCGCGATACCGGCGTTGATATGAACGACCGTGCCGCCCGCGTAGTCGAGCGCCCCGAGCTTGAAGAAGAAGCCGTCAGAGGCCCACACCCAGTGGCAGATCGGCGCGTAAACGAGAAGGCTCCAGATCACCATGAAGGCAAGCATCGCTGAGAATTTGACGCGGCCCGCCCAGGAACCCGTGATGAGGCAGGCGGTGAGCACCGCGAACGTCATCTGGAACACCGCGAAGAGGAGCTGCGGGATAGAGCCCTGCAGCGTATTGACGCCGATCCCCTGCATCCCGAGGAAGGAGAGCCCGCCGATAAAGGAGTTCCCTTCCGAAAACGCGAGTGAGTAACCGATCACGAACCAGAGAATGGTGACAACGCCGCAGATCGCGAAGTCCTGCGCGATCGTGCCGAGAATGTTCTTTTTCCGCGCCATGCCGGCGTAGAAGAGCGCGATTCCCGGGATCGTCATGAAGAGGACGAGGACCGTCGCGACGAGCATCCACGCGGTGTCGCCTTTATCAAGGGTGTCCGCCGCAAAGGCGGAAACGCTCGCCGTGAGGCCGGAAGCCGCGGCCCCGAGTTTCAGAAGTGTGGTGCGGAGAGTCATGACAGGGCCTCCTCGTTTTCCTCTCCGGTACGGATCCGGAGCGCGTATTCAATGGGAGAGACGAAAATCTTTCCGTCTCCGATCTTCCCCGTGCGTGCCGCGGCGCAGATCGTTTCAATCGTGGTGTCGAGGACGTCGTCCGGCACTACGATCTCGATCTTCACCTTCGGGAGGTAATCGATTTCGTATTCCGCCCCGCGGTAAACCTCGGTGTGGCCCTTTTGCCGGCCGTGCCCCCGGACTTCAGTCACCGTGATGCCGGAGATTGAGATTTCTTCCAGCGCGTCCTTTACGGCGTCCAGCCGGTAAGGGTGGATGATGGCAGTGATGAGCTTCATAAGCGTCTCCCATGCGGTTTTCGAGTGCCGGCGCCCCGAGGAAGCGCCGGAAGTCTTTTCTTATCCTCGATATCGCATAATCCGTGCCAGATTTTCAAAATCCCGAAAACGCCTGTTTTTATTGGCGGGTCACCTCGGGTGCTCCAAACCGGTGCACAGATTCGGGTCGCGCGGGTTCCCTATCTCGGTGAATCGGCACCAAAAACTCTCACAAAATCAGATTTTAAGAATCACAGATAAATTATTGTGATAGCGGTGATCGACGGTCCCGGCGGCTTACAGCGGTAAAAAGTGCGATAGTTAGCGAACGACAGAATTGAACCGGTTCCGAGGAACCTCAGAAAAAATAGGAGTCCGCTGTGGGAAAAGAGATTGAACGGAAGTTTCTCGTGAAGGGGGACGCGTGGAAAGCGCTCGCCCCTGGGATCCGTTACCGCCAGGGGTACCTGAATAGCAGCTTCGACCGCACGGTGCGTGTCCGCACGATCGGGGATCAGGGCTTCATCACGGTGAAGGGGCCGAATAACGGGATCGCGAGGCTTGAGTTTGAGTACGTGATCCCGGCGGATGATGCGAACGAGATGCTGACGGAGCTCGCCGAAAAGCCGCTCATTGAAAAGAACCGCTATCGGATTCTTCGGGGAAAGCACGTCTGGGAAGTGGATGAGTTTCTCGGAGACAACGCGGGACTCGTCGTCGCGGAGATCGAGCTCGGAAGCGTCGATGAGCCGTTTGAGAAACCGGAGTGGATTGGAGAGGAGGTCTCAGGCGATCCCCGCTACTACAATTCAAACCTCGTCGCCCACCCGTATTCCGAGTGGAAGTAAGGCGGCTTTCCATATAGAAGAACCCCGGAAGAACGCGGTTCCTCCGGGGGACCTCAGAACGGCGATGGGTGAAGTCGCTGTCTTGCTTTTTTCTGCTGAGTCAATACGTGTCTTTTGTGATACGGGAAACGCGAAATGCGACCGCGGTTTCCTCTTCACTCTTATTAGAGCATGAGGGGGCCCGGCTGAAAAGCGGAATGTGATCGGAAATAAAACCGATAAACCGCCTAATTCGTTCTTTTTATGGCTATTCACCGAGAATCCGCTTCCCTTCGGCCAGCCCCGGAAAATCAGCCTTCTCCGGGTGAGTTTTAAGCCGCGGAAAGCGGCGGCAGACGAAAGAATGTCACGGGTTTTTGTGTTGCGGAAAAACAACAAAAAAACCAGCTCCCGGATTCTTCCGAGGCAAAACAAAGCCCCCGGAGGCTTTCGCTTCCGGGGGCTTCACTGAATCAAATCAGTGCAGGCTTTAATCTGAAGATCAGATTAGAACTTGTGGACGAGGCCAGCCATCACGCCGACGGCGGACGGGGTCTGATCCTTATCCTTCATTTCAGCCTTCTGCTGAGCGTAGGTCACGCCAGCGTAGGCGTTCGTGCGCTTCGAGAAAGCGTAGGTGTAGCCGAGAGCGGCTTCCCAGCGCTTGTACTCGTTGTCACCCTGGACTTCTTCAGCATCGCGGTAAGAGACACCGGCGATAACCGTGCCGCCGAAAGCCGGAGCCGTGGCGCCGAGGGAAATGCCCCAGCCTTCGTAGCCGAGGTTGCCCTTCTCGTCGGTGGTGCTGGTGGTGGCCGTGAATTTATCAAGACCGCCCACGCTGTTCACGAGGGTAGACTGGTTGTCGAAATAGTTCACCTGACCGTAAACGCGGACAGCCTTGAAGTCGTAGTTGCCGCCGGCGATGACGCTGAAGCCGTTATCGACGTTCTCGGTAGCCTTGGCAACGTTCTTCCACATGGAGTAGTCACCGATCAGGCCGAACTGCGCGGGGCCGTTCTTGTAGCTCACACCGAGAGCGGCGTAACGATCGACGTCAGAGGAGTTCTCGTCACCGGTCTTCGTGCCGTCGTTCTTGAAGGAGTACTGGGCGCGGATTTCAAGACCCGAGAAGGACGGGGAAACATAGGTGAGGGAGTTGTCAATACGGCCCCAGTCGGTACCGGTCTGAGCCTTGATGCCGGCGTCGCCCCAGAGAACGGCGAGAAGATGCCGCCCATGGCAGCCGCGCCAGCGGTGCTGATCAGCTTGCCTTCACGGCCGGCGTACAGGGTACCGTACTTGCCAGCGACATGCACGGAAGCTTCACGGCCGAAGAGGCGGCTCATCGCCTCGGTGCCGTCATCGGAATTGAAGCCGTTTTCGAGGTTGAAGCCAACCGTCACGGAGCCGATCTTCTCATCACCGCGGAGACCCCAGCGGGAGGAGGCGGTCTGACCGGACTGTTCGGAGAACGTATCGGTCGAGGCGGTCTTGCCGTCATCAGCGCGGTAGTGGGTGTAGTTGAGGCCGGTGTCGACCACGCCGTACAGCGTCACGGACGGAGCGGCAAAAGCGGAAGCGGCGAAGGAGCCGAGCAGAGCAGCTGCGAGAAGAGTCTTTTTCATCTTTTCTAACCTTTGATTGTCATCCCTTTGGAGGTACCAGAAACTAGTTCTCCCGGGATTGAATTTTTAACTACCGGGTAATTAAAGCATGAGAAAAAGATGAAGAAAAGCATCTTTTGCAATCACTTAACCGGCTTTATTCTCGGAGTCAGATGGTGTAGGGAATACATCTTATAGTTATTAATAACTAATAAACAGACACTTATGCAATTACCGGCCGTGTGTCTGAAGCACCGGGGAACCGGATTTTTCTGTTTTTTTATCTGTTGCAAAAACGCAACAGATTAAGAAAAAAACCGCGATTGACTCTGAAATGCCGGGTCAGGCGAAGACCTTCTTTCGGTCTTTCCAGGAAAAAGCGTCCGCGGCTTTCTCCCGCGCTTTTTCCGGTTTTGGATCCACCGGAAATCCGGTTTCGGGTCGGCCTCCGGGCGTTTCCCGCGCCCCGCAATTCCCCGCCCTGCGGTGCCGGCACCCTCTCCAACTTCAGCGCCTGTTAGGAAAAAGAGACCGCGCGGCCTCTTCGATCCCGAGAACGTAAACAGGTACTCATGGAACGGTTATTCTTATTAGAGATGCATCACAGAAAAAGACCGGACTGAGAATGGAAACGGACACCGAACGAGCGAGACGCCGATTTAACCGCGTGAAGCGTGAGACCCTGAGACGGGGAAAACGCATCGCGAAACGCGGGAAACGGGGCTTTTTTTCCATTCTCTTCAGCCGCTCGGGGCTGATCGGGGTGATGCTGCTCGCGCAGCTCATTCTTTTCCTCCTCCTCACCTTCTGGCTTCAGTCCTACACGTCGAAATACTTCCTGATTTCAGGCGCGATCGGCGGCTTTGTTGTGCTCTGCATTATCAATAGCCGTTCGGACTCCACTTCGAAAATCACCTGGCTCTTCCTCATTCTCCTGATGCCGCTCTTCGGTATCGCGTTTTATGTCTACACGCAGACCGATATTGGGCACCGGAGGCTGAAGCGGCGCGCGGCGAAGATCATCGGGGAAACGAAGAATTCGATCCCGCAGGATCCGCGGGATCTCGACGCGCTCTCCCGCGCGGGATCTGATATCTCGGGGCTCGTGTCGTACATGAATAAGACCGGGTGCTACCCGGTGTATCGGAACGAGGGGGCGGATTATCTCCCGTCCGGCGAAGCGTTTTTCCGGTCTCTTCTTGATGACCTCTCAAAAGCCCGGCGCTTCATCTTTCTCGAATTCTTCATTATTGATGAGGGATTCATGTGGGGGCAGGTGCTGAAGATCCTCGAGGAGAAGGTGAAGGCCGGGGTTGAGGTGCGGGTGCTGTATGACGGGACGTGCGAGTTCGCGCGTCTCCCGAGCGGCTACCCCGAGTACCTCCGGTCTCTCGGGATCCAGTGCAAGGTCTTTTCCCCGATCTACCCCTTCGTTTCCACGAAGTACAACTACCGTGACCACCGGAAGATTGTCGTGATTGACGGCGTCACCGGGTTCACGGGCGGCGCGAACTTAGCGGACGAATATATCAACCGGATCCACCCCTATGGGCGATGGAAAGACGCGGCGATCAGGCTGCGGGGGCGGTCCGTGAAGTCACTTACGCTCCTCTTCCTTCAGATGTGGCACGCGGACGACGGGGAGATCTTTATCGGGGATCTCCTGAAAGGCGAAGACGCCCGCGTGAATCTCATTGAAGGCGGTTTTGTCATTCCGTTCGGCGATAACCCGATGGATGAGGAGAAGGTGGCGGAGAACCTCTATATCGACATGATTTCGCGCGCCGACCGCTATGTCTGGGTGATGACGCCGTATCTGATCCTCGATGGGGAGCTTGAGTCGGCGCTCGAATTCGCGGCCGACCGGGGCGTGGATGTCAGGATCATCTGCCCGTCGCATTCCGATAAATATCTCATTCACGCGCTCGCCCGTAACACCTACCGGCAGCTCATTCACGCCGGCGTCCGGGTGTTTGAGTGGCAGCCCGGTTTTGTTCACGCGAAGGTGATGGTCTCTGACTCCGAAAAGGCGATCGTGGGGAGCATCAATTTCGATTACCGCAGTCTTTATCACCATTTCGAATGCGGCGTGTACTGCTACCGCACGCCCTGCATTGAGGAAATCGAGCGGGATTTCGAGGCCGCGTTCCAGGACTGCGTGGAATTTACGGAAGATCGCCTGCACCGCGTGAGTCTCTTTGAACGCGGGTGCGGCGCGGTGCTGAAGGTGCTGTCTCCGCTGCTTTAAGGCGTCTTTGTTGCGGTATTACGACTTAGGCCGCAGTTGATTCGCGGAATCGGAATCCCGCGCGGCGCGTTTCTTTTATACTCAACCGCACGGGCCGCCGGGGATAAAAAGGCGGCTTTGACAATCCACGGGGCCGCGGCGGAAAAAGCGGCTCCAACGCTTAATACACACAGTCATGGCAGTGAATTCAATCCTCAGAGCCTTCGCGCCGGCCGCGAAAGTGACGCTGCCCGTCGGAACGGGATACCTGTTCCTCGGCGCGGCGTACGGTATCTATATGCATGTGAACGGGTTCTCCGTCTGGTACCCGGCTCTGATGGCGTGGCTGATTTACGGGGGGTCGCTCGAATTCGTCGCGGCCTCGATGCTGCTCTCCCCCTTCGCGCCGGTGACGACGTTTTTTGTCGCCTTCATGATCCAGGCTCGTCACCTCTTCTACGGCCTCGCGATGCTGGATCGCTTCAAGGGACTCGGCTGGAAGAAGCTCTATCTCATTTTCGGGATGAGCGATGAATCGTTCGCGCTCGAATTCGCGACCAAGGCCCCGGAAGGGGTCGACTCCAGCTGGTACATGATGTGGATCACGTTCCTCGACCGCATGTATTGGCTTGGCGGCGCGGTGCTCGGAGCGACGCTTGGCAGCTTCCTCACCTTTGACACGAAGGGGCTGTCGTTCGTCATGACCGCGATGTTTGTCGTGATTTTCCTTGAGCAGTTCCTCAAAGAAAAGCATCACTGGACCGCGTGGATCGGGTTCGGGGCGTCGCTCGGGTGCCTCGCGCTCTTTGGCCGCGACTTCTTCATGATCTCGACCATGGTGGTGATTCTGCTGCTCCTCACCGTTTTCCGGAAGCCGATTGAAGAGAAAGGAGGGTACGAGGAATGACGATGCCGCTTTGGGAACAAATCATCACGGTCGCGCTCTGCATCGCGGCGACGATGCTCTCCCGCTTTCTCCCCTTTATTCTCTTTTCGTCCCGCCGGCCGACTCCCCGCTACATCCAGTACCTCGGGGCGACGCTTCCGGCCGCGATTTTCGCGATGCTTGTCGTCTACTGCCTGAAGGGGGTTGATCTCTTCTCGGGCACGCACGGCCTCCCGGAATTCATCGCGATCGCGGCGACCGTCCTCCTTCACCTCTGGAAGCGGAACATGATGATCTCGATGGCGGGCGGCACCGCGGTCTACATGTTCCTCGTGCAGATGGTGTTTGTCTGAAGCAGAGCAGAACGGTTACTATGAAAAACGAAACCCCGAAAGACGTGAATCTTTCGGGGTTTTCTGTCGCTGCGGGCGGGGTTTGATCCCCGGCTCCGCAGAGGCCTGCTTTTTGAGGCAGGACTTAGCCAGCAGGAGTTTAAGCCCCCGCGGTGACGCTTCCTATGTTACCAAAAAGCGAACCCGCGGGAAGCCTTTGGCGTTACGCCGCTTCGCCCGGCACCTGAGCGAGCGCCGCGACCTGCCGGTCACGGATCCTGAGAAGCCTGCGGCGCTCAAGGTAGAACCGGAGTGTCACGAGCATCATGAGCGCGGTGACGTAGAGGATGTATTCGCCGTAAGGCCCGATCATCTGCGACAGCGTCATCCCGCGGAACGCGAAGTCGCGGTACATCGAGTACTGCCACGTGAGCGGGAAAAGGTGCGCGAAGTACCAGCCCGTGCCAGTCAGTTCTCCCATTGCCATCGTCATGCCGCCCATGATGAAGCCGGGCGGCACCACGAAGATCATGAAAGAAGCGCCGTTTGCCGGAGTCTTGAAACTCCAGGTGATCAGCATCGCGATGAGGCCGATCGAGAACGGCAGCATGAAGAGACTCGGGAGGTACGCGAGGTAGTTCCCCTTGAACGGCATGCAGTTAAAGAGCACAAGACCCGCCGTCATGATCGTAACGGCCGCCGTGTACCCAAGAGCGTAGGGGATGAGCCGTGCGATCATCGCGGAGGGGCCCCGGTTCAGAATCGCGTTTTCCCACTGCCCCATCACGTGGACACGGCCCGTCAGCATCAGGGTCGTGATGCCGAAAAAGATCCCGGAGAAGAAGTAGAGGAAGCCCGCGATCGTCACAGGGACGAGCGAATTCGTCGGGTTAAAGAGCCGGCGGATCGAGACCGTGAGCCCCGAGGAACCGGAACTCTGAGCGCTCGCGGGACCGAGCGCCTGGAGGTTCTCGGCGTTCACCGGGATCCCTTCCTGCGCCGCGATCTGGTTCAGCGACTCAAAGACCTCACCGTTCTGAGCCGGGTTCCCCATGTCGGCTTCGTAACCGATGTTGTAGGGCGTGGTGCCATTCAGCAGTCCCTTCTCAAACCCCTTCGGGATCACGATGACGCCGACCACGTTATCGTGCCGCGTGAGGTAAACCGGGTCCACCGGCGTGTGGAACACCGAGGCGATACGGATATCGCGGGATGAATCCACCGCCTGGATAAACTTCGCGCTGCGGGCCGAGTGGTCAAGATCGACCACCGCGACCGGCGCCTCAATCACGCCCATCTGGGTGAAGAGGATGCTGAAAATGAGAGCCGTGAGAAACGCGGCCATGAAGCAGAGCTTGTGGTACGGGATGAAGTGACCGCTCATCATCGCGCTGATCTCTTCGTAGATCGAGTCCGCGATATCGCGCCGCCACTTCGCGAATCCCGAGAGTGCGGCCTCTTTAGTCATTGATCTTCACTCCGATCGACATCCCGGGGATGACGCCGGGCTGCGGGGTCACATAGATCCGGGCGACAAGCGATTTCAGATCCGCCTGGCCGCGTTCACGCGTGCCCCGGAGGTCGGCGAAGGCGGGCGCTTCGTGCAGCACGCGCACCGTTCCGGTGACAGTCTTTCCGGCCGCCGTTTCACCCTTCACGGTCTTTCCTTCCGCGAACTTCGCGGCGTCCTTTTCGCTTACGTAGATTTCGTAGTACTGACGGTTCGACTCGAGCAGTACGGCGGGGCTCCCCGCGGGAACGATTTCACCCACCTGGTACATGACTTTGAGGATCTTCCCGTCCTCAGGCGCCTTGATCGTGAGGCGGGACTTCTCGACCTCGAGCGCGGCGAGCGCCTGCTTCAGCTGTTCGCCCTCGGCTTCGAGCTGCTTCACCTTGAGTTTCTGCGTTTCGATGCTCGCGCGCGTATCCGCGATCGCGGCAAGCCTCATCCCCTGAGCGGAGCCGGTTTTCGCGAGCCGCGCGAGATCTGACTTCGACGCCCCGACCGTCGACGCGTCGAGCTGCTTCCGGGCGGTGGTTACCGCGGCCGCCGCGGTTTCCCAGGTGTTCCTCGCGGAGTCAAATGACGCCTGCGAAATCGCGTGCGACGTGATCAGGTTCTTCGCGCGGTCGTAATCCGCCTTCGCGCGCTTCTCTGTCGCGATGGCGGAGTCGAGATTCGCTTTCGCGCCTTCAATCGTCCGCCAGGAGTTCTTTTCCGTGGTGCCGGACGCGGTGAGGCTCGTCTCAATCGTGCGCTTCGCCTCTTCAACCGCGGCCGCGTTCTCCGCGATCTGAGCCTTCGTCTTCGCGATCGAGATATCGGTATCGGTGGAATCGAGTTCCATCAGGACGTCGCCCGCCTTCACCATGCGACCTTCAACCGCGGGGCGGGAAACGAGCTTCCCGGACACCTTTTCAAAGGCGGTGTTGACGTCCTCAGCGGTGAGCGTCCCGTACTTCTGGCTCTGCGCGAGGGTATCCGCGTCGCGGCGGGGCCCGAGCACCATGAAGGTCGTGCCGACCGCGATCAGCACGGCAAAGACAATGAGGGGTTTCAGGAGCGCTTTCTTCCCGGGGCCCTTCCCGAGCGACTGCGGGGTGGGAGCAGCCGCCGCTCCGGATTCTGCCTCGGCCGCGGGGGCAGGGGCTGCGTTCTTCTTTTCTTCTTCACTCATGATGAATCACTTTTTTAATCAATAAACCAACAAATCAATTGTTTAGCTGACTAACTATTTTCACGGACCAAACCGGCCGGAAGCGGGGGGCAGAAAACGCGCCTCAGCGCTTCGGTCGGTTGAGAGAGTGGGAGGGAGTTATTTCGCCTCAGGTTTCGGGAGGAGCTTGTCGAGGAGCGCGAGAAGCTCTTTCTGCTCGTCCGGCGTCAGGCGTCCGGCGAAGTCCATCACGCGCTTGAAGTGCCCTGGGAGGAGCTGATCGAGCAGCGCGAGTCCGTCCTTCGTGATCGTGACCCGCTTTTCGCGCGCGTCACCCTTCATGCGGCGGACCGCGACGAGCGGATGCGTTTGAGCTCTCATGCGGGAAAGCATCACGGAGATCGTGGGTACCGAAACACCAACCCGCGCGGCAAGCTCCTTGATGCTGCAGCCCTTCGGCATCGTCTTCAGCGCCATGAGAAGCACAAACTTCCCCTCGCTGATGCCGAACTCATTCTCCATATAGGAGATGATTTCCTGATTGATCAGATAGCCCGCGTTGATCAGCGTGAGGACAAGCGCGGGGGCTTCCGGTGAAAACGGAATCGGTGCGGCCTCTGCGGTCTTCATGAGAACATCACGTGTTGGGAGAACCCGGACTTTGTAATTCATGAAAATAGTTTTCGTGGCTAATAATTAGGTAGCTAATTATATCCTGAATGCCCATAGCGTCAACGTTTGCTATCCCATGAATGAGTGTCGTTTTGGGAGGACGCCGCGGCCATGCGGCTGAGCCTGGGATTACCGGTGAGAGGCAAAGCCTGAGGTATTGACGATGGTTCTTCCGGAGGACAGGCGGTCTACGCGTGAGACAGGAAAACCGTCAATTGCGATTGAAATTCCCCGGTAGATCCAAAATAATAACGGCATAACGATTGATTTTTCACCCGGGCTCCGGCCCGATAGGTGACGGAGCCAAGCTGTGACTAAAAAGAAAACGGTTGTGAGGGATGAATTCACGTCGGAGGAAGCGTTTGACGCGGCCTCCAAGATCGAGCATCTCCTCCATACGCCGTTTTTCGGGAAACCCCCGTGCGATTCATTTGCTCAGGCCTGGGCGAGTGACGAGATCCGGGCGAAAGCGCTTGAATTCGTCCGGGATCCGCACGCTGAATTTCATGAGCTCTCGGAATACACCGATGTGGATAACTTCTGGGGCGTGGGGCTTTATGGAAGCCGCCGCGAGGGACCCGCGATCTACGGTTCGCACGGCGCGCCGGGCGTTCCGCTGATGCCCCCGGCACTCTGCCCCGTGATGCCGGGAGCCGAAATCCCGTGTGACGTCCGGGCGACCCGCCGCTATATCAATGGGTATGACGGTGAGGTGTTCGTACAGCCCGCTGGGAGCCTCATGAATCTCGCCGCCGCGGTGCCCGGGCTCCGGGTCTTCGAAAAGACACTCGCGAGGCCGGGCGTCCACCGTTTTTCCTTCAATGCCTGGGCGCTCTTCGCGTTCCCGGCACCGGCGCCTGAAACCGAAAGCGCGCAGGAAGTGCTCGCGGATGCCGCCTGGAACCATTTCCGGATGGGAGATAAAGACGCGTTTAAGCCGGAGGAGCCGAGCTGCGCCCTGATCCCGGTGATGCCGGTGTCGTTTTTCAAGGACGGACGCGATAAGGCGCTTAAGGACTATGTGAACGGGAACGCCTGCACGTACGCGCTGCACTCCGTGATCCGGTCTGTCGAGGAAATGACGCTGCTTGGCGAAAAGTACTGGAAGATCGAAGCCGCGGTGGATGAGAAAGATCCGGCGGCGGTCGATACCGTGCTCCCGATTTTCTGCCCGGAATCGATCTGGCAGGGCGAAGTGCCGCCGGCTGTCGGTATGCGCTTCGCGGGCTTTATCTGGATTTCGGCGCGGTTCCTCCCCGAGGGGCCGCTTGAGCCGCTCCTCTCCCGGGCGGATCTCCTCACGGACGCGATCAACCGGGCCGAATCCGGTGACGTGAATGCGATGATTGAGCTCGCGGATATCTACACCGAAGGCTTCCGGGTCGGAAAGGATGACGCTGAGGCGTTCCGCTGGTACAAGGCGGCAGCTGAATCGGGAAGCATCGATGGTCTCATCGGACTCGCGGACTGCTATAAGGAAGGACGCGGCACGGAAAAGGACTGCGAGGCCGCGAAGGCGCTGCTCCTTCGGGCCGGGTCCGCCGGCAGCGGAGAGGCGTTTAAGGAGCTCGGTGACCTGATTCACGAGGAGAGCCATTCGTCTGAAGATGAAAAGCAGGCGCATGAAGCCTACCAAAAGGCGGTGAAGCTCGGCGCGACAGATGCCTACGCGTCTCTCGTCATCGAATGCTTCACAAAGGACTTCCGGAGAAAGCAAAAGGATCCGGTGCCTCTCGCCCTGCAGTACGCGGCAGCAGCGAGGAAAGCGAATACCGATCCCACGACGCTTCTCATGATTTCGCATCTCTTCACCGTGGTCCAGGATCCGCGGCTTCTCAAGCCCGCGGCCGATCTCGCTGAAAAGGCTGCGGAAAGCGGTTCGGCGACCGCATATTTCATACTCGCCACTTACTACGCCCATGGAATCGGACGAGATCCGAGTCCAAGGAAAGCCACGCAGTTCCTGAAGGAATTTGGGTGGGCCGGAGACGCGAACCAGAAATTCGAGGCGGCGCAGATGCTTCTTAATGGTGATGACGGATTCCGTAAGGATACAGGAACCGCATACCACCTTTTTGAAATCTCGGCCTATATGGGGAGCCCCGACGGCGCGGGGGGATACGGCTATTGCCTCGTAAATGGCATTGGTACGAAACAGAATATTGAGCTTGGCCTCCGGTGGCTGAAGAAAGCCCGTTACGAAGGCTCCGCGAAGGCGTGTTTCGAGTACGGCCAGATGCGGATGGATGGTCGCTTCGTACGTAAGAACCGGAAGGACGGCGAGCAGTGGATCAAACGCGCCGCGGAACAGAACCTTCCCGTGGCGCTCCTCTATCTCTCAGACGGCTACTTTTATGGGGACGTCTTTAAGCAGAGCATTTCGCAGGCCATCTCCTGGCGTCTCCGCTACTACGCTGCGATTCCGCCCGAAAATGCCGCGGAGGATGTTCTGAACTTCATGGACGCCTGTTTCGATAAAGCGTCTGAGAAGCAGATGGCGGAACTCGCGAAGGTCGTTGAGAAAGCCGCGGACGCCGGTGTTCCTGAAGCGATGGTGGCGGTCGGTGACTACTACATGCTCGGATTCCACGGATTCAAAGAGGATCACGACGAAGCCTTCCGGTACTACCGGGAAGCCGCCTCTCTTGGGAATAAAGAAGCCGAAGAGCGGATTGAGAATCTGAAGAAGTTTCTGAAGTGACGGGTTGATATTCGGGACCGCCGCTGACAGGCGTCTCAGAAAAATCAAAAAAAAGGCTTGCAAGAGGAGGGGAAAGTGCTTAATTTTTTGATGTAACCAGTCCGGTTACAAAAAATATATCGTTAAATCTGAATTCGGATAAGAATAAACACATACATCTTTTAACCCCCGATAGGAAAGAATAATGAGCAAGACTCTGGTTATCGTCACTCACCCGAATATCGAACAGTCTCACGTCAATAAGAGCTGGGTTGATGCGCTGAAAGCGCATCCTGATCTCTACACCGTTCATGAAATCTACAAGCTCTATCCGGATGGCAAGATTGACGTCGCCGCCGAACAGAAACTGCTGGAGTCCTATGACAACATCGTCCTGCAGTTCCCGATGTACTGGTACAGCTCTCCCGCACTCCTGAAGCAGTGGCAGGATGACGTACTTGCTTACGGCTGGGCCTATGGTTCCAAGGGCAATGCGCTCAAGGGTAAGAAGCTAGGCGTCGCCGTGTCGGTGGGTTCTCCCGCTGAGGTCTACACGAAGACTGGTTCCGTTGGCGCTGAAGTTCCGGAAATTCTGCTCCCCTTCAAGCTCATGGCGAATTTCGTTCAGACTCAGTGGCAGCCGCCCTTCCTCCTTTTCGGCGCTCTCAGCCAGACGCCTGAAACCCTGAAGAAGAGCAGCGAGGATTATCTTGCCCATCTGCAGAAGTACTTCGCCTAAGCTGGCGACAGCTCTTCTGCCTCGGAAACCAGCTTTGAATGAGCGGATCAGAGAATCGGACAGGCTCCTGAACTGAGCTCTAAAGCTGATCTTTCCGCATCAAACCCCGTGGATTAGGTTCCTCGGGGTTTTGTTTTATCGGGTCATCCGTAAGCTTCATCGTCGATACGTGAAAAGTTACATATGCTCTAATTGTAACAAAATATTTCTTAGGATAAAGTCCTTATTTAGATAACGCAAAATACGAAGATCAATGACGAAGTTGCAAGGGGAAGCTTTCGGGCTTTTCTCTGAAATCTCTTTTAAAAAGCGGCTCTGACGCACTTTTATTCAG